>Ga0315909_10000530_pt1 | contig 51425 bp, 25 predicted proteins | sample LakEriMetagenome_11_FD_203527 | JGI IMG/M metagenome (GOLD analysis project Ga0315909, IMG submission 203527) | Freshwater fungal communities from buoy surface, Lake Erie, Ohio, United States - Buoy 2 MA125 | ecosystem: Environmental > Aquatic > Freshwater > Lake | place: USA: Lake Erie, Ohio... | reverse complement strand
ATAAGGGAGCGTACGTTTGCATTTTTACTTAGACGCCGTAGAAAAAGCGGAATCGGAAAAGAAGAAGTTGTGATTGTTGGTGACGAAAATGAAATTACCTATTTTCTCTCTGAAATCGATGAAGACACACGTGAAGATTGGGATATCGCCGAGCACTTCGATCTCGCAAATCGCCCCACTGACGAACTATACGATATCCTCAAAAAGAAATCGATCAGTCGGGTGATCTTCACCACTCGTAACACGGAATTCGAAAAAGTTGCCAGTGCGATTGAGATCTGCGAGTTACAAGGTGTGGAGGCATGGATAGCCGCATCTTTCATCCGCACACAAATTGCTCGTCCGACCTTTGATTCGGTCGGCTCGAAACCGATGCTAGTTCTTCGCTCCACTCCAGATCTTTCATGGGAGCTATTCGCTAAAGCAATCATGGATCGAATACTTTCCCTGCTCATCATTCTAACAACCCTTCCGCTGTGGGTGTTCGCTATCATCGGAATCAAAATCGCCAGCCCCGGTGCTCCGGTCATTTTCACCCAGATGCGCGCGGGTCGCTATGGCAAACCTTTCAAAATGCTGAAGTTCAGAACGATGGTGGCGAATGCCGAAGAATTACTGAAGACGATAAAACAAGAACATGGAAATGAAATGGACGGTCCTGTTTTCAAATTAGAAAGGGATCCGCGAGTCTTTCGTTTTGGTGCCATGCTAAGAAAGCTCAGCATCGATGAACTCCCACAACTCCTGAACGTTTTGGTCGGTCAAATGAGCTTAGTCGGACCCAGGCCACTACCACTTTATGAAGTGGAGGCTTTTAGCCAAATTTCCCATCGTAGAAGATTAAGTATCAAACCGGGAATCACCTGCGAATGGCAAATTGGCGGAAGAAACAAAATCACCCGTTTTGAAGACTGGGTTGCGATGGATTTGCGCTACATCGACAACTGGTCGCTTTGGTTAGATTTCCAAATCCTTATCAAAACCATTCCTGCTGTGTTATTCGGCAGAGGCGCGAAGTAATTTTCCATTCATAAACCATGACCGCCGCTTCCGCATTATTCTGGATCGCTGGATTCGTTCTAAGCGCAGTCATGGGATCAACTCTAAGAATATGGACTTGGGGACCCACCATGCTCTGCTTCGCCGCCGCCACAGCATTTGCAATTCCAAACATCTGGCGAGACGGGATGGGAAAATTCAACCTCTATATTCTCATCACCGGCTTGGCCACAGCGGCATGGTTCGCTGGAAGAGCATGGTTTTCTCCTGCTGAAGAATTGGCACTGATCGATCTAACACTTATAGCGATGGCAGTATCTACATTCATCGTTTTACAAAATGCATTTCGTAGCAACAGCGCACAAGCGATCATCATCATTGGCATCGCGTTATTGCTCTGCACAAACCTCGCTGTGATGGCCGTGCAAATGAAGGACATCAGTTACCACCTACTTATCCCCCACAAAATTCTTGCGTGGCCTATTGGTCTCTTTAGGCACTACAGTCATTGCGCCGCATTTTTGATCGCAAGCTCGTTATTACTGGGTGGATTTTCCCTAAAAAGCTCATGGCCCTTGCTCGCAAGAATCGCCTTGTTCATCATCGCGGTCATTGGACTTGCCGCAGTCTTTATCACAAAATCCCGCAGCGGAATGATAGGAGCTAGCGGCGGATTTTTAGCCCTCATCATCTACTGGTTATTTATCAGCAAACGCGATGATCACAAGTGGAGCGGAGTCGCGCTTGTCGTCGCCCCCCTATTCGTGCTCGGGCTCATAGCCATCTCACTCTCAACTCTCGAATCCGTCCAACAAATCCGACATGGGAGCGGCGATCTTATCGATATGATGGACAATAATATCCGTCTCTACCTATACGGAATCGCGCTTTCATGTGTCATGCTGCATCCATTGATAGGTGGAGGCAGTAGAAGCTTCAGCTGGGAAAACTATCAGTTCTGGAGTCATGAAGAAATGGGCGCGTCAGTAGCGGATGCAGAACACGTTCACAATGAATACGTCCAAGCGTTTACCGACTATGGTATCTTCGGCGCAGGTCTCCTTACCGCTTTTATCGGAGGCATTTTGATACTGTGCACGTTCCGCTCTCTGGTGCAGGGTGGATGGACAAAATACGCCTTGGCAGAGGCATGGCGGATCGGCGGCATCGCCGCTTTCATCGGGATTTTCATCCAATCTAATTTCGAAGGCATACTCCGCACCGCCCCCGGCGCCATCTTGCTTGCGATCTGCTTGGCTGCAGCCAGCCACGATCGCATCCCCGAATTTTCAAACTCCTCAAAACACCTATGGCCACGGCGTTTAGCCCTCACCGCATTTTCTCTGTTAGCGATCTGTCTGTTAGGTTTTTATGGCTGGAAAGGCAGTATGGTTTCCAAGGATTTGTGGACTACCACCTTCGAGAAATCTCCCATCTCGACCGAGCGAAAAATTACAAACTACACAAAAGCCCTAGCACATTGGAAACTTGAATCATTATTCAGCCAGCGTGGGCTTCTATATCATGATCTCGCCACTCAATTAGCCGATAAAAAACAGTCTACTGAAAATCTTGAACTTGCGGTCCAAGATTTTAAAGAAGCCCACTCGTTACATCCTTTGACTCCGTTACACCCTCGCAACGCTGCCAACGCACTTAGCGGACTCAATCGAGTAAATGAAGCTTCTGCATACTACGAAAAGGCAATTCAACTTCAAGGAGGCTTCGAAGCCGCATACAAATCTCGATTCCTCTACGCCCAACATCTTTTCAAAAGCGGAACCACTCAAATTCACACTGGCAACCCAACTCTCGGCATCAAGCATTTCAATCAAGCAAATGAATATCTCGATTCTTTTCCCGGATACCTCCACGGCACACCTTACTACTCTGTCAAAAAAGAACTGACCCTCAGCATGGCAACAACCTATGAAGATCAAAAACAATTTAAACTCGCTCTAGAAACTTACGATCTAGCCAGCAGCGTTCGTATAGATCCTGACGCCAGCTGCTTGGCAGGACTCATGCTTGCGGAAAATGGCGATTCCGCCCTCGCTGATCAACGACCCAACGATGCCTTGCGCTTGTTCCTCGAAGCGGAAAAGCGTCTCCAACAATCCGCACAATCCAACCTCATCACCCCTGAAGATCTCAATATTATCCTAGAAGATCTGAGGAAAAAAATCGTCAGCCTCAAAACCGCGCAACACAGCCCCTCCGAGGAAATCCCCATCAAATAATGGTGTTTTTCAACTACCATCCCCCAAAGTTCAATCAATTGTGGGATAAAAAGCTGAAATTAAAAACGCAAAGTGTTGCCGATCCCGTCTCGCTGTGAACAATCAACCCCGCCCATGAAAATCATCAGCGGAACAGCCCATCTTGAACTAGCCGGAAATATTGCAGCCACTCTCGGTCAAACTTTGGCCGATGTCCAAGTCGATGCCTTTCCGGACGGCGAGACCTCGGTGAAGATCAATGAAAACGTCCGCGGCGAAGATGTCTTCATTATTCAACCTTCCTGCCCTCCAACCAATCACAACATCATGGAGTTGCTGATCTTAGTCGATGCCGCACGACGCGCCAGTGCAGAACGCATCACGGCGGTCATGCCGTTTTTTGGATATGCCAGACAAGATAGAAAAGACCAACCGCGCGTTCCCATCACCGCAAAACTCGTCGCCAATCTTCTAACATCCGCAGGTGTAAATCGGGTATTGACCATGGATCTCCACGCACCGCAAATCCAAGGATTTTTTGATATCCCTGTCGATCACCTCTACGCTAAACCCGTTCTCATCAACTACCTCCGCGAGCGTCATCCCGACACCTCAAACCTCACCGTTGTCTCTCCTGACGTCGGTGGAGTAAAAATGGCTCGCGCCTACGCAGATGCGCTAGGTGCCGAACTCGCCATCGTCGCAAAACACCGGGTCTCCGCGACTCGCGTCGAAGCCATGAACGTCATCGGTGACGTCAATGGTCGCGATGTCCTGCTTGTCGATGACATGACAGAAACCGCCGGCACTCTAACCGCCGCCGCAGAAATTCTCCACAAACACGGTGCAAAACGCATCTTCGCAGGAGTTTCACACGCCATCATCAGCGAACTCGCCAACGAGCGACTGGCCAATTCTCACATTGAGGAAATCATTACCACAGACTCCGTCCCGCAAGCTTGTGGACCGAAAGTCCAAGTCGTTACCATCGCTCCCCTGCTCGGCGAAGCCATCCGTCGCATCAACGGCGGCCAATCAGTCACCTCGCTGTTCTCTGTCTGAATGCGGCACTGAAATTGCTACGTCCTGTTTCTCCATGCCTCATTCCACTCGCGAAGAACTCCGCATCGCTGGCTTCGATCTCATCGACGAACGCCTCGAATACCTCCTTGGTTGCCTGAAAGACGCTCTGGCCAGCGCTGGAGAAACCGAGTTACTCGCCCACATGCCTTGGTCTGGCAATCCCATCGATCCCGATGCAGCCCTACCCGAAGCCCTCCCAAAACTTTACTCCATCGGCTTCCAGCTCCTCAACATGGTCGAGGAACGCGTCGCCGCAGAAATCCGCCGTGAACGCGAAAAAGCAATCGGAGCCGATTCTATTCGTGGTCTCTGGCCACAAGCCCTGCGCGACATTCAAAAAATCGGGCTCGATCCAAAATCCATCCTCGAAGTTTTAAAAGAAGTCCACGTCGAGCCCGTCCTAACAGCTCACCCAACCGAAGCGAAACGCGAATCGGTCCGTGCGCGCCAACGGGTGCTTTATGAGGAAATGGTGCGCAACGAATACCCGAAATACACTCAACGAGAAAAACGCCGCATTCGTGAACGCGTTGTCACCACTCTCGAAACCCTATGGCTCACTGCTGAGATCCATAGTGTTCGACCCGATATCAACTCGGAATTGCGCAATGCAATTCATTACCTCCGCGATCTTTTCCCCGCGGCCATCAATCGCCTCGATCTTCATTTCACCGAAGCATGGCGTGATGCCGGACTCCCGCTTGATCTCCTTCGCTCAGCTGGAAACATCCCGCGCTTATCTTTTGGTTCATGGATAGGCGGCGACCGCGATGGCCATCCGCTCGTCACTCCATCCGTCACCGAGCAAAGCCTATCAGAACTTCGCATCGCAGCATTCCAACTCCTCGAACGCGAATTGCGCGATCTCGCTTCTCAGCTCACGGTTTCCAGACAACTCGTCCATATCCCTGATGAACTTCAAGAGCGCATTGATGAACTGAGCTTCATTATCGACAACGACAAAGCGGTCAAAGAAATCCTCGATCACCAAACCGAAGAACCTTGGCGTCAACTCGCCAATCTTATGGCCCTGCGCCTGCGTGAACAGATCGGAGGAAAACTCGGTTATGTATGCGCCGCTCAACTAACGAGCGATCTCGATCTCATTTCCACCACGCTGAAAAAATCAGGCTGCAAGCTGTTAGAAGAACAAGCCATTCGTCCGGTTCGACATAAAATCGAAATGTTTGGTTTCCACCTTGCTAAACTCGATGTGCGCCAGAACTCGGAATTCCACGATCAGGCGATCTCGGAAATCCTTACCGCTGCAGGAATTGCAGACGGAGAAAATTTCGCCAAGTGGCCGGAAGCTAAACGGATCGGATTCCTCAACCAAGAACTCAACTCCACACGCCCGTTTCTTCACGATGGCACAAGGATTGGCGATTATGCCGATAACGTCCTCGACACTTATCGGGTCCTCGTTCGCCACATGGCGGCTTGGGGAAAAGATGGACTAGGTTCACTGATCATTTCGATGACGCGGAAACTTTCCGACCTGTTAGCCGTTTACCTTCTCGCTCGCGAAGCCGGACTGATGCAACACAGCGAACAAGGCATGATCTGCCCGCTCGCAGTGGTTCCGCTTTTTGAAACCATGGATGACCTCGCGAACTCTGCAGGCATCCTCGAAGCATTTCTGGAGCACCCGCTCACCTCGCGTTCCATCCATGCAATGGCGGAACCGCAACAACAAGTGATGTTGGGTTATTCGGATTCTAACAAAGACTGCGGCATCCTCGCCGCACAAGTCGCCTTGCACCACGCACAATCCGATCTAACCAAAGTCGGCCAATCGAAAGGCGTGAAACTTTGTTTCTTCCACGGCCGTGGCGGCACGATTTCCCGTGGCGCAGGTCCAACCCATTGGTTCATGGCCGCCCTCCCGCACGGAGCCATGTCCGGCGGTTTCCGAATGACCGAACAAGGTGAAACCATCGCCCAAAAATACGCCAACCTCGCCAACGCGACCTACAACCTCGAGCTTCTCCTCGCTGGCGCAGCCATCAACACCGCCCGCCACAAACACCTCCCCGAAAAACCAGATCCTGCGGATCGTTTCCTTAGCATCCTCTCCTCGTCCTCGCAAAACGCTTATCAATCGCTCCTCCGCTCCGAGGGCTTTATCGATTTCTATCGCAAAGCCACTCCCATCGATGCCCTCGAAAACGCACGCATCGGTTCACGCCCCGCACGTCGAACTGGAAAAAAATCTCATTCCATATCCGATCTCCGCGCAATCCCATGGGTCTTCTCATGGACCCAAGCACGTTATTATCTTCCTGGTTGGTTTGGCGTCGGCTCCGCACTCGCCGAACTCAAAAAATCTTCCGAACAAGATTTCCTGGAGCTCAAAGAAGCTCTCAAACATTCCACCTTCCTCGCCTACGTTTTAACCAACGTCGAAACCAACCTCGCATCCGCCAATCTCGAGCTCATGCATGCGTATGCCGATTTGGTTACCGATGAAAAAATCCGCGCGACGTTCACGGAAAAAATCACCACTGAGTTCGAACTCACCAGCCATCTTCTAACAGATCTCTTCGACGGCTCCATGGACGACCGACGCCCCCGCATGGCGAAAACCTTGGAAATCCGCGAGGCTCCTCTTAAAGTTTTACATCATCAGCAAATCGCCCTCCTTAAAGAATGGCGCTACCAGATCGAAAGCGACCACCAAACCGCCGCCGATGCCCTTCTTCCCAAGCTCCTCCTCTCCATCAACGCCATCGCCTCCGGATTGCGCACGACAGGTTAAACCAAGGAGAGGCTATCTTCGGTCGCCGTTTGATTCACTCTCCATCCTGAAAGGATTACAGACCTTAGCCCGGGGTCGAGGAGCGCAGCGACGACCACCCTGGGACTGCACCCCACAAAAAACGCACCCTGAAGAGGTTCCGGATAAAGGAATGCTCCGCGATTATTGCCTTCGAAGCCCGTATGTAGGATTACGATGATGATGCCGAATTACGATGATTCGGTTGCACTCAAGGCGCTCTTCAAACAATATATGGTAGGGAAATCTCTTGAGATTACTCCTCCTTCTTCCACTTGGATCATAGTGATGCCTCTCAGGGTGGCGTTCGATGATATCGATTGCGTCGTCAATCTCTTTCCAAAACTGGTCGCACAACTCATCCGAAACATCGGCATAAATCGCCGCAATTTCACGCGCGTCTTTGGCTGCTCGGGGGTGGATGATCAATGGCTTCATGATCCCACTCACCGCCCGCAAAGTTTCTTAAATTCTTCCTTGGTTACGCCAACTACCGATCCCGAGTCTAGCTCAGCGGATCGATTTTCAAGTTCCTCATCCTCAACCCAATAGTGGGCATCGTCCAAGCTCCCAAGAAGGAAAACCGCCAACTCAGCCCGCTCAAGCTTGGAGAGGCTGACGACGGATTCTCGAATTTCGGCTAAATTGCTCACGGGGTAAACCTACGGTATTTTGTCGAAGTTTCCAATCTGTATTTTATCGCACCAGCGTTATCGCTCTGCAGGCCACATAGAATACCCAAAGCCGACGGGACGTAGACTCTCCAGTTCCGCATTGCTCCGAATGTGATGCGCCGGATATCCCCACCCCTCTGCGACCCACTCTGGGGTCGAATTTTCTTTCTCATCATCCCCGGGGTATTCGTCGCTCCGCTCCTCGACCCCGGGCTAATATCTGAGATCCCTTTGGGATCGGGATAGATCGCACCGCCACAACACTCAATCCCTCAATCCCTCAATCCCTCAATTTGACTCCACTACGCTCCGTCCAAGCCATTACGGCTGCGCCTAAATGAAATAGCTCGTTGTCACTCGCACCGCTTTCTCAATCCCTCAATCCCTCAATATCCCAATATCCCAACTTGCCCTCCCTAGCCTTGGCGAAGGAGGGTATCCCACCCCTTCTTTCTCAATTTCATGCTTGGAATCCGCCCCTTCCCCGCCCCATCCTCCCGCGCACACAACCATGGCTTGGCTTCTCCTCATTCTTCCTCTCGTTGCCGCTGTCTCAAACCAGCTCTATTTGCGTAAACTCGGCATCGCCCACCTCGTCTCAACCGCCTCCGCAGCCGCGACTTTTGTCATCGCGCTTCTGCTACTCGGTAAAACCGATTCTCTTTCCATCCCGTGGGCAACCATCGGCTCACTCAATCTCGAGATCGGCATCACCTTGGACAAGCTTTCCACCGGCATGATGATCGTGGTCACGGGCGTCGGTTTGTTAGTTCATGTGTTCTCGCTTGCCTACATGAAGGACGATTCCGCCAAAGCGCGTTACTTCACCGGCCTCGCCCTTTTCATGTTTTCGATGACCGGCATCGTGCTGGCATCGAACTTCATCATGACTTTCATTTTCTGGGAATTGGTCGGACTCAGTTCTTACCTACTCATTGGTCACTGGTATGAAAAAGACTCCGCTGCAGATGCCGCGAAGAAAGCCTTCCTTACCAACCGCATCGGCGACTTCGGTTTCATGATCGGCATCCTCATGCTGTGGGGAATTACTGGCACCTTCACATTTTCCGAAATGGAAATTCCAGCCACGGTTTCAGCTGGTGTCCTTGGTGCAGCTCTTCTCTGCGTGTTCTGCGGTGCCATCGGAAAATCCGCGCAGCTTCCTCTCCATGTCTGGCTTCCAGATGCGATGGAAGGCCCAACTCCAGTTTCCGCCCTCATCCACGCCGCAACCATGGTTGCAGCAGGTGTTTACATGTTATTCCGCGTCCAACTCTCCGTCGGTGCAGAAGCGTTCGAAGGTTTCTCTGGAACCACCATCGCATGGATAGGCGCGATCACATCGCTGATGGCTGCGTTGATGGCAACCCAACAAGACGATATCAAAAAAATCCTCGCTTACTCCACCCTCTCCCAACTCGGCTACATGGTCATGGCGGTCGGCCTCCTTGCAGGCGAAGCCGGCATGTTCCACCTCTTCACCCACGCCTGGTTCAAAGCCCTGCTCTTCCTCGGCTCTGGTGCCATCATCTACGCCTGCCACCACGAACAGAACATCTGGAAAATGGGCGGCCTCATGAAAAAAATGCCGATCACCGCGATCACTTTTGCCATCGGCACCGCGGCGTTAATCGCAGTTCCTTATGTGACTTCTGGCTTTTACTCTAAAGAAGAAATCCTCGCCGCTGCTTGGAATAAAAATAAATTCCTATTCGGCATTGCGGTCTTCGTCGCTTTATTAACCGCGTTCTACATGACTCGCGCATTTGTCGTTACCTTTCTCGGAAAAACTCGTTCAGAAGATGCGTCACACGCCCATGAGGTCGGACCTTTGATGTGGATACCCCTTGCTCTTCTCTCCATCCTCGCCATCGGATCCGCTTGGCTAACAACACATCTCAACGCCTACCATCCCCACGAAGCAAGTACACCGGTTCTCATTGCCTCACTGGTCACCCTCGTGTTAGGTGTCAGCATCGGCCTCTTCCTCTACAACGGAAAAGCCACGGACCCGATCTCGATCCCGCTTTTCCGCAATCGTTTCTACCTAGATGCGATTTACGAAAAAGGCATCGTGAAATATTTCCAAGACGGCTTCGCCGCGATCGTGCATTTCTTCGATGAATTCGTCATCAACGGCCTCCTCGTCGGCGGCTTGTCCCGTCTAGCGGAAACCATCGGAAGCATCTTCCGCAGAGCTCAATCCGGCAACCTCCAAGCCTACGCCTTCACCTTCGGCCTAGGCGTCCTACTCGTCATCTACTTCACGGTTTTCTATTGATTCTCCGTTAACTATGATCTGCTCAGTCAGAACTGTTAAATAGTGAATGATGAAGAGTGAATCGTGAAAGAAGATAATCTTCAAAATGCGCCATTCACTCTTCAATATTCAACATTCACTCTTCACTATTCCCACCACCCGCTTCGCCCCCAGCCCGACCGGTGAACTCCACCTCGGTCACGCTTACGCAGCGAAGGTCGCACACGATCTCGCACGCGAACACAAAGGTCATTTTCTCCTTCGCCACGAAGACATCGACTCCTCACGCGTTCGCGAAATCTATTACTCGCAAATCGAAGAAGATCTGCGTTGGCTGGGCCTGAATTGGGATGGCGACGCTCTCCGTCAAAGCAACCGCCAAGATGCCTACCGTGACGCCCTGGAGATCTTGAAGCAACGCGGTTTGGTCTATCCGTGTTTCTGCACACGCAAAGACATCCAACAAAGTCTTAGCGCTCCTCATGGCCTAACCGAACATATTTACCCCGGTATCTGCCGAGATATCCCAGCAAGCGAATCCGCCCAACGCATTGCCGAAGGCGATGCCCATGCATGGCGTTTCAATTCCAACCAAGCCGCGCTCATTCACGGTGAACTCAGTTTCCATGATCTGCGCTTCGGAAAAACTCAAGTAAACCCAGATGCAAACGGCGATGCCGTCCTCGCGCGCAAGGATATCGGGATCGCCTATCACTTGGCCGTCGTCGTGGACGATGCGTTTCAAAACATCACCCACGTGACTCGTGGTGACGACCTGTTAGAGTCCACCCATATCCACCGCCAACTCCAAGCCGTGTTAGGTTTTCCAGAACCCACCTACCTACACCACCGCTGCATTTGTGATGAAAACGGCAAACGTCTCGCAAAGCGCGATGACGCCAGATCCATCCGCACCCTTCGAGAACAAGGCCATACACCTGAAGGTATAAAAATAAATCTATAAATAAATAACAGGTCTCCCACCCTATCACACTGAGATCGTGATAATTATTTTCAACAAAGGCGGACTCACATTTCTATTATCCGATCTATTTCATTCATCGCTCTTTCCGAGGACACTTACTTCTCTATCGGGGCCGAGCCGATCCGTCGGGCGCGGATGTTTGCACCACCATTGATGGTGAATTTTTCGACCGCACCCACAGCCCCCTCGACAACCCAGTAGTTGATGTCGGCAAAACCGAGATTCTTCGGGTCGTTAATATCACTGACGAGCGCCTGCCATGCATTATTGGCATCCGTCTGTCCCGGTCCCGGTTGTTCCGTGTTCATCTGTTCAATCGAAAACCCGTGCTTGCCGGAAACGGTGAGGTGATGGGTGTTGCGGTAGGTGCCCACCCGACCGAAGCGCGAGGCATGATGGTTCGTCACGAATTCCAAGCCGTTGATATTGGACGCCACCACGATGTTATCCCCATCGGTGTGCTCGTTGACCAGGATGCCGGTGTGATAGCCGGTCACCATGACATTGCGCAGGATCGTGAGGGCCCCGTTGTTGCAGGCCGGGGTGCTGATGCCGGCCTTACCGTGGGTGGGCTTGGACGCCTGCACATTGTAGGTGTCGGTGTTGACAAAGACGTTCTCAATCTTGCATTGCACCGCGTTCAACAGATCGATGCCGCCGATACCGGGGTTGTCGTAGGTGCGGACGTCCAGGTTCCGCAGGCTCACGTTGACCCCCGAGAACTGCATGTACATTTTATCGGGGACGTTGGCAGCGGAGATGACCGCTGGCCCCGATTCCGACAGGCATTTGATAATCGTGCCGTTCTTCGGAAACACAAACGTGCCGATCGTCCCCCAGACCGGGGTCGGTTCGCTCTCGCCCGCGATCTCCACAGTGATCCACGCTTTGGTTCCAGGAATGACAATCCTGCCGCGATAGATCCCGTCGGGGATAAACATTTTTCCGCCACCGGCAGCGATCACCGCCTTCAGGCAGGCCGAGAATGCTTCGGTGTTGTCCGTCTTGTCGTCGCCCACCGCCCCGTAGTTCAACACATTGAATGTTCGCGATTTCACGGTCGTAGCACTTGCGCTGTTTTTCTTCCCTTCCTCAGCTGCAAATACTCCAGCCGCCAAAATCAAGCTACTTATCGTCATCAGAACCATCGTGTTCCTCATAGAATTTCCCTTTTTATCGCCCAATATATTTTTCACACGTTTCATTGCCTGTTGCCTTCTAACATTTTTCATAACGATCATTCCTTTCCTACGGTATAGATCGACTTCATTTTCCATGCGGTCACCTTCTTGACGAGCAGGTCGCCGCCGGTTGAAAAGAGGCTTACGCCGAGGTTGGCCGGATCATACTCATGCCAAGCGACCACCGCCTGGCGATCATTCGCAAACACCTCGATCATGCTCTTGTCGATAAAGATCCGCAGCGTCAGATCTTCTCCCTCCTTGAGCTCGAAGGGAGGATTGACGTAATCCACCGTCAACGTCTTTTTTCCAGCACCGTAAGCAACAGGGAAACCATTTCCGCCCTTCTCATCGCACAGCAGATTGATGCCGAATTCCCTGGCCTTCGACGCAGGAATCACGACCTCCAGCTCTATCGAGTCGCCGTTGATATTCTGAAGCTTGTAGATGGAGTCACTCTTGACCGTAATCTCCTTTTCCGTTTTCGGATCGTAACGAAGTGTCGCCAGCTCACGCAGCGGCTTGATGCGCAGCACGCCGTCCTCAGGCAGGCTGAGTTCTCTTGGTAGAGACTGGATTCCCTGCTGGAAAACGGCTTTGTTCAGGAGACTGTTGAAGTTTTTCGACCGGTTCGTTTTTTGCATCTCGTGCACCAACGGCGTACACCAGGCCCACATGACCCGGCGTCCGTCTTTCGTCACGAGCGATTCCGGCGCGAAGAAATCCCAGCGTGTCCAGTTCATGCGCGCATGGAAGTCGGGCACGAATTTCTCGTCCTTGAAATCACCGAGGTAGTAGCGGCAGCCAAGATTGTGACTGATGCAGAGCAGCATGTGTTTGTTGCCGATCTTGAAAAAATTCGGGCACGAAACGTCTTCGCTCTTTTGCACGTCAGGCATGTCGTGCGCGAGAAACAGGCCGAGGTAATCCCAGTTTTTCAGGTCGGTGGATTTAAAAAGCGTGGGTGGCTTTCCGCTGCCGGGGGTTCCACCGGAGAGCGCGTAGTAGGTGTCGCCATCGAGCCATGCGTCCGGGTCCCAGTTCGCGATTTTACTGGCATCCTGGCCCGGCTCGATTCGAGGCTCCAGCTTCCATGGCTTGCTCCATTTCTCAAGTTGGTCGTCCTCTGCCACAGCGATCTGGTTCCTTCCTGATCCTTGCCCATGATAAATGATGGCCGGCTTGCCGTCCTTGGTCATGAAACCGGTACCGCTGAACATGCCGTGCCCGGTTGTTTTCGGCGTGAGCGTTGTCGGGTGCCACTTCCAATGTACCATATCGGTGCTGGAAACATGAGCAAAGGCCGGTCCACCATCAGCTTCGTAAATATAGTGCAGGTGATAACGGCCTTTCCAGTAGAAGGCGCAGTTGGGGTCGCCTGGCATGGCATTACCGGGCCCGGGATGGGCCAGGTGATAGGTCAGCCAGGTCTTGGGCGGATTGGCGGGCATCGCCGGGGTTTCAACCATATCCGCCAGCTTTTTCGCGGCGGCGATCAACTCGCCGTTTTGCGTTAGGATCAGGCGACCCCCTTCGATTTTGGCTCCGCCGTCCAGGTTGTTGACGGGAAAGTGCCCCATCCTGTCGGTTTCCATGCCCTTCTCAAAAGTCCACCAGGCATAAGGCTTGATGGCGGACTCCTTGTTAGGTTCCAGTTTGCGGATTTCGTCGGCGGTGAGCGCGCGGTCGTAGATGCGTGCGTCGTCGATGGATCCTTGGAGGTTGTTGCCGGATCCTATCCCCTGGTGACGCAGACCGAAGACGGCGATGGTGTCCTTGGTGCCGAGAAGGTCGATGTTGTTGGCCTCGTAGGACGCGCAGGGTTCGCCATTCCGATAGATGGTGATTCGGTTGCCCTGGTAAGCAACCGCCATCTGGACCAGGGTCTTGTCATCGGCTTTCTCAACAGCGTTTGCCTGCTGGTCGCCTTGCGTTCTGACGAAACCTTCGCTGCCCGCCATCCACTTGCCGACAGCCCTTTCGCCAAAGACGATCCCGTCAAATCGATCGCCTGACTGGATCGTGAGCGCGCTGCCGCCCTGCTGGGTCGTGTTTGCGAGACACACCCACGAGACGAGCGTCTTGTCCGTTCCGGCAACCGCCGCGCAGCAAAGAGCCAGGGTTGCGAAACTGATTACCAAATTCGTGATCATTGTCTTCATGATGTTGCTTACTGCGGAAGGCCCCTGAAAGAGCCAATCGTCCGGACCGGCCTGCCTGTCGTAGCCTCGGCGAAGACTGGAGGGCGGGGAAATGGGGGTTGTCTTCATGCTCTATTCCTTGTTCACGGTCAGCCGGACCTTCAATAGGCCGACATTCCGGTATCCGTTCCAACCTTTGGATGGTTCGCCTGCGGCGGGGCGTTGGAATCCCGTGTAAAACAGGGTAAAGGTTCCATCGTCCTCTTCCACCAGCCCTAAGGGGGTTCGGATGTTTGTGACCCAGAGTTTCGCGCAGTCCACATCCAGTTGCTTTGCGGCCGACCAGCGCACCCCGTCGACTGATTCCGCGTAGCCGATCAGGTGGCCATCCATTCCATAACCTTGCTGCGGTTGATTTTTCAATGTATCGAAAACGGCCACGTAGCGCCCGCTCTTGAGCCGGGTCACGACGGGATTCTCCGTTCCCTGGACGCCACTCAAAGTTACCGGATTCAGAGTCGTCTCCCGCTTCCACGGCCCAGCGAGGCGCTCCGCCGAGAGCAGGCCGGCACTCCACCAAGTACGATGATCGGCACTGCCGTAGAAGGCCATCCATTTGCCGTTCACCGGATATGGAAAGATCGAATGGCACCCGGCGACCCCCTCCCATTTGGGATCACCTTCCAAGATGCATTCCGCATCCACCCATGGCCCATGGATTCCCTGCCTACCTTTGGTGCTGGAGACGGCGCGCCAGATCCGGCCAAAGTCTCCGGGAGTAAAGGAGACGTGAAAAACATTCCACCGGCCCTCCTCCTCGTTGTAAACCGGCATCGGTGCCCACAGCGCACTGCGGATCTCCTTGGGATCCGTGCTGCCACTCGACTCGAACATCGTGTCGCGGCGTCTCCATGCCTTGCCGTCCGGACTCGTCCAGTGCGCCAGCATCATCTTGTCATGCACAGTGTCGGCCACCATTTCAGAAGTAAATAGGTGGTAGACGCCGTCGAGCTTGAGCACGCAGCCGCCTTCAAAGCCATATTTGTTGTGCTCGGTGCCCGGCATCCCTTTGGCGATCACCGGTTTCTCCACTGCTTCGATGACGCTCAACGTGATGCCGCAGGGCGGTTCTTTTTGGGTGAACTGGGAAAGCTTACTGTTTTGCGCCCACGCCATCCCACTGATTAAAAGAATGGCTGTCGTTTGGATTATGGTTCTTGTTTTCATCGTTGTTAGATTTGCTTTATTATGGTTATGACTCTTATTCCATTTACAGTGTCTATTGAATTCCCTTTAAACTACTTCAGCCTCTGCGAGGGGCGATGACTAAGGGCTGCATCGACGAAAGAGAAGCTGATGGCTGAAGGCAGGCAAAAGTTCATTTGTGCGCGTTGTTTCATCAGAGCTCTTACTTTTGTTCGTTGTTCTCAATTTTAACTTCGGTGCACGAACTATCTTTCTCGATTAGCAGAGGTCCATCCGCTGACCTGTTTCCGGTTATCGTCAGCTTCCTGACGCCCTTGGCCTTCACCCCTGCCTTAACAAAGACGTTGTCGATGATACGGATGTTCTCGTGGATGGGCTCCTCAGGCTGGACGACGGAAAGGTCAGGGTTGACCCAGACCCCACACTCAATGAAGGTGTTACCACGGATCAGCACATCACGAACGGGTGCGGATTCAAACCAGCTCAACGAATCAACCGCCATTCCAACACCACAAGTCCTGAGGCGATGGAACGTGTTATTCTCCACAATGGCCTTGCCAGGCGTGAGCAGGTTAAGACCACTCACGGGAGCCACGCTAAAATGATTGTTAGAAACGGTAATATTGGGATGCCACGTCCTGTTATCAATCACATCTTTGTCTTGAAAATGCGGAATGTCTCCATCAAGCGTCAGCAGCCAATCCCTGTCTGATTTTCGTTCAAGGGCCGTCACCTTGCGGCGCGGATTGCCGGGGTATTCCCTAGTCTTAGGCCCACAGATGACAGCGACCTCGTCGCCCGGAACAAATGCGGGGAAACCATACGTCTGACGATGCATGAAACGCACCAGCAGTTGGTTGCTTTTTGTTTTCTCAACGATGTACAAGTAGGTCCCGTGACAGTTGATGGCATCATCCTGCATTCCGGAGAAACGACAGGAATCAATCAAGATATTCCCCTTGCAATTGGAGAAGTGAAGAATGTCCGCCCAGGCAGGACAGGTACGAATCGTATCACGGGGCGGAGCCACATTCACACGCTGAAAGGTGATGTTTTCAGTGAATTGGCACACAAAGCCCATGCCGGTCAGCGCATAGAAATCACAATCCTTAAAAATGATGTCCTTGCTGCGGTTATTGTGAACACCGACTGAATCCCGCTTAATGTTGCGAAAATGATATTGATGCCCCGTCTCAAGACCACTCTCTCCATCCGGATAATCCAGCCTCACCTTGCGTCCGCCGAGATCCCTCGCGGTCGCAACAGCTTGTCCCTGCGCCTCCCAGCCGCGCGGTGTCGGAAAGCGACGGCAGCGGCCTTCCTTCAGGTCAAGCTTCTGGCAGAAAGCTCCCGGCCCCCAGTCGCCCCGCCAGAGGAACTTCCCGTCTTCAACGCTATAGTCGGAACCCTCGGCGACCTGAATCACAGCATACGCAGCCCCTGCTTCAAGGACTCGGATTTCTGAGACCGTGGGTCGCTTGAGATCAAACACCAATCCTGTGAACGTAATGTCCTCCGAATGGTTATTGCAGATTTGCACCATCCTTCCATCATAGAGAATCGTTGTTTTCTTCTCACCCTCCACGCCACCGCCCTGAAGACGGAGATGCTTGCACCCTTCCAGCAGGATGCCAACCGGCATTGGGTCATTTGAATCCATGGTGTTCGAAACGATCAGCGGGACGCGTGTCACGTTCCTGATGTTGATGGTGTGGATGCCCGGGAGAAACTGGATCACAACGGGGTTGTCCGCTGTCCCTCCGCCCATTGGCTTGAGGGATTCTTCTTGCTGGCCTGGCGCAATGACAACCTTATCTCCAGGCGCCAACTTGAGAGCGTTTAGTTTTCCGAACGTCTTCCAGGGCTTGCCGGCAGGGTTGGCGTCATCACCCTTGACCGGATCAATCACGTATGTGGTGTTGCCAGGAGACAGAGTCCGTTTCTCTTTGTCCAGATACCGGTCAGGGCTTGAATCCGCCGCCATGGCAGACCAGGCCATCAGCGAAACTGCAATAGAACTTCGGAATATCTTTTTCATGTCGGTTTGCTTGTTTTTCGTATTGTGCTTCATGGATTATTTTCCTTCCATCAGGTCTATCAAGGCGTCGTGTCAACCCACGGGCTTCAGTTTGAATTTCTTGATACTGAGACCCTTGATGCGTTGGGAATTTTGATTACGCGAACCAAGAAGGGTGCCTTTCACTCCAAGTCCGAGTGCTTCAAGCCCTCGAAGAAGCAATCCACCTGGCCGAAGGGAACTTTCGTCGTCTCGTCGTATTCCACGTTGGTATAGAAGGCGATGACGTTGGTGCCCTTTTTCAAATGTGCGACCTCACCGGGGCCCAGGGGCCAAGGCGCATAGTGGGGTTTGTTCTGCCACCATCCGTAGCCCACGATCGGGTGCCCGTTGAGGTAAACCCTGAAGCCTTGCGGGTTCAGGATGCTCAGTCGGTAGGAGTCGTAGTCGAGTTTTTCCACCTCGAAGGTCGTGCGCGCGACGATAAACTCCCCTTTGCCCCAATCAGACTTATTGGCAAATGTATCATCGCCTTGTTTGTAAAGACCGGTGCCGATGGGCGCGTGCCCCTTGCTCCACTTGCTGTCGTCAAAATCAGGCTTGAACCAATCTTTCATATCCTCCGCCATCTGGATGTCGCGATGGCGGGTCTTCTCACGGGTTGGGACTTGGTCTTTTTCCACGATGGGATCGAAAGATTTGAAGCGCCAGACAAGCTCTGACTTTGGCACTTTGCCAATCGGTTTCCAGCCGGCAGTGGGGTTGCGGAGTTTCGCGAGGTCGATGAGGGTGCTCACGATGCCCGGCCTATGGGCCTCTTCATAGTCCTTCGCGTTAAGCCGCTTGGCGATTTCCGGGCGGTAAACCGTATAGAGGATCTCCTCGAGCTCCTTGCGTTGTTTGGAATCCAGTTTTTCCAGAACGGCGAAAAATCCGAATGATTCTCCGGCTGGATTTGCGCTTGGCGCGGCCACGATGCCGACGAGATCACCGGTTTTCAATGCGCTGAATCGCGATTGCAGGGCAGTGGCGAGTGCCACGGCAAGGTTGGGGTCGTTGCGTAGGCAAATCTTCAGGGTTTCTATGACATTGTGAGCGCCCTCGGGGGCATGGTCACCGGGCTTGATCATGCCCGTGTCCACGCCTTTCCGCAGCGCTGCCAGGATAAGTTTACCCGCTTCGCTGTCCGGTTTGTTTTGCTGCAGGACCGCGTTGAAGTGCTGCATCATCCACTCGCGGGGCATGGTGTGGTATTCACTAGTCGCCATCTCCAGGAGTGTCGGAAGGATTTTGAGGTATAGGGCATCATCTTTTTGAAGTCCTGAGAGCGCCGCGAAGGAGCAGTCACGAAGCCACCAATCGGAATGCTTGGTCCATGGCATGATGAGCGGCAGGCGTGTCTGGATTTCATTCGCCGGAGCGAACTTGAGCGCCATCAATGCACCGTTGACCACCCACAACGACTCCTTGGGATCGGTCAGCATTTTCGTGATGCTTTTCAGCATCGCAGGGGTGAACTTATCCGTGGGGATGGGGCTATTTCCGATGCCAAACCAGTAGTTCCAGTCGATCATGCCGTCCAACGCGGCGCGGCGCACGCGCGGGTCCGGGTCTTCCAGGAGTTTTTCGATTTCATCGTAGGCATCTGTCGCCCGGAGCGCCTTGCCCGCCTGGGTGCGGATCATGTCGTTCCGGTGATAGACGTTCTTGAGAAACACTTCACGCGGCAGCGTTTTGATGTCCTTCTCCGGTTGGTGATAGCCTCCACCCAGAGCATAATAAGGAATATGCGTGGGTTGCTCGGGCCCGTATTTCAAGTAGTTAGGGTTGTGTTCGAGGGAGAAGAACGCCAGATCGGCCTTGGTGCCCCAGAGGTTTTCGGGCAGGGTGTATTTTTGGGAGAACTTCGTTTTCGGCGCACCGGTGATGCGCAGCGTGCGCAAGGGCGCGGTGAAGGAGAATCCCATGCCGGGACCGGAGTGGCCGACTGCACTGCCGTAGAAGTCCAGCGTCGCGATGCCGATACTGCCGCCCGGTTCGCGGCTCAGATCGTGCCACCAGGTCAGGCGGTCCATCGACTCACGAAAAAGCGCAGGTTTTTCCTTCATCAGGTAGGAGGTGGTGATGCCGCGCCAGATGCCATCGCCGCGTCCATTATCAGCATGACCACATATCATCGACGAGTAGCTTTCGATCGTCGACAAGGCCAGATATTTGCTGGCTTTCTGATAGGCGGTGGTGTCTCCGCTGGCACCTGCAGCGATCTGCATGGCGGCGGCGATCATACCGTCCTTGCCGTTGGAGCCGAGGCCGCCTTCTCCACGCTGATCACCGTAGGGAACCGTGCCGTGGCCGGCGAAGCGATAGAAGAAGCGCAGCGAGTTCAGCAAGGTCTTCTCATCGACATTCACGCCGCATTCCTTGCCCAGCAGCAATGTGGTGAGCACCTGTGCGCCTGCCGGGTTCATCAGGCCACCCGCCACATATGCCGGCCAGACTCCGCGGCCCCAGTGGGTCCAGCCGCTGTCGAACATCTGGCGCTCCTTCGCGTCGTCGCAGTAATATTGCAGGATGGGCAATACCGACTTGTCGCCGGTGCGCAGGTAGTATTCACCGCAGGCAATCCCGTTGTAGCCATTGTTCCAGGTGTGGTCGCCGATGGCTTTCACATCCTTCGGAAAGGCATCGAAGTAGGCTTTCACCCGAGGCAGGTATTTGTCATCGCCGGTGGAAAGCAGGAACAAGCAGGCGAGGGCACCCGGTATGCCGTCATCTTTGAATTTTTCCGGATTGGAATAAAATGCGGCGGCCTCATCGATGATGCGTTTTGACTTCGGGCAATTCAGCGGCCAGGTCTTGCTGTAAGCGCCGAGCACGGGAATCGTGACGGTTTCCTTGCGCTGGGTCTTGCCGTCAGCGGAGGTCACATCGAAAACCATTTTGCCATCCGTGGCCTCTGCCTTGGTGAGGGCATTGCCCATCGCGACGAACGGATCGAGCCCTTTGAGGGAGGTGCCATTGATTCCTGTTAGAAGCTCTTGCTTGGCGAATTTACCCTCGCACGGGGAGCCGGGCATCATTTCCTCCACTTTGAGGATCACGCCCGGATAGACCCGTGCCTTGATCCCGGTGGTGCCGATGACTCCGAAAAATCTCTCGCTGGCCGGATCCGGGCGGGTCTGGTATCTGAGATCGTCGGCGTTGTAATATCCCTTGCCGTCGCCTCCCCCGCCTGCGGCATAGAGTTGGTTGGCGAACAGGGACAAGATGAGGATGATGGATGATGATCGTTTCATAAAATTGGTTTGGAATACTTGGATGGGTTGGTTACGAGAATCTCAGTCTTAATCTCTAACAAATTCTCTTTGGTTGCTTTATTTTTTCTGCGCATCAAGGAGCGCTTGGGCTTCGAAAATCCGCCGTTCGAGGTCGGCTGCCTTCAGCGCCTGTTTGAGTTCTTCGGTTTCTCCGCCATGTACTTGCCCAGGGACTGCGGATTTTTTCCCAGTGTAGTTTTCGTACATGTCAGCGACTGTCCAGTTGTCACTGCGCTGCGTCGCAAAAGGAATATCTTTGATGTGCACCATACGGAGATTTCCCATGGGATTGCGCCCCCAAGCAAAACGGTAGTGAATGGGATTGGGCACGAGGGGATGACTCAAAACAAGAGCCTTCCAGGTGATTTGCGGCTGACCATTCTCGTCTTTACCGGTTACCAAGTATTCGGCTTTCGCAGGCTGGAATTTTCCATCTTTCCCCGCAATCGAGAACCCTACGATTGCCTCACTGTTCACGGATGCCATATCGGAGTCGAAACTCAGGATGAGGGTATTGTCCTTTGGCTCCACTTTCGTAATCATGGGCGGCTTCCAATTCACGTTGAAGCCGTACTGGGTGGCCATGGCCCAACGCGCGATGCGCTCGGCCGCAGGTATCTTCAGCTCCGGGTGCCACCACGCCCTGCGGTGGTCATAACTGCTGGCATACCCGATGTTCTTGTCGCCTGCCTTGTAGAAGTCGAGAAAGGTTTTGTAATGGGCTTCGCGGACATAAATCCCGAAGTCCATCATGCATTCTAGGTAATTGTCCAAAGTCTGCGGCGGAGTGTCAGTACACAGGGAGATGATGCCGAAGGGCATATTGGCATCATGGAATGCGGCCCGCCACGAGGCGATCATCTTCGGGAAAACCTGATGGTAGAAAGTCTCCGCATCAGGTCGCGCATTGTTGTAACCCTGATGCCAAACCGCACCTTTTACCGCCAGTCCCGCAATGGGTTCAATCATGCTGGCATAACAGTTTCCGGGATAATTCTGGTTGTCGATGGGGGCACCTGCCGGTTTGGATGGAGGCGGCTCATTGGATGCTTGCCCCTGCTTCTTCAGCTCCTCCATGTTTTGCTCATGCTGTTTGATCTGATTTTCCAACTCCTTTTTCGGATCCCACGCTGCAACCTGTCTGTCCCAGTCGGATACCAACGCCCGAACAACCTCGCTATCCATCGATCTGACGACTGAGAGTGGCAACCATCCTTCGACAGGTGTTCCCCAAAAAGAGGCGTCGATCACGCCAATGGGAATTTGCGATGCCATATGAATCCGCCGTGCGAAGACGTATCCGATTCCGGAAAATTCAGGAACGCTTTGGGGCGAACAAATGTCCCACTCGCCATCGGGCTGTTTATCTTTTTGGCGGCGCGGGAAGTTCTTCTTCTCTTGGTTATCAACAAGGGAGGGAACGGTTAGAAGCCTGATCTTGGGAAAGTTCGCACTGGCGATTTCCACATCGCCTCCTTCAAGATTCATGAGGGGCTCCTGCATGTTGCTCTGACCGCCCATCACCCAGACATCACCCACGAGGATGTTGTCGAGCGTAAGGGTCGCAGCCTTTCCCTTGATCTTCATCTGCATGGGTTCTCCCGATGCTGGCATCGCTGGAAAAACGACCTTCCACGACCGGTCTGTGCCAGCCTTTGTGGTCTGGATCTTTCCAGCAAATGATACAGTCACCTCTTCGCTTGCAAGCGCCCAACCCCAGATGGTGATGGGCTTCTCGCGCTGAAGCACCATATTGGATTGAAACAGGTTGTGCACACTGAGCCCTTCGGCAATCGCAGGCGCAACTGTTAGATTGCTTGCGGGCTCCTGCTGCGCCATTGCTGACGATAATGTCAGCAACGCAGATAGCGAGGCTATCAGTGAGATTTTGAACTTTTTCATAGGTGAAAACCGCTTGTTTGGTTATTGTTAGTTCTTGATGTTTCGGATGATGGTGAATGAAAATCTACGAGAGGATCTCCTTCACAATTTTCGATGGTTCTACACCCGTTAGACGCTGGTCGAGGCCGGAGTAGCGGAAGGTGAGCTTCTCGTGATCGACGCCCATCAGGTGCAGAAGTGTGGCGTGAAAATCATGCACGCTCACCCGATCGACAACCGCCTTGAAACCCACATCGTCCGTCGCGCCGTGATGCACGCCAGGTTTGATTCCCGCGCCCGCGAGCCATGCGGTGAATGCATGGGGATTGTGATCGCGACCCGGCTTCTCACCTTTTTGTGAAATGGGCAATCGGCCGAATTCACCCGCGCACACGACGAGAGTGTCTTTCAACAACCCACGCTGCTCAAGGTCTGCGAGCAACGCCGCAAATGGCTGATCCACCTCCGCAGCAAAGCCGGTGTGGTTGCCGACGAGATCAGCGTGACCGTCCCATGATTGCTGGTTCTCCATCCCGCCGCTGTAAATCTGCACAAAGCGCACGCCGCGCTCTACGAGTCGTCGCGCGGTGAGACATTGCAGCGCCATGTGCGAACAGTGCGGCTGATCGAGTCCGTATTGCTTGCGAATGTATTCCGGTTCGCGGTTCACGTCGAAGGCATCGGGCGCGGCAGTCTGCATGCGATACGCGAGTTCGAAACTGTTGATGCGCGCGGCGAGCTCGTTTTCCACTGCGGAACCAGCCATCTGCTCTCGATTGAGAGTTGCCAAAAAGTCGAGCTGTTCGCGCTGGCGCTTATCCGTAACCTCCGCCGGACGCTTGAGATTTGCAATTGGCTCGCCCTGCGGCTTGAGCCATGTGCCTTGATACACACCCGGCAAAAACCCTGCAGTCCAGTTGGACGCATTGCCTTTGGGAAGGCCGCGGTTCTTCGGATCCGACATCACAATGAAGCTCGGCAAATCCTCGCTCTCCGAGCCAAGTCCATACGTCACCCACGAGCCGACACTTGGGTGTCCCATGCGAGTCGTCCCCGTGTTCATCATGAAGAGCGCCGGCGAGTGATTGTTCGAATCCGTGAAGCACGAGTGAATGAACGCCATCTTGTCCACCTGCTGCGCGAGTTTCGGGAAAAGGCTACTTCCCCACGTGCCCGACTGCCCATACTGCGCAAAAGTGAACGGCGACTTCATCAGCCCACCCGCCGCATCGGGGAAAAAGCCCGTCTTCGGATCGAATCCCGGCATCGCCTGTCCATCGCGCTTTTGCAGCTCCGGCTTGTAGTCCCATGTATCCACATGACTCGGTCCACCATTCATAAACAGCCAGATCACCGATTTTGCCTTCCCTGGAAAATGCCCTGCGCGCGGCGCAAGCGGATTCATCTGCGGAGCTGCAAATCCGGCGCGGGAAAGCATGGATTGTAGGGCTATCCAGCCGAATCCGGCTCCGGCACGGTGTAAAATATGGCGTCGTGTGATCATAGGTCAGTTGAGGTAGGCAAATTCATTGGTGGAAATCAGCACCTGGCAGAAATCAGCCAGCGCTTGCTCAGGGCCCGCCGCAAGTCCGCTGTTGATAAATGCCTTCGCGGCATGGATCTCGGTGGCGCTGGGTGCACGGCAAAGTGCGATGGCATAAGCACGCGAAATCAGACTTGAGAAATCATCCTTGGCTGCAGCTGCGGGATCATGCTGCAAACGCCGCGCAAATGCCATCGACCACGCGCGGATGTGCTGGCTATTCATCAGCAACAGCGCCTGCGGAGAGACTGTCGTAGTCGGTCTACTGCCCTGACTCACCAACGGCTCCGGGGCATCGAAAACTACCATCGAGTTCACGAGCTGGCTGCGCTTTACGGTGAAGTAAATACTACGACGCTTGCTGTTCTCATCCAGCGTGCCCGCGCCAAACATCGTCGTGTCGAGTTCGCCGGCAACAGCAAGAGCCGAATCGCGAATGACCTCGGCATCCAGCCTGCGCGGAAGACGGCGCATAAACAGCGTATTCTCCGGGTCTGCGGCAGCTTTCTTTGCGTCGGCAACGCTGCTCTGGCGATACGCCGCGCTCGTGAGCAGAAGTCGATGAATCGACTTCGTCTTCCAGCCGCCTCGGATCAACTCACCAGACAGCCATTCGAGCAATTCCGCGTGTGTCGGCAGTGCGCCTGTTTTTCCAAAGTCATTCGAGGTGGCTACGATTCCGCGACCGAAATGCTGCTGCCAGATGCGATTTACTGTGACCCGCGCCATAAGCATTCCTCCACCCTTATCCGTATCCGTCATCCAGTTTGCAAAAGTGCGGCGCTGGCCTGTGTATTTCGCGCCCTCTGGCGGAGTCCATTTCCAACGCTCAATCCCAGACTCGCCACCGAGTACTTGCAGAAATCCCTGTGTCGCCTCGGCCTGCTTTTGATTCGGATCGCCACGCTTCAAAATGTGCGTCTTTTCCAGAAACGGTGGGCCTTGGGAATGCATCACCAACGGGTTGTAACCCTCGGCGCAAACCAGCACCGGAGTCTTACTTTTGGTCGATTTCTTGTCATACTCGGCCAGGCGGCTGTTGCGCTCGCTCCAACCGGCATCGCGCAGTTTCCACCAATCGAACAAGGTCTGGCGTTCTGCCTCGCTTAGCACCGCGTGTTCGCGCAGCTTGGAATCGAGCGAAGCGATCGCGGCCGGAGTAGCGTCGCCTTTCAACTTCGGCGGGCCATCGGTGCTCAGGCTCAATCTCGGCCGGCCGATGCAATGTGCGGTGTTCACGTGAAACTCCAGCTTCACGATCAACTTCACGCCACCTTCGACATCGAGCGGTTCCGCAAATGTGAAGGCCGCCGCCTGATCCTTGCCAATGCCGCCGGAGTCCACCGCCCAGCCCGTCTTCGCGTCTTCATCGATCGACGAGGCGACGGAAAGTTCAGCTTTGTTCTGTTCGTGGGTGGCCTCGGCGCTGGCGAGTTTTAATTCGCGTTCTGGCCCGCCCTTGAGCGGAACCGCACTGACCTTGATCCGGCTCAGCGCGAAGTTGCCATTGTCCGCGCGGCCCGGCCCTTTATGTGGGAAAGATCCATGGCTCAACGCTTCCAATTTCAAGCCTGTGATGTGCCGCGCCGTCGTGCTTGCGATCAGCGTGTGGACGTCGTCGCCGGGATTCTCACCACTGGCGAGCCATGATCCGTCGTCCTGCTTCGTGAAGGTCGCGCCGCCTTTCGAAGTGATGTCCGTCACGTCGAGCAATTGCCACGCGGAACGGGGGACGCCCGCTTCATCCGACGCCAGCCATTTGTCAAAGATCTGCTTCAAGTCATCGGCCTCGTAAGACTTCAGCGCGGCATTTAATTTCTTCTTCCCCTCCTCGCGATCAGCTAGTTCCCGGGCCGCCTTGGCGGGATCGAGTTCCAGCTCCACATTACTGCGGACCGTATTTGTGAACGTCGTAAGCATCTGGTAATAGTCCTTCGCGGGAATTGGATCAAACTTGTGATCGTGGCACCGTGCGCAGCCCACAGTCAGACCAAGAAACGCGCTGCTGGTTGTCGCGAGCATATCATCCATCGCATCGTAGCGTGTGCGCTCCACTTCATTTGCCGTGATTTGCGTGGGGAAAACACCCGCACCAAGAAAGCCAGTCGCCATCAACGCCTCGGTGTTTCCCGGCGCGAATTCGTCACCCGCAATCTGCCACTTCGCAAACTCATCAAACGGCATGTCTGCGTTTGCTGCGCGGATGACGAAATCGCGGTAGTGAAAGGCGTGCGGGCGATCGTAGTCGTGCTCAAAGCCGCTGCTCTCGGCGAAGCGCGCAACGTCCAGCCAGTGCCGCGCCCAGCGTTCGCCGTAGCGAGGTGAAGCGAGCAGAGCGTCCACGACCTTTTCCCATGCGTCCGGCGATTGATCCGCAAGAAATGCCTCCACCTGTTCCGGTGTTGGCGGAAGTCCCGTGAGGTCTAGTGCAGCGCGGCGTATGAGAGTGCGGCGGTCTGCCTCTGGCGAAAACGTGAGCTTCTTTTCCGCTGCTTTCGCATTCAGAAACGAGTCCACAGGATGGCCTCCTGTCGGCGGCGCGGGCTTCGCAAGCGGGACGAAAGCCCACCATTTACGGTCCTCGTCCGTAACCTGCGATTTGTCTTTTACCACCTTGCCCGCGACGAGTGGAGCATCGTACGGCGCACCGAGATCAATCCACGCAGCAACCTTCGCGATCTGGTTATCGGCTAGCTTCGGCTTTCTCTCCGGCATATGTGGTTCCACTTCATGCCGAATCATTTTCAACATCATGCTCTCCGACGCGACGAACGGCTTCAGCGCTGCCCCCTCCGAGCCGCCGAGCAGCAGACCCTCGCGCGTCGCGAGATCAAAGTCCCCCTTCACTTTATCCCCACCGTGGCACTTCAAGCAGTTCTCCTTCAAAATGCCCGCCACATCGCTGCGAAACAACTCGAGCCCTTTTGTCATGCGCTCCGCGTGGTCTGGGGGCAGGGCAAACACCGTAGCTGACGATAATGTCAGCAACGCAGATAGCGAGGCTATCAGTGAGATTTTGTAATTCTTCATAGGTAAACTCTGTTTATTCATTTCTGCAAACTCACCTCATGGGACGATGAAGTATCTGAGCGATAAGTTGTCGATGGAGCCCTGGGTTCCTTTGGCATCACGGCCCAGCCCGCAGACGATGGTGATCTCCTTACCGACGTGTTTGGCGAGGTCTGCAGGGGCATAGGTCCTGGAGAATTTCTGCCATCCGCCGGTTAGTTGCGGATCGGTCGCTGATGTTGGTGTGACCTCCACGCCGTCTGCCAACAGCTTGAACACGATGGGAGTCACGGCGCCGGCGCCGTATCCCACAAGAACGTAGGTGGCGTTGGCTTGAATTTTTCCGATCGGAGCGGCCGAAACGATCAGTCCGCCCTCTCGGCAAGCCCAGCCCGCACCGTTGCAACTGAAGGCATTGCCGCCATCTTTCATCCCCCCGGCCGCCAGGAACCCCTGTAAGTTCCAGTTTTGCGTACCCCATGGGCCGGTGCCGCCATATTTGATCCAGCCGTCCCGATCGTAGCCGATCCAGCCCGGGACGTCTGCAAGGATGCCCGATGTATTGTCGGAGAAGTTGAACTTTCCTCCACCGGATAGTGTGGTGGCCGGCCCTACGCCTTTCGTGTAGCCCGAGATAGTCCCAGTGATCGTGGTCTGGCCCGGTTTGTAGATTGTGTCGAAACCACCATTCGGTATGGGCACCTGCACGAAGTCTGCAGCAGGGGTCGTCACACTGAAGGGAAGTGATGCGTTGCCCTCTTGACCCAGAGCATTGCGCATTTTCACCGTGTAGGTGTAGCTCGTGCCGGGCTCCAGGCTTGTGTCCGTGTAGACGGGTTGGGTTGTCCATCCGCTGTCCGCTCCTCCCGGATTACCTGAGGTCTCATCGAAAAAGTATTCGATCGGCTCAAAGTCGCCGCGGCCCGGGGTCGCCCTCATGTCAATATCCAGAGCGCCACTGATCGACGGAGGCGAGGCAAACGTTGCTGGATCCGGGCTGGGGACGGCTACCTTCTCATTGAGATTCGTCAGGTTCACGATGGCGCTAATTACGCCTGGCTTATGGCCCTCTTCATAGTCATTGCTTTTAAGCCGCTTGATGATTTCCGGGCGGTAAGCCTTAAAGAGGATGTCCTTGAGCTCCTCGCGTTGTTTGGCATCGAGTTTTTCCAGAACGGCGGAAAATCCGCCAGGAGATGCCACAATGTCGACTATGTCTGAAGTTCTCAAGTCACTGAATCGCAGTTGCAGGGCAGTTGCGAGTACAGGGGCAAGGGTGGGGTCGTTCTGCAGGCAAAGTTTCAGGGTTTCTATGATATTCCAAGCACTTACGCCGAGGTCGCCGCTCTTGATCTTGCCCGTGTCCACGCCTTTACGCAGCGCGGCAACAATGAGTTTGCCTACGTCGCTTTCCGGTTTCTTTTTCTGCAGGACTCCGTTGAGGTGCTGCATCATCGTCTCGCGGGGCATGGCGTGGTATTCGCTGGTCGCCATTTTCAGGAGTGTGGGAAGGATTTTGACGTAGAGGGCATCATCTTTCTCAAGTCCGGAGAGCGCCCTGAAGGCCGCCTCGCGCAGCCACCAGTCGGAGTGTTTGGTCCAGGGCTCGATGAGCTTGTAGTTCTGCTGGATGTCCTTGGCCGGAGCGAACTTGAGTGCCAGCAGCGCGCCGTCAATGACCCACCACGCCTCCTTGGGATCGGAGAGCATTTTCGTGATACTTTTCACCATCGCGGGGGTGAACTTGTCCGTGGGGATGGGGTTATTTCCGATGCAAAAAAAGTAGTTGTAATCGACCATACCGTCCAGTGCGGCGCGGCGCACACGCGGGTCGGGGTCTTCTAGGAGTTTTTCGAGTTCATCAAAGGCATCGTTCGCGCGGAGAGCCTTGCACGCTTGGGTGCGGATCATGAATTGCCGGTGATAGACGTTCTTGAGAATCACTTCCCGGGGCAGGGTTTTGAGGTCGTTCTTCGGTTGGTGATACGCGCCGCCCAAAGCCCAATAGGGAACATGGACGGGTTCCTCCGGGCCGTATTCCAGGTATTTAGGGTTATGTTCGAGTGAGAGGAATGCTAGGTCGGCCTCGGTGCCCCAAAGTTTTTTGGGCAGTGTGTATTCCTTGGAGAACTTCGTTTTCGGCGCACCGGTGATGCGCAGCGTGCGCAAGGGCGCGGTGAAGGACAGCCCCATGCCGGGACCGGAGTGGCCGACTGGGCTGTCATGCAAAAAATTCAGTGTCGCGATGCCGATGCTGCCGCCCGGTTCACGGCTCAGATCGTGCCACCAGGTGAGGCGGTCCATCGACTCACGGAAGAGATCAGGCTTGTCCTTCATCAGATACGAGGTGGTGATGCTACGCCAGATGCCGTCGCTGCGCCCTTCGTCACCATGGCCCATCACCATCGTCGAGTAGCTGTCGATCATCTCCAAGGCCAGATAGTTACGGGCTTTTTCGTAAATGGTCACATCGCCGCTGGCACCTGCGGCGATCTGCATGGCGGCGGCGACCATGCCGTCCTTGCCATTGGAGCCGAGGCCGCCTTCACCACGGTGATTACCGTAGGGGACCGAGCCGCGGCCGGCGAAGCGGTAGACGTGGAGGAGCGCGCCGAGCAAGGTCTTGTCATCGACATTCACGCCGCATTCCTTGCCCAGCAACAGCGTGGTGAGCACTTGTACGCTTGCCGCGTGCAACACTCCACCCATATACCCGGGGTGGACACTCTTGGACCCATAATGCGACCACCCGCAGCCGTAGATCTGGTGTTCCTTCGCGTCGTCGCAGTAATATTGCATAATGGGCAAGACCGACTTGTCCCCTGTACGCAGGTAGTATTCACCGCAAGCAATCCCGTTGTAACCATTGCTCCAGGTGCTCACGCCGATGGCTTTCACATCCTTCGGAAAGGCATCGAAATAGGCTTTCACCCGGGGCAGATATTTGTCGTCGCCGGTGGAAAGCAGGAACAGGCAGCCGAGGGCACCCGGAATGTCGCGCGAGTTGAATTTCTGCGGATCGGCATAAAAGGCGGCGGCTTCATCGATGATGCGTTTTGACTTCGGGCAATCCAGCGGCCAGGTCTTGCTGTAGGCACCGAGCACGGGAATCGTGACGGTTTCCTTGCGCTGGGTCTTGCCGTCGGCGGAGGTCACATCGAAAACCATTCTGCCATCCGTGGCCTCGGCCTTGGTGAGGGCGTTGCCCATCGCGACGAACGGGTCGAGCCCTTTTAGGGCGGTGCCATTGATTCCTGTTAGAATCTCCCCCTTGGCGAATTTTCCTTCGGACGGGGAGCCGGGCATCATTGACTCGACCTTGAGGACCACGCCCGGATAGACCCGCGCCTTGAGCCCGGTGGTGCCGATGATGCCAAAAAATCGCTCTTGTTCCGGATCCGGACGGGTCTGGTATATTTTTTCTTCGGTGTAGGCGGGTTCTTGTGAGAAAAGTGGACTGGCCCAGCCCACCGCGAGAGTGGCTAACAGATGGAAGGTTTTGATCGATGTTTTCATGATAAAGGTTCTAACGGATACCGGAAATTGCCTGATCACTTTCCGAGCAACTCGGTCAGTTTAGGCTCCATTGCCTTCGCCCACTCACGGTAGCCCTCGACGTTGGGATGAAGTGCGTCGGGCATAAGATCCTTTCGCAACATGCCGTCTGTCGCGAGAAACGTTTCTTTAAGATCCAGCCAATAGACGGTTTTGTTGTCAGCGTATGTCTTCAGAATCCCGTTGACCTGGTCGTTGCGGACTCTGCCTTCATCCGTCGGCTTCCAATCACGGGGAAAGATGGCCAGGAGCAGGATTTTCGAATCGGGCAATCTGTGATGGACTTCTTTGAGTATGGCCAAAACGCCTTGGGCCGTATCCCGTCCTTCGTTCACCGGCTCGCCGCGATTATTGGTTCCGATCATGATGACCACGGCTTTAGGATTACGGTCTTTCATGCCGTCCAGTCCGCCGTCCTGAATATGCCACAACATATGGGAGGTTCTATCACCACTGGAGCCGATGTTGACCGCGTTCCGGTTGCCATAATGTTCGTTCCACACCTCGTGTCCCTCGCGGCTCCACCCGAACACGATGGAATCACCGATCATGAGAATATCCACTTTCTTTTCGGTCACCCACCTCTTGCGGTCTTCGTGGTGCCTTATGAACTCTGTCCATCCGCCTTTTGCCCGTTCTTCGGCCCGCGAATCAGCCTGGGTCGCAGATATATCCTTTGCATAGGACGGATCTTCCCACGGCATCTTTTGAGGGGCCGGGGAGGGTGCGGCCTCGATGGCGAAGCAGACCGGCGAGAGGACACACAGCAGCGCTGCGGTTAGGATTGCAGTTGGTTTCATTGTCATTGATTCGTTGATACCTACTTGCTCTGCCACACGCTGATATCCTTGAAAGCTTCCTGCCGGTCGGCAGCCATGAACCCAATCCGGCCATTATAAGAAACCCGTTTAAGGTTCATCAGGTAATCATTCACATACAGCTCGAGCATGTCCTCCCTGATGAGAAGGCGAAACCTGGCCTCCGCCCCGAATTCCATGCCGCGAGCAGACGTCTGCGCCGGCTTGAATTCACCGCCGGCAGCATTGATGTTTCCGAACGCCACCTCATCTTTGGAAAAGACAAGACACTGGCCTTTTCCTTCACCCTGGTCAAAGAAGATCCGGGGACTGATCTGATCACCTGTCCCGGCTGCCGCCCTTACAATCGTCCCCTCGACGACGGTCGTTCTGGCGGGATCAGGTTTCCAATCCAGCATCTTCAGCGACGGAAGATATCCCTCGCCGGCAGGAACCAGGCTGATCTTGACGGGATTTGCCTTCAGCCCGTCATTGTTCTTCCACCACTTCAAACGGAGAATACCGTCGCGGTCAACATCCACAGCCTTCAATGGCGCCGCATGGACCGGCCCGTTCTGGTAGAAGTGATTGACCAGCGGCCCTCCCGGCGCGTTGTGGAAGAAACGTGGAAAATAGATGTCGCAGCCTGCGCCGAAGACATTGGAGTTTTTCTTCTGCGCGAGGAATGGCCCCTCGGGCTTGTCGCCGACCGCGACGCGCCCTTCACTGACGATGATGTAATACTTCTCGCCAATCTTCTGGATCCCGCCAAACTCGCCGCTGATATCCCCCTCGATTGGCGGAAGCGCGGTCCAGATGATGCCGTCCTTGCTCTCGGCGAAACCGAACCCGCAGTGACGGTACGTCACCTTGGCGGGGTCCGGATCAGCCGTGAAATACCCGTACAAGCTGCCGTCGGGACGCACGACCGTATCGATGCAATCCCAGCGCCCCTTCTCCTTGTACCAGCGCGTGTCCTGGACGAACCTGTGCTTCTCGTCAACCTTGGTCCAGTCGAGCAGATTCGTGGACGTTGCGAACATGATATCCTGCTTGTCCCCAAACCACTCGGAGTAGTTGATCACCCAGGTGTGGTTCCGGCCAAAGTCAGGAGACTTCCAGATATGGCCGGTTCCCATCCACGTCACGCCCCCGCGGGGCTTGATCAGCACGCCTTGCTCTTTCCAGTGGACGCCGTCCTCGGAGAGCGCCAGCTCGTGACCATCCCATTTGTTGAAATGTCCGGCGAGGTAATACAGGTGATACCTGCCCTCGTGGAAATACGCCCAGGTATCCCATATCTGACCCTTCCGGGAGGGGGTAAAGAAACCCGCGTGCACCGTGGGCGGCCTGTGTGAGACGTGTGCATAGCCTTGGCCGTCGAGAACCAGCGCGCCGTCCTTGATCTTGGCCGTGCCGATGAGTCGCGCGTCCGGATAATGGCCCATCCCATCCTTGACGCTTCCGCCGTCAAAGGTCCACCATCCGAGCGGTTTGGGCACAGTGGGGACGCCGGGCTTGAGCTGCGCGAGGGCCTCGCCATCCAGAGCCGTGTCATAGATGCGCGCCTCATCGATCGCGCCTTTGAGATATCCGTGCTGCTGGCCAACCAAGCACCGCAGCCCGAGATAGAGATCGCTCTTGGCCGGATAGGTTTGCTGGTTGGCGGCTTCGTAGGCGGCGTAGCGGTGCCCGTCGCGCCAGATTTCTATCTGCTTCCCGCGATACACCACGGCGAGTTGCAGCCACTGGTCCGGGGTGGCGGTTTCTGGGGCAAGCAACTGTTGTTCTGCGGGACTTTGGGTGCGGCTGAAATGATGACTGCCGGCCATCCAGCGGGCGGCGGCCCGTTCGCCAAAGGTGATGGCGTCGAATTCATCGCCATCCTGAATTGCGATCACTCCGGAGCCGGTTTGGACCGGATCGGCGAGGCGCAACCAGGCGACCAAGGTCTTATCGCGCAGCATTGTTCCATCTGCCGCAATACTGCTGGAAATCAAACATCCCAACACCGCCATGCTGACTAATAGTGTCTTGATCATTATCGATTGTTTCATAATGGCTCCCAGTTACTTGCTTCCTGCCGGAGCCGAGCCGATCCGTCGGGCGCGGATGTTTGCACCACCATTGATGGTGAATTTTTCGACCGCACCGACATTGCCCTCGACAACCCAGTAGTTGAGGTCGCCAAAACCGAGATTCTTCGGGTCGTTAATATCACTGATGAGCGCCTGCCATGCATTATTGGCATCCGTTTGTCTCGGCCCCGGTTGTTCCGTGTTCATCTGTTCGATCGAAAACCCGTGCTTGCCGGAAACTGTGACGTGATGGGTGTTGCGGTAGGTGCCCACCCGACCGAAGCGCGAGGCATGATGGTTAGTCACGAATTCCAAGCCGTTGATGTTGGAGGCCACCACGATGTTGTCGGCGTCGGTGTGCTCGTTGACCAGGATGCCGGTGTGATATCCGGTCACCATGACATTGCGCAGGATCGTGAGGGCCCCGTTGTTGCAGGCCGGGGTGCTGATGCCGGCCTTACCGTGGGTGGGCTTGGACGCCTGCACATTGTAGGTGTCGGTGTTGACAAAGACGTTCTCAATCTTGCATTGCACCGCGTTCAACAGATCGATGCCGCCGATACCGGGGTTGTCGTAGGTGCGGACGTCCAGGTTCCGCAGGCTCACGTTGACACCCGAAAACTGCATGTACATCCTGTCGGGGACGTTGGCTGAAGAGATGACAGCCGGCCCCGATTCCGACAGGCATTTGATAATCGTGCCATTCTTCGGGAACACAAACGTGCCGATCGTCCCGAAAACCGGAGTCGGTTCGCTCTCGCCCGCGATCTCCACGGTGATCCACTCTTTTGTTCCGGGAATGATAATCCGGCCGCGGTAGATCCCGTCGGGGATAAACATTTTTCCGCCGCCAGCAGCGAACACCGCCTTCAGGCAGGCCGAAAACGCTTCGGTGTTGTCCGTCTTGTCGTCGCCCACAGCACCATAGTTCAGAACATTGAATGTTCGCGATTTCACAGCGCCGACAGGTGCGCCGGCCTTCTCGCCTCCGTCAGCCCTGACGACCTCCACCTCAACCAGTTCAACCACCTTGCTGTTGCCAACCTCGTCGTCAGTGCCGTCCTCGAAAAGAAGCCGCACATACCGCCCCTCGGCATTGATATCGTAGGTATGCATGGTTGCCGCGTACGGGCTGTTGTTGGCGGGAACATCGGCAGACTTGCTCACCACCGTTGTCCATGTATTCCCGTCATCACTCACCTGGAATGTGATCGTCTTGGGCACGAAGTGATAGCGGCCGTCAAACCCCCGGAACTGGATCCGGATCTTTTCAATCGAAAGCCTTTTGCCCAGATCTTTCCGCCACCAGGCGCCTGTATCCTGGCGATTGGCGCTGGCCCAGAAATTCTTCTCGTCCTGGGACGCGCGCACGCCGTCACAGGCCTTGCCGGCATGACAATCCGCGCTGAACTCCGAAGAGGCGACCGTGGTCGAGTCACGGGGCGGACTCTTTGCCGCGCCGCTGTTCGGCGACGATGGATTCTTCGACGCGTCAGCGGACAGCGGAGGCCGGACGGCCGGATTGGCATTCTCCGCGTAATAGAGTTTGATCAGTTCGGCAAAGGCCTCATTACACTTGTCATTGGGCTTACCGCCGTTGGTCTTCAGTTCGGAATCCAGCAACGCCCGCAGGTAGAGCTGCCGCCAGCGCCAGGCTTTCTTCGCCTGGGGCGTGAGCAGTCCGTCAATCCGTTGCATCGCGGCATACGCCTCTTCGGCCCCGGGGTCGGCCTGCGGCTTGGCCCCCCTCGACGGGAACCAGTTCAGATCGAGCTTAACACCTTCCAACTCGCCCGGCCACCAGCGCCAGTGGTGGTTCTGCTCCAGCGTCTTGATGACGCCCGCCACATCCGCCACGACATCCGGCGAGAACTCGAAGGCGATATATTCCTTCACCGTCTCCGCGGCTGACTGGTCGTTCCAGTAGAACTGGCTGATGACCACCTTGGTCAAGTCTTCGAAAATGCCCTCGGAATAGGGAAACCCGCCGCTGGAGGAGGCTTTGACGTGATTCCATTGCCCCTGCGCGCGACCGGTCAGCGGCGTGGCGCCGAATCCGCCCCACGGGAATGTCTCGTGCATGCTGATCTCGGGGAAGCCCATCCACGGCACACCGCCGGGTATCGGGCCCTCCGCGGGTTCGGCCATGACACAGTCGAAGAACGGCTTGCGTTCCGCGAATTTGGCGACCACGTTCTGCCATTCGCCCTTGTCAAACATCCACGTGGACAGGACAAACTTCGTGCTAGGAAGTTTCTCACGCGCCAGCGCCGCCACTTGCTCGCTGAGCTTGATAAAACCGTTCGATCCCCACGGCTTGCAGTCCTTGCAGCCGCACCCGCCGGAATCGTAAGGCCAGCAGATTACGTACGCCGGCTTCAACGAGGCCGCCCAGTCGAACTCCTCACCTAGCACCTTGAGGCTGTACTTCAGCCCTTCCGGCTTGCTTGGGCAGACATTCCACGGATAGATCGCGCCGCGCATGCCGCCGGCATCCGCGCGTATGTCCGCGGGCGCGCTCTGATAGGAATCGTTCGCAGCGAAAATCATGCCGACGTCAAGACCGATCCGTTTTGCCGCCTGACCGATCCGGGTGAGCCGCGCCCGGAGATGGACGGCCTCCGGATCGTCAAAGCCCTTCCCGGCATAGCGCATGTCGTACCAGAAGGCGACCGTATTGAAGCCCCACAGTCCGAGTTCCTCCACGTACCGCTCCACCTCTTCGATCGGCGCATCGTGATAGAAGTTGTTGAAATGGGTGGCGAAGTAGATGCCACGCACCGGCTTCTGCGGAACCGACGTGCCGCGCCACGTCCCTGGCGTGAAACCGCCCTTATCGTACCGCGATGTCCGCAGGAACTTGCCGACACCATACAACAAGCCCCGCTCGTCGTTGCCCGCAATGCGGACGCCGCCGCCCTTCCGGTCCTCGATCCGGTAGCCTTCCGCACCGATGCCCTTCTCTACCGCAAATTCAACCGTCAGCGGCGCGTCGCCGTCCGTGACAACCTTGTCCTCGCAGCGCTGCTCGACCTGCCGCGCAAAGACCCTGCCCGTGTTCTCGACCACCGGGCCGGGTTGCTTCGGCAGGATCAGCCGTACCGATTTCACAGCCGCAGACTGAATCGATTCGGATGTGAGCGGAAACAGCTCGCCAATAATTTGGGCATAGACGCGGTGACCGAAATCGTTCGGATGGTTGATATTGTTGCCGCTCAAGTCGGAGAACGGTTTGCGCTTGAGCAACTCCAGCCAAGGCGATGTCACATCGGCCAGCGCCACGTTAGGACCTGTCAGGTTTCGCAGGACTTCGCGATAGCCAGTGAAGCGTTCGGGTGGAAATCCGCACGGATTGCCGGTCATGGGTGCGACCAACACGATGTCTGCCTCGGGGCATGCGGCCTGAACAGCATCACGGAGTCTGCGCATCACCGCTTCGAAGCCGGCTGCAGGCTCTCTGTGATTCATGCCAAAGGCCAGGATCACCAGATCGGGTTTCTCGGCCGCCACCTTGGCGACCATCTCCAATCCCCACCCTGCAACGGTTCCGCCGCGTGCAAGGTTCGTCAGCGTCACAGACGCGCCGAAGCGCTGCTGCAGCGTGTTGGCGACCAACTGTGGGTAAGGTGGCTGATGTGGCGGGGCCCCCACGAAACCGGAGGCATTACCGCCAATGGTAATGCTGTCGCCCAGTGCTACGAGCTTGAAGGGTTGCTTGGCTTTGAGTTTGGCAAGACTGCGGGTCAGAAGCTGCGCTGGCGGCGCATCCTGCAAGGGCCAGTTATCGGCGTGCTCGTAGCTGACCTGCACCTGCAGGTCATGGAAGAAGTACCCTTCCGCGAAAAGTACGCCCATGAGGGTATTGGGACTGCCGGGCGGCGGGACCATCTCGGCTGATGTCTTGAATGGGATGCGCGTGCCGGCGGTCAGCTCGATGGTGTTGGAACCCGGTTTCCAGACATAGTCCTTTCCCTCCTCATATTTCATTACGAGATCGGGTCCCAAGATGGTGGGTTTTGCGCTGGGCATGAACAGCAGTTTGCCCGTGGCAAAGGGTTTTCCCTCGCTCCGGATAAAAAGCACCGGTTCGTTTTCCATCACCTTGCCGCGCCAGAAGGGTTGCCCCAGGGAACTCTTGCCGTGCTCCTTGCTGAAGGAATCAGCAGCGCAGGATAAAGAAGCAGCCAGAATAAAGAGTGCGGCAGTTGCAGAATAGAGCATTTTTTGTCGGTTTCTCATTGTTTTGTCTCTGTCAATGTTACTTGGTTACTGCTGGGGCGGAGCCGATCCGCCGGGCGCGGATCGAGGCGCCGCCATTCTTGGTGAACTTTTCCACCGCACCCACATTCCCCTCGACGACCCAGTAGTTGAGGTCACCGCTTCCGAGGCTGTTGGGATCATTGATATCAAAAGCCGTTGCCTGCCATTTGTTATTATCGTCGGTCTGACCCCTGCCTGCAATCTCAATATCCAGTTGTTCGATGGAAAAGCCGTGCTTGCCCGTCACGGCGATGGCGTGCGTGCACCGCTGCGCACACACCCGCCCGAAGCGGGAGGCATGATGGTTAAACATGAATTCCAAGCCGTTGATGTTGGAACCCAAGTTAATGTTGTCGCCGTCGGTGTGCTCGTTGACCAGGATGCCGGTGTGATATCCGGTCACCATGACATTGCGCAGGATCGTGAGGGCCCCGTTGTTGCAGGCTGGTGTGCTGATGCCGGCCTTTCCGTGGGTGGGCTTGGAGGCCTGCACATTGTAGGTGTCGGTATTGACGAAGACGTTCTCGAGTTTGCATTGCACCGCGTTCAGCAGATCGATACCGCCGATACCGGGATTGTTGTAGGTGCGGACGTCTAGATTCCGCAGGCTCACATTGATCCCCGAGAACCGATCGTATAATTTATCGGGAACGTTGGCGGCAGAGATGACCGCCGGCCCCGATTCCGACAGGCATTTGATAATCGTGCCGTTCTTCGGGAACACAAACGTGCCGACCGTTCCCCAGACTGGGGTCGGTTCGCTCTCGCCCGCGATTTCCACGGTGATCCACTCTTTGGTTCCAGGAATGACAATCCTGCCGCGATAGATCCCGTCGGGGATAAACATTTTTCCGCCACCGGCAGCGATCACCGCCTTCAGGCAGGCCGAGAATGCTTCGGTGTTGTCCGTCTTGTCGTCGCCCACCGCCCCGTAGTTCAACACATTGAATGTTCGCGATTTCACGGTCGTAGCACTTGCGCCGGCCTTCTCGCCCCCGTCATCCGCTGTGGCTGCGCCCGTCACAATCCAGCAACACATCGTCATTAAAACCATCATCTTGTTCATATGGTAGCCTTTTCTGTTAACACATTCTTCACACATTTCATTGACTGTTGTCTTCTACCATTTTCATGACGATCATTCCTTTCCCGCAGGATAGATCGACTTCATTTTCCAGCTTCTCACATTTTTCACCGCGACATCCCCGCCCTTGCTGAAGAGGCTGACGCCGACATCGTCCGCGTTGTGCGGCTGCATATAGACGACCGCCTGCCGGTCGTTGGCAAACACCTCGACCATGTCCTTATCGAGGAAGACGCGCAGATTGAGCGCTTCACCCGGCTTGAGCTCGAACGGGGCGGCGATCTTGCCGATGGCCAGCTTCTTGCTTTCGGCCTGGATGGTAATGGGGAAACCCGTGCCATCCGCGGTGCAAAACACGTTGACTCCGAATTCCTTGGCGCTGCCAGGCTCGATGGTGAGATTCAACTCGATGGTGTCGCCGGCGATCTTCTTGAACAAATGCGTGCTATCGCCCTTGACGGTGATGTTAGGTTCGACGGTTTCGGCGGCACGGAGTGTCTCGAGTTCCCGCAGCGGCTTGATGCGCAGCACGCCATCCTCGGGCAGGCTCAACTCGCGCGGCAGCGATTGGATGCCGCTCTGGACGCCGGGCAGATTGCACCACGACCACATGACACGCCGTCCGTCCGGGGTCAGCACGCTTTCCGGCGCGAAGAAATCCCAGCCCTGCCAGTTCATCATGGCGTGGAAATCCGGCAGATATTTCTCATCCTTGAAATCGCCAAGGTAATAGCGGCAGCCCAGGTTGTGGCTGATGCACAGCAGCATCCACTTGTTGCCGAGTTTGAACATGTTGGCGCACGAGACATCCTCGCCCTTGTTGACCCCCAGGGACGCCGGCATGTCATCGTGCATCAGTAGGCCGAGGTTCACCCAATCCTTCAGGTCCGTGGACTTCATCAGGTGCGGCGGGCCGCCGCCGGAGATGCCATAATAGGTATCACCATTGATCCAGCAATCGGGATCCCATTGGCGCACCTTAGATTCCTCACCCGAAGGTTCCCTGGGCATGATGGCCACGGGTTTGGTCCACTGTTCCAGTTGGTCATCGAGGGCGAAAGCCAACTGGTTCCTGTCGGAGCCCTCGCCATGATAGATGATGGCCGGCCTGCCATCCTTGGTGATGAATCCGGTGCCGCTGTACATGCCGTGCCCGGTCATTTTCGGGGTCAGCGTGGTCGGGTGCCATGTCCAGCGCACCATGTCCTTGCTGGAGACATGGGCGAACTTGATCCCGTTGTTGTTGTAGATATAGTGCAGATGATAGCGGCCCTTCCAATAGAACGCGCAATTCGGATCGCCGGGAAAGGCCCCGCCGGGACCGGGGTGGGCAAGGTGATAGGTCAACCAGTTCGCCGGCGGATTGGCGGGCATCGCCGGGGTTTCGACCATATCCGCCAACTTCTTCGCGGCGGCGATCAACTCGCCGTTTTGCGTGAGGATCAGGCGACCCCCTTCGATTTTGGCTCCGCCGTCCAGGTTGTTGACGGGAAAGCGCCCCATCCTGTCGGTTTCCATGCCCTTCTCAAAAGTCCACCAGGCATAAGGCTTGATGGCGGACTCCTTGTTAGGTTCCAGTTTGCGGATTTCATCGGCGGTGAGCGCGCGGTCGTAGATGCGCGCGTCGTCGATGGATCCTTGGAGGTTGTTGCCGGATCCTATCCCCTGGTGACGCAGACCGAAGACGGCGATGTTGTCCTTGGTGCCGAGCAGGTCGATGTTGTTGGCCTCGTAGGACGCGCAGGGTTCGCCATTCCGATAGATGGTGATTCGGTTGCCATGGTAAGCAACCGCCATCTGGACCAGGGTCTTGTCATCGGCTTTCTCAACAGCGTTTGCCTGCTGGTCGCCTTGCGTTCTGACGAAACCTTCGCTGCCCGCCATCCACTTGCCGACAGCCCTTTCGCCAAAGACGATCCCGTCGAATCGATCGCCTGACTGGATCGTAAGGGCGCTGCCGCCCTGCTGGGTCGTGTTTGCGAGACACACCCAGGACACCAGCGTTTTGTCGGTGCCTGCCGCCGCTTCGGCAACAGCCATACTACAAGTGAACCCCGCGACTCCGATAACGACACTTGCAAATTGCTTATTCATTTCTCTTGTTCCCTTTTCTATTTCTGTAAAGCCAGCAGGGCCTCTGCAAACGCCTTGCCAATCTGGGATAAGATCTTCGCGCTGCCGAAATAGTGGTAACCGCCATTGGACGCACCTTTGAGGGCCTCCCTGTCTTTTTGTGAAAAGACTTCCTCCAAGGCTAGATCGAGTTTCTTCTGGTCAGCTTTGGTGATTCCCTCAATCCGCACATCGATCCCGGCAAAGCTTTCCGAGGATGTGCCCCCACCGTTATATATTTCATTGGAATAGGCCGCCAATACGTTCTTTCCCTTCTTTAATAATTTATCCTGGTCCTTGTTGAGGACGATGGAAGCATAACGCACATGGCCCGGCGAGCGGTTGGTGGTGTGAATCTTTTGTCCGTTCAAATAGATATGGAATCCTTGGTGACCTATTACCATAGCCGCGATACGATAGGATTCGCAGTTGAGTTCTTCGACTTCAAACGTTGAACGCATCAGCAGGAATTCTCCCGCTCCCCACCTTGAGGGGAACTTATCAAAGTTGAGTTCGTGGAGGGTGTGTCCCCAGTTCTCAAAAAAGCCCTTTCCAATAGGGGCCTTGCCTGCCGTCCATTTGCTGTCATCGAAGTCGGGCATGAACCAATTCTCCATCCCGGCTGGTAGTGTGATGTCACGGAACTGTCTGGCACTTTTTTCCATCTGGTCCTTCTTCTCTGTGGCATCCACAGTAGTGAAGCGCCAGATCTGCTCTTCTGGCAGGGACTTACCAATCGGCTTCCAGTAGTTATTCCATTTCCCTTCCGTGTCTAAAGTCGCATCTTTTTTCAATGAGTACGCCGTGGCGAGGATGTTGTTATACGCGTCCTGATTCTCTAATGCGGCGGCAATGTCATGATCCCAGAAGGGCGCGGTATCTATGGCCACCACATTGCCCTTGAACTCGGGCATGTCGGCCGGTGCGGCCATGGCCTTGCGGAAATTCACGTTTTTCTCACCGTCGACACCCAGCACACCGATCACGAAGGGCATCTTCGGGGCTGACAGGTCTTTGCGAACATCGCGAATGAAGTGTGACATCAAGCGCGAGTATTCTTCATAATTCCCATGGGGGTAGGTCTGTCCATCGACCAGATCGTTAAAACCCTGAAACCAGACAAAACCGGCCAGCTCATAGCCCGCCTTCTCGTCATACTCCGGACAGACCTGCTTGATGTCCTTGGTGACTTTCCTGACATGCTCAATCATCGCTCGGTACATCACACCTGAGGCGGCATCCTTTTCTTCCTGCCATTGTTTCCGGTCCTCGAGTTTGGGAACTCCGTGGGCGCCCAGGGGATATTGATCCCACTCATCTTGAACCACCTTGGGCAGCTTATACTGCCCGGCACTGGGCGGACGGAAATCGGTGTGCAGGCTCCGGCCTCCCCAGGATGTCTTGATGATGAGGACAGGCTCCTTGAGCATCTTCTCCATGTAAATACCGAAGGTGAACTCCGGTCCGATCTTACCGTCCGACGCACCGAATCCGGCGGTCAGTTTGCCAGTCTTCACAAGCATGTCAGAGTACTGGTTGCCGCCGCAACCGAGCGACGTAATCCAGACTTTCTCGCAGACCCTTGGCTTACCCTCGGCATCACGCATCTCCTTGAGGATAGGCGCCGTCAACGGATCTTTACCGACGTAATCGAAGGTCGAAATATCCGCATGCCCCTGCATGTTTGACTGGCCTGCAAGGATGAAGACCTTGAGCGGCTTGGCGAAGGAGATGGATGAGAGGGCGCACAGCAGCGCCGCGGTTAGGATTCCAGTTGGTTTCATGGTCATTTTATTTGTGGTATTTAGATTTATGGGGAGTGCGGCTTAGGGTGAATCGCCCTTTGGATGTAAAGACTCGAACCTACCAGCTACCTTGTTTTTTTGAACGTTGTCCCAAGGGAACACGTGGCCGTTCATGGCAACGTAGACGCCTGAGGGTAGAGACTGCACAAACGCAAGGGCGGCACCCAGATTGAAGAGCCCGTCCGAGCTGCCGAATTTGTAGGGGACCATGGCTCCCGTCAGGACGATGGTTTTATCCAAGCCACTGCGTCCAAGTACAGCAGCGGTATCCGTCATGGTATCGGTTCCGTGTGTGATCACGATTCGATCTGCAGCGGCCGTCCGGCAGCATTCGACAATGCGCGCACGGTCATCAGGAGTCATCTGCAAGCTATCGACCATCATCAGGGTCTGGATCTCCGTCTTCAGGCCGCTGCGACCTAAGCTCAACATCTCCGTCACATGCGTGTTCTTGAAATACAATTCACCATTCAGCTCGTTGTATTCCTTATCAAAGGTGCCGCCAGTGACGATGATGTGAATGTTCATGTGAGAAATTTACGATAGTTGTTGATGAAATTCATCAATGAGCGCATGCCGTGAATTTGCTTTTTTACCCAACGGAAAAATACGGAGTTATTTTTTGTTAGTTTGTTAGATGTTAAGTAAAAATAGAGAATAATTTGTTAGAAAAACGTTTTTGAAATGAGGTATCCTAAGTCGTCAGAGTGATATTTAACCCAATATCGAGAGCTAGCGTCGAGCGCGGGATTGAGGTTGAAATTGCATAGGAACTTCGTGAACAGAGGAGCTACTGGGGGTTGTTATCTAATCTTGTTGGCTTCCTTGTGGCGTCGCTTACAGAGTATACTGCGGAATCTTCATCCACTCGCCGTTCTTGAGTGCGGATTTGTGGGCCATCGTGCCTGCGAGGGTCATGTTCAGGGCATCACCAATATCCACAATGGGCTTTCGATCTAACAGAATGGATTCGATAAAATCATTGGTCAACCTGCCGTGAGAACCTCCATGCCCGCCACCGCCAACGCTAGGCGGGAGAGGCGGGCGGCTTCCGTCGATTTTATTGTCATAGGGCCTCTCTCCATAGACGCGACCCTGTTCCCCTTCGGCGTTCTTCATGTCCCAGCTCACTCCCATGCGTGAGATTCCGCCCTCGCTCGTCTTCAGCATTGCAATCTCCGTGCCGAAGGAGTTCTGATACTGGTTGCCAGCTTCCTTAAAGACTGGGTAGTAGCTTGCAATCCCTAGACCGGACACCTCCGTGAACCGCTTCCCGGTTACGGAAATGTAGTAGGCCGTGGCGTGAGTCGGATACCACATTGGAGGCAACGCACGGCGCCAGCCATACCCGTCAATCTTGCCGTTCTTCGCATTATAACTTCCGAGAGTGCCGATGCCATCGTGCCAATACTCCCCTTCCGAATAGATGATATTTCCGAGGGCTCCGGCTTGGTATTGTATCCTTTTTGCATAGAGATTCTCATGAAACGTCGAGGTTTCGTTCATCATGTATTTCAAGCCGCTCTTCTTGACGGCATTGAACAGCCTTTCCGCTTCGTCCTCGGCCTCGAAGCCAAAAACGGCAGGCACCGCGCAACACACATGCTTGCCGTGCTCTAGCGCCATGATAGCCAGACGCGCATGGCTGGGAGCATCAGTAGCGATGTAGATGGCTTCGATGCTATTATCTTTGATCATTTCTTCGCAGGACGGATAAGTCTTCTTTGCACCCACTGCCTTGGCCAGCTCGGCACATCGTCCGGGATCGAGATCGGTCGCAGCCACGACTTCAACATTGGGATGACTCTGATAGAAGAAAGCAGCTCCGAACTTACAAAGGCCGTATCCGGCGATCCCTACCTTGACCTTGCGATCGGAGACCGGCTGCCAGCCCTTAGCGGCAATCGGCTCATCCTTGGTTTTCTCGAAACCGGGAATAATTTTTCCGTCTGCATCCTTCGGTATCTCCGGAGCTCCAAGCGCAGACACTCGACTCATCCCCCAGACCGCTCCTGCAGCTCCAAGAATCCCCCCAAATTCCCGCCGAGTGATTATCATCCCGTGTTCGCTCTCATTTACTTTTTCTGTCATATGATTAGTTTTATCAGCCAGGGCTCGGCCACAAGTTATCTACTCTGCCAAAACTCATAAACATTCATTTTATTTTTAAAGTTACTTGTCCTGATTTCCGATAGTTTTCTGGGCCTGGAAAAGTGGTGTGCTGCTGACGGCCCGACATCAACCAGCCAACCCATCAAGAGGCAACAAGAAGAAAATTCCTTCTTTCATAGTTACTCCTCCTTTTTCTTTTCGGGTATGCGGAAATCGGAGAATGACCTGATCTTGGGCGCGCGGCGCTTTCCCTCGTCGAAGACAAACACGATGCTGCGGGAGCGCGGATCGTGGCGCCACTGGCTTTCGATCAGCGGGTGGGTGCGCTCGTCGCCGGGGACGCGGAAGTAAATTTCGACCGGGTAATTCTCAAGCTTGCTGGCGGGCTCATTCACTAACGCCGAACTGTTAGGCGCGAGCTTGAGAGAGGATTTACCTACCGTGCCTGCGAGATGCTTCGGGGTGAGGTTAAACCACAGCATTTCCCCAAGGCGAAACTTGTCATAATTTGCATTTACCACCTGCATGCGCAACGGCATCAATCTGTTAGATGGGTCATTGATGATCAGCAGGTAAAAATCTATAGTAGCGGCTGGCACCGTGACCTCGGGAGATCCCGGCGGAATCTCTTCGAGCTTTCCAACCGGCGAGGCAAGCAACCATATCTTGATGTCGCCGGGACGGAGCTTATAGACGGGTGAAAAGCTGAGCCGCGGCAAGGTAACTTCCTGGGAACTCCGGCCATCGAAAAGGTAGTATTTACCTTGAGCTTGCTCTGGACCGTTGAGGAAAAGTGTCCGGCAGGTGTGTCCGCCCTCCTGTGCGTTGAGAAGGCCGGTGAGGACAAGGAGCAGTGTGATGATTCTCATATTTTTTACCAAGGTGTATGGGTTTACGATTACTCACCTCCGGAAACTACACCTCATTGGCGTTCAACCAACGGAAGGAAATGATCTCGAACTTGCGCCCGTGGGTAAGATTCGTCTGGCTGACGGGCTGGGTGGTACTATCCGGCTTATCCGCAGGATCGATGAAATCTCTAGTGCGCCGGACGGTGGCCTCGCACCATGCCCGCGCCAGCACCTTGCCATCGGAACTACGGGAATCCCCGTAGGTGCGGATGGTGAAGGTGTCATCGCGGGCAGTGAGGATAGGAGCAAGAGGACGGAGCACATCCGCCTGCCGGGTCCAACCGGGCAGGCCATAGGTGTTATGGCCGACTGCGGCTTCCGGAAACACATATCCCGTGTCACGGAGGGTGGTGGCACCGAAGGGCAAGGCCACCGATGCTACGGATTCATTTTGAATCACCTGGAAAGGATTGAGGTCGGCATCTGCAGTCAGGGCATTCAGAGCTGCCTGAATCGCTCCGGCAAGGGCGAGATTGGTGTCATTGGAAAGCTGCCGGTTTACAAACTCCGAAAGCGATAAAAACGGGCCGCGCAGTCGGACTTGTTCGACGATTTTCTCGGCAAGCAGATCCAGCATTTCGTCATCCAGGACGCGGTAGCCGGTGAATTCCGTGGTGTCGGCATACTCCCCAGCAACTTGGGGCGCCTCTCCCGCCGCCTTGTCCCCAGCCACACTGGTGCGACTGAAAGCGTAATCGGTCGTAGCGGACAGATTGATGGCTCCGGTGGGCTGGGTGTAGGGAATCTTCTGGTTCCTTGCGTGACCCAGAAGCGCGCGCCACGCTTTCACCGATGTGGAGTTGACATTGAACATGCCCTCCACCTCTAGGCGGGAGGCGATCCGTTTCCATGAATCAGCGGGTGCCACCTGATCGGTGTAAGTTTTGTCGGCATCGGTGGCGTCTGTCGTTGCATCACCAAGGATGGGGCGGTAGACCCGGTTGACCAGAGGCTCCTTGCCGGTTAGAAAATCGAGATAGTTCTGACGCAGGTCGGCGCCACCCACAGGGCCGAAAGCGAGAGGCTCCGGGGCAATGGAAGAGAAAAACCAGTCATCGAACAAAACATGGTTTGCGCAGTAGGAATCGTCCTGCTGTTCATTGCTGCGGGAATTGGCGCGGGTGTTTGCTGGGCTGTTCACGACCGAATTTTTCGGGATGAGAGGAGTTGCGTCCGAGTTGGCCACCACGTTGCCGGTATAAGGTGGGGTCGGGTTCAGCGCCCGCATCTGCATGTGAGTCAATTCGGCCAGCGAAGCCAGCGGACGAGTGGGAAGTTCTGCGGCAACGATCCGTGAGACCCCTTCAGCCTTGCGCACACCGGTAACGATATAACCGCTGTTTGTCGTGTTATCAACATTGGGGATCATGTCATCCCCTCCGGACGAATGTTCGACCACGCTGAAGTCCCATGGGCAATTGAGGAGATTCACATTGCCAGGATAAAGATCCGTAAATCTAGGCTCACCATTGGAGGAAAAGAAGTCCACGACAGGTTCGGCCTGAACCACTCCCTTCGTGGCTGTGGCATTGTGATTGGCAATGCGGGAACCCAAGGTCATGGAGAGGATGGGAATCGGATTCGCCGAGCACTCGGCCAGAGTGGCGGATGCCAGCCCGGTCTTTGGAGGATATAAGTTATCTGCATCCGCCATATCGTAAAAGATCTGAAACCAGCTGTGCGAACGGCCGGAGCCGGAACTGTCGACGAACCATTGATAAGCGCTTCCGCATACAGGGCGTCCGAGATAGGATCGTGAGGGAACATCAAATTTAGCATCGACCTGCATGCTCACCGATCCGGGCAATGAGACCACATTGGGATCGAAAGGTGCGACAGAACCGGAGCCGATGATTCTTCTGTCCAAAACCCAGAACATGCCGACCCCGGTCCGAATCCCCGGTGACAGGCTGATCGACGTGCGGGTTGCTGCCGTAGAATTTTGCAAGGAGCCAGCGGCAGGGCTGAAAACGCGCGTTTCTCCGGGCTCCAGAACCAGCGGTCTCTGGTTAATAACTATGGCGAAATCCTGGATTCCTTGGTTTGTTCCTAGACTCTTGTTCCTGTAGTCGAGGAAGCTACTGCCTCCCTGGACCGCCCAGTATTCTGGGGCAAGGCTTGGCGCGCCCGCCCCGGTCAGATTGTGCCTAAGAGCCAGTGGCCATGTATAAGCCGGACTGATCATGAGTGTACCATTGAGAGTCAGCTTCGTGCTGTAAGGGTTCCATACGGTGACGATGGGAGTGTAGAGCACCGCCGGACGATACTTGCCGGGTGTGGCACCCGTGGTCGTGGCGTAGTGGGAAACAATCATCTGCACCCTGGCCATCTGGGGCATGAGCCGGATATCGTGGAATGTGAGGGTGGCATTCGGTTGCGTCGTATCGGCCCCGATATCCTGCCAGCTCTGGTGGTTGATGTTCGGTGCGTTGGTGGACGTCGATGACATTTTCTTATAAAGTGTCGCGTAGCTCTTGATTTTCGCCCAACTGGCGATGGGTCCCCGCCTCGCCCAAAACTCCCGCAGGGTGGAAGCGCGGTAGTCTGACCAATGATAGAGCATGCTGTTGGGCGGCCTGGGATCAAGGTTGGAGGCCGGACGGGTGTATTGGAGATGCGCGGTCGGACTTAGCTTAAAAAACTCCAAACCGGTAGTCGGCTGCTCATCCCACTTCTCCGTGAGCAGGGAAAAATCCTTCCTCCAGCCGCCGGTGGCGGTGTTGGTGAGCAGGCCGACCGACGTAGCGGAAAGGTCGTGAAAAGATTGCTTGGGTGTAGGGCTTGCACCGACTTTTGCATACAGATCGGCGGTGGAGAGCGTGTAGGTCTTTTCTGCTGGCGAGGCGTCCGCGAGTAGAGACTCCAAACCGAAGACTTCGGGATCCGCCGTGCTATGACTACGGACGAGATCCGACCAACCGGCGGCATCGTCGTTTTTGGGTTTGAAGGGTTTTGGGACGTGGGCCTTCTGGTTATCACCACTCACCCACCATGCGTATTTGCCATTGTTGTTCACGGCGATGGGTTCCACGTGGACCTGGCGATCGTCGCCGGTGGCGAGACTGCCCGCGGATACGAGAGGAATGGATGTCCCTGATGGGGTTTTTCGCACCAGACTGGCAGCGTCGGTCACGGACGTCGCAGTATTCGTTCCCGAAACGAGCCAGGAAAGGAAACGTCCGCCACTCGCAGCCGCTTGCTCTTTCTGGCTGTACGTAGGAGCTTTTGGACGTCCCATCAAAATGCCTGAGGCTTCGTGGTCACTTCCCTCCCAACTCTTCCAAACGCCAGTGAGGGGCGAGTTGCTGGAGTCAATCACATCAGCCGGCGCTGTGACCCGCATGTCAGGTCCGGCATGTTTTTGCAACTCGCCGATGGCGATCATCAGTGCCATGCGCGCGTTTGCCTTCGCCTCTGCCTGAGCCGCTCCCTGCGCTGAACTGCGCAACGAAACGGCAGAAAGGCTTAACAAGCCCACGGCAATGATGGTGAGCAGGACCATCAGTAACAATGTGGCAACCAATGCGAAGCCCCTGTCATATGGATCTTTCGGGACGGGTTTATTCATGCTGGTGAGGATTTTATGCCGTGCGCCTGTGGTAAATGATAACTATTGAATTATAGCCTACCACCACAAAATGATAAAGATTTTTTCCCATTGCTACTTGACCTGATTTCCGATAGTTATCTGGGCGTGAAAACATTTCATGTATTAACTGCCGCTGAGCAAGTCGGAGAATACCTGCGGGATGAACTTTGCCGCGGGGCCTGGGGCGGGCGGATGCCTGGGGGATCGCGTCTGGCGACTGAATTGGGGGTCGGGCGCGACACGGTGGAGGCGGCGCTGCAGATTCTGGAGCGTGATGGAATGTTGGTAGCCCAGGGCGCGGGGCGGAGACGGAGGATCGAGCTACCCGAGGGCATAGCAGCGCGTCCGATGCGGGTGGCGATCCTGGTAACTGATCGTTTGAGTGAGGGACACATCATCGAATTGTTCCACTTGCTCGTGGAGGCGGGGCATCAACCCTTCCACGCCACGAAGACGCTCCTCGAGCTTGGCATGGATCTGGGGCGCGTCGCTCGCTTGGTCAATCGGACCGAGGCGGATGCGTGGATCGTAGCGGCTGGCTCGCGCGAGATCTTGGAATGGTTTTCCCGGCAACCCAAGCCAGCCTTCGCGCTGTTCGGACGTCGGGGGCAGGTTTCAATTGCCGCCGCAGGACCGGACAAGGAGCCTCTCTTCGCAGCTGCCACTGGCCGCTTGATCAAGCTCGGTCATCGGCGTATCTCATTGGTGTGTCGAAGCCAGCGACGCTTGCCGCAGCCGGGTCCCCCCGAGCGAGCGTTTCTGGATAAGTTGGCGGCCCACGGCATTACAACGGGTGACTTCAACCTGCCGGACTGGGAAGAGAGTAAGGAGGGGTTTCTAACGCTGCTCGATGCGCTATTCAGCACCACGCCGCCAACCGCGCTGATTCTCGAAGAAGCGTATCTCTACAACGCGGCGTTCCACTATCTGGCTAAGCGGGGTCTGCGGGTACCAGAAGACGTTTCGCTGATCTGCACCGATTACAATCCGGACTTCACTTGGTGCGAGCCGTCGGTCGCCCAAATCCACTGGGACTACCGTCCGGTGGTGCGGCGCGTGGTGAGATGGGCGGCGAACGTGAGCCAAGGCAAGGACGACCGGCGCCAGACGCTGACCAAGGCGGAGTTCATCTCAGGCGGGACAATCGGACCGGCGAAAATTAAGTAGAGAGAGACATATTTCACATTAGCAATCGAAGGGCTGGAACAACTTCGCAAGAGCATCCCAATGAGTGATTTTTAGCCCCGTTTAAGAAATTGTTTGGTCGTAAAATGTGGCGGCGGTTAGACTGGTATCTCTTGAGGACCGCGTGAGTCCACTCGCGCAGTTGATCAGGGCGCGACTGGAGTCACGCGGTCCATTTTCTTTGGTTGCTTTTTCCTTAGAAAAAATTTGTCCGTGTCAAAACCTTTCCGCATTCGCTTAGGCGTATCAGCCTTAATTGAATAGCTCGTAAATACTCGCTCTGCTTTGACTCCGCTTCGCTCCGTCCAAGCAGTTACGGCTTCGCCTTAATTGAATGCTCGTTAACACTCGCTCTGCTTTCACTATTCACTCTTCACCCTTCACTCTTCAGTTGCGGCGGCGACGCAACAGCAGCAACACACCAAGAACTCCTAACAAGGCGGTTTTTGGTTCTGGGATGGCGGTGTAGGTCAGCCAGATTTGGGTATTGTCTCCGCCGATCGTGCCTGTGTTACCAAGCGCCACGCCAAAGTTACCTGTGAACGCATTGGTGAAGGAGCCGGTGTTAACCGTGAATTTATCTGACGAGAAACCGCTCACTGCCGCAAAATCCGCGATCAACCAATTGTAGCTGAGACTCTGGTCG
>Ga0315909_10000529_pt1 | contig 51471 bp, 20 predicted proteins | sample LakEriMetagenome_11_FD_203527 | JGI IMG/M metagenome (GOLD analysis project Ga0315909, IMG submission 203527) | Freshwater fungal communities from buoy surface, Lake Erie, Ohio, United States - Buoy 2 MA125 | ecosystem: Environmental > Aquatic > Freshwater > Lake | place: USA: Lake Erie, Ohio... | reverse complement strand
TTGGATACTGTTTAGTACGGATGATAGTAAATCAGAAATTGGGATATTCAAGGAGGAAAGCTGTACGTATTATAAAGTTGCAAATGCAAACTGTCTAAACTTTGACAGGACTAATCTTATTACGGGTGTATCTAAGCAGAACTTTGAATGTAAGTATGATATCTATTGGTCTGATGGTTTCAATCCTGATAGGTATATCTCTGTCGATGTAGACACCCCTTCTAATAATGATCCTTCTAGTCCTACTACAGATATCCCATGGGTACAAATATGCACAGATGAATCAGGCAATACGCCTAGTAGCCCATTCTATCCTGTAGGATGTATAACTTGTATCAACACAAATCAGCTAGATTGCGAACTATTAAGATTAGAACCTATAATCCAACAACCTTGTATCAGATTAGAAAGAGGTGCTTCTGGTGGATTAATGCCTAATGGTACTTATTTTGTAGTTGTTGCGTATACAGTACAAGAACAAAAAGTAACTGATTACTTTATTCCATCTAATATACAACCATTATTCATTCATGCAAATACCGCTTCTTCTTTAGATATCTATATTGATTTAATTGAAGAAAGAAGATTTGATGAATTTGAATTAGTACTTGTACAGTTCTTTAATAACCAAACTGTAGCATCTAAAGTAGGTATCTATAGTACTCGACAGAAAAAGATAACACTCGATTATGTTGACCCTGCTTGGGTACAGTTGTCAAAGAATGTACTTGCTATAAGAACACCTATAGCAGATAAGTCAGATGCTATATTTGAAACAGGACCTTACATGCTAAGAGTGGGCCCTACTGATAAGTTTGACTTTAACTATCAGCCACTAGCAAATCAAATTAGAGCTAAATGGATTAATGTACAGTATCCTGAAACATACTACAGAGATGGTGGTAATAAAACAGGATATCTACGCGACGAAGTATACTCATTCTTTATTAGATGGATTTATAATACAGGTGATAAGTCTGTGTCATATCATATTCCAGGACGTCCTCCTTTTGGAACTGACACTGCTATTATATCAGGGTCAAGTATTATAAATGCAGAACCTGAGTTAACTGCAGGTATTCCTCTTGCAAGTATATCTAACTGGCAAGTAAATAATACTGCTGTAGTAACTCCAGGATCATATACAGGAACAACTACAGATGATGGAGGTACTATTGTTGCAGAAGGTTATATGGGTTATTGGGAATCAACAGAATTATATCCTGATGACAAACCTCAGATATGGAATGCTTCTGCACATCCTTGGTCTCAAGTTACACTTCCTCCTTATTTAGGAACTACTATACCTCAGTATGATTTATGTAATGATTATATTAGGCACCATAGATTTCCTGACAACATGAGTGATTTGGGTGGTAACCAACTTACTAATCATTTCTTCGTAGATGCTAACGGCAATAAGTTTATACGAGTAATGGGTGTTGTATTTGAAAATGTAAAGCCACCTGTAGATAATGATGGATTGCCTATTAACAATATTGTAGGATATGAAATCTTAAGAGGATCACGTGTTGGACAAGAAACAATCATTGCTAAAGGAATGATTAATAACATGTGTGAGTTTGATATTGATGGGGATAATGATTCTAGTACTAACTTAATTACATCTCGTCAAGGTTTATATCCTAACTATCCATATAATTGTTTACAAGAAGATTACTTTATTTCTAAAGACAAAACTTCTTATGAACCATTGACTGGTTCAACAGGGCCTTCTTATAATGATAATGCATACTCAGGATTTGATCCTAATAATAATTTTTCGAGAAGTGTCTTTACATTTCATTCTCCCGATACTCAGTTCATAGATCCTTATCTATCAGCTACTGAACTAAAAATATATGGTGAATTAAATGGAGTTACTGAAGGAGCATTTGATTATCCTGAAAAACATCCTAAACATAAGTTTGTAACTGATGCTGCATTTATCTCATCAATTTTAATTGGTATTGGTATTGCAACATTAGCTATACAAGAAAAGAGAAGTACTGTTGACTATTCTCCACATTATCAAAATATTGGATTAATCCTTGCTGGCGCCTCTTCTGGTGCTGCTGTATTTGACAGTGGTGTTATTGCGCAAGGTTTCTTCCAAGGATATAATGCTGCAGGTGCATTAGACAATACTGTTTATAATTTATTTTCTTCACTTGCTGCTGCAGGAGTACCTGGAGCTCAAGCAATAGTTGATGCTTCATCAGGTGCATTATCAGGATTAGGAGATGTTATATATCAAGTACCTGGAGGTATTAGTGGATTTACTGCTACTGAGTCTGTTGCAACTCCTACTTCTGCTATTCCAAACTTCTTAGCAAACCTTAATAAACCTATCTTATTCTACAACTACATGGTTGATGGAGTAAACTCAACATTAAGACTATTAAAGGCTGCTAATAAATATCAACAGTATGCATTGCAATATAACTCACATTGTTTTTACAATAATTTTAGAGCACCGCAAGCAACAAATAAAAGAACTGTTATTGAAGAGTCTAGATATCTAGAACCTTATATTCAAGATTTTACAGATGAATATAGAATTAATAATTTATTTAGATCAAGATGTGTTACTCTTGAAACTAAACGAGATTTACTAGATCCATTAACTGTAGATAACTCTAGAGTAACAGTTGGACAAGCTAATATGGCAGATGAAAATGGTAATGCCTTATCTACTGATGATAAGTTTAAAAATCCTAAGACACCATTTAATAGAACAGCATCTTCACATTACGTTGGTCTAAAACAAAGAGCTCGTAATCAATATGGACAAATAGAATCTATCATACAAGTTCCAGTATCTACTTGTTGGACTCCAATTGCAAATACTAAAACTACTCCGCTATTTAATGGTGATACCTATGTAGGAAGATACACAGAAAAGAACACAATGTTCTACTTCTATAATTGGTTGTTTAATCAACCTGACGGTGCAGAGTATAACTATAGAATAAATAAAATGATACCACATACTGCTTTCTGGATGGATTCAGAAGAGTTTGATTGGTCAGATTTTATTAATAGTATATTACCTGCTATTACAGGAGGTAACTTTTTACAAGATATAGTTACTCCATCAGATAAGAACTGTTTTGATAGAAGTAGTAATGCAAGTTTACAAGGATTCTTTGTTGTAAAGAATGCTTTCATGTATCTATTTAATTCAGGAGTAAGAGACTTCTATGTTGAATCTAATATTAACGTTGATCTTCGTGATTGGGGAGAACTGTTATTTGAAAAACATTATGATCCTTTTGAATATACAGATTTGCAAAGATTATTTAGTACTGAGATAATTAAGTCAGGTAACTTCTTTAAGTATGACTTCTCTCTTAGCATTAACAAACTGTATAATAACTTAATTAGTTGGGGAACTACTCATACTAGAAATTATGATCCTCTTATTGCTGAGTCTTGTTATGTATATCGACCTAACAGAGTTTTATATTCACTTCCTCAGTCATTAGAAAGTCGTCAGGATTACTGGAGAATATTCTTACCTCTTAATTATAAAGACTTCAGGAGTAAAGTAACTGCTATTAAACCTATTAATCTTAATGGTGCATTAATATTATTTGAAACTGATTCACCAACTCAGTTTTTAGGAGTAGAACAATTAACACTTGAATCAGGTACAAAGGTTACCATTGGAGACGGTGCACTATTTAGTCAACCATTACAATATCTAGATAACTCTGATAGACCATATGAATATGGATCATGTCAAAGTTTGAGATCTGTTGTTTCTACACCAGTTGGTGTTTTCTATGTATCACAGAATCAAGGTAAGATATTTGCAGTAGCAGGTCAAGGCATTCAAGAGATATCTTTACCTGGAGGACTTAAGTGGTGGTTTGCTACTTATCTTCCTTATCAATTAACTGAACAGTTCCCTGATTTTGAATTACTCGATAATCCTGTAATTGGTATTGGATGTCATGCAGTATACAATAATGAAGATATGTTAATGTACTTCTGCAAGAAAGATTATGTTGTAAGAACTGATATTCCATACACACTTACTTACGAGCGTCGTAACTTATTTAGAGTAGACCAATTAAATACACTAGTTGAACTTGGTGACCCTGCATATTTTCAAGATGCATCATGGACTATGAGTTATGATCCTAAAGTAGGACAGTGGGTATCTTATCATGACTGGCATCCAACACTTCTCATACCAGGTAAAAATACTTTCTTATCAGTATTGAATAATTCTGTATGGGTACATAATGATGTATGTGATTCATATTGTAATTACTATGATATTGATTATCCTTTTGAGATAGAATTTCAAACAGATACTGTTCAACAAATAGTTACTATGCGTAGTCTTGAGTATCAGTTAGAATCTTTTATTTATTCAGATAATTGTCATGATAGATTTCATGTCTTAGATTTCAACTTTGATGAGCTTACTATTTACAACTCCGAGCAGTGCTCAGGATTATTAAGATTGAATATTGTACCTAAAAATGATCCTACATTGATGATTCAGTATCCTATTATCAATCCTAACTTTATTGATATTCTTTTCTCTAAAGAAGAGAATAAATTTAGAGTTAATCAGTTCTGGGATATTACTAATGATCGAGGTGAATTTACTGGAGCTCAAGAAACTCCATTCTTAACAGAACCTAATGGATACATTAGAAATCTTAATCCTGCCAATCTTAATTACAATAAGTTTCAAACTGAGCGTAAAAAGTTTAGGCACTATAGACATGTAATACTTTTTAGACGAACTGTATCAGGTAATGTTAAAATGTTGTTTAATATTGCTAATGTTAAAAATCTTTATTCACCTAGATAATGTATAATAGATCAGAACTCTCAAAAGCTCTTAAGGAAGCAAAGGCTGCTAAGTCTCAGAAGAAAACTGCAGACATTAATGTTGATATAAAAGGCAATGGATATAAGAATCCAAAAAATTCTAATAAACCTGCGCTTAAGCTTTATACAGATTCAATTTATAATCCTACGGATAAAGATCTAATGCTTTATCCTGATAATGGAATGGCACCTGTATTTAAACCAGCATGGGACACTACTACTACATACTTTCCTGGAGCTAATAGTATTGTTGAAAAACAAATGGCTAGAGATGGTGGTAGATTTGTAGATAAAAATGATCCTGGTAATAATGCTCTTGAACTACATATGTTCTATGATAAAGATATTTACCAAGATGGTGGTGAATATCTTGATTTAACAGATGAAGAAATTGAACAGTATAGAAAAGGTGGATACGTTGTAGAAGAACTACCTATGGCTCAAACTGCTGGTACAACAGAAACACCACCTAACCCAATGACATACTTTGATACTCAGAAACCTTATACTGATAGATCAGGTGAATCATTAAGATTAGAAAAATTAAAACAACAGGAAGATGCTGTAATACCATACTATAATGAACGAACAGGTGATTTTACTACACAAGAAGGTACATATAAACCTGATCAATATCAGAAGGTAGAAGTGTCCCCTGGAGTATTTGTAGCTAGATTTAAAAATCGCGATAATATAGATGTAGAATATTCTATGGATAATAAGTTCAATAAAGACAACTATAAACATTATACTAGAGGAAATCAGTATTGGCCTATTTATTCTACTATACCATATAATGAAACTCTTCAACAGTGGAGAGCTGAAGATGCTGCAGAAAATGCTGTAGAACAACCTGTTATTACACAACGTAAAGGTGGTTATGTAAATAATCAAATTACTCATTTCCAAACTGCTGGTACAACAGGACCTCAATTAACTCAAGCTCAGAAAGGAAAAACGGTTAAACCTTATCTTACTTCAGACATAGATGACTTTAGATCAAGACAAGCTGCCTATAAGGATAGTTTATCTTTATATTATGCCTATAATGAATTTCAGAATGCTTTAAAAAAATCAAACTATAACGGCAGTGATAAACAGATGCATACATTAGGCGATCTTCAAGGTAAAAATCAAGGATGGGGAGAACTTATGTTACCAGGCAATCCTTATAGTAGGATTAATCCAATTAAAGAATATACCTATTATACAGGTCAACAACCATGGAGAGTATGGAAATATAAAAAACCAGTACAGCCTGTAAAATTTGTAAATCCAAGTAGTACTGCATCTAAGTCAAATACGTCCAAATCACAAAATTATAATAAGAAATATCCACCAATATATGTATCTGATCCTGATGATCCAAGAATAGGCACATATACAGAAGCTGGTAATGAGTTTGTATATATAAAACCAGTTAAAACTAATCCTAAGTTAGAGACACTATACCTACCTACTAAAAAATTACCACAAATACAAACAGAAATCATTCCTAATAATTATAATTATATTCCTCAAAAATACGAACCTATACAAGTTGCTAATAGATCTCAAACTATTATGGAACCTGATCCTAACAGAAAAGGTAAGTTTAGAGTAAAAGAATTAAGACAAGTTCCTTATTCTGCATATTTTCCTGGAGAAGGTTGGGAAGAAATGAATGCTCCTAGAGTAATGTATTATAACCCAACTACAGGAGAAGAGACTACAGAAAGATATCAAAAAGGAGGCCTTACACAAGCTCAAAATGGTATTCAATCACAAGCTAGTAATGCGCCTACAGATTCTGAATTAACGTATGGAGAATATTATGCGCAAACTGCAGATGCTGCTAAGAAAGCATATGATGATTACATTATTGCATTAGAGAAAGAAAAACAACGTGTTGCTAATGTAAGAAAAAATATAATCCCTACTGCTAAAACGTTAGATAGTGCAGATAATTATATGCTTACTGATGATTGGTTTAATAGTCCTGAAGGACAAGCATATTCAAACTATATTTCAGCAGAAAACCCAAAACAATTAGAAGCTGCACGACAAACGTTAACCCCAACTGTAAAAGCATTACTTCCTAATCAAGGAAAGTATAATGTAGCTAGATGGGATGCAAATGAAAATCAATGGAATCCACGAGCAACACCTAGTCGTGAATTATATTGTACTCCTTATGGATGTTTTACATATCAAAAAGCAGGAGCTAATGACGTACCAATTATTGGAGGTAATCTTGATTTTGTACAAAAAGTAAATAGTGGATCTTTACCTTTTGAAAAAATTCCTGCTAATCAAAGACAACCTGGAGATATGGCTCTTTGGGTTGAAAACTCTCCTGCAGATTATACAGATGCTTCTAAAGGTTATATAAGAAGACCTCACCATACAACTATTTATGCTAGTCCTGATGCTGATGAACCTAATAATCCTGAAGCAGGTAATTATTACAATGCTGACAATGGTGTTCGTTTAGCTTATGGTTTAACTAACTATGAAACAAATATAGAGCCTCTTGATAGAATGGACTATTATCGCTATATAGGTCAGACTAAAAAAATGCAAGATGAGCTTATAAAAAAACAAGCTGCTTGGAAAGCTGCAGAAAACAAAGCTGATAGAGGACCTAGACCAACTCTTGCTACAGTAGCTTTAGATAGAAGTTATTTTAATACTGAAAGACCTCAAGAAGATATAATACAAGTTGATTACAATCAACAAATGATTGACCGTATTAATAATATGGATATTAGTAACAAAAAGAAAAGAAAACTTTTAAAAAATGCGGAGGATGTTATTGCATTTAATAAAACGTTTCAACAACCAAAATCTCCAATTTTAGAAACAAGTAATGTACCTACAGTTAATACTCAAAATAGTCAAATTGAAACTTTTAAAAAAGGTGGTAACATGGATCCTGGTAACAACGCATTAGAACTACATATGTTCTATGATAAGAATAACTTTGCTACAGGAGGTACTGTTGAATATCTTACTCAAGACGAAATAAATCAACTAAGAGCAGGCGGGATAACTGTCATAGAAGAATAAATATCCTATGTTTAGCAAATAAATTTTATTTTTACTATATTATACTTATATACCATACATTATGGAAAGAAAAAAAGTAAGAGTGTTTAGACCATCAGGACAATCAGGACCATCAATGGCAATATATCAACCAGGAGGTCAAATACCTGGAGCTGATCAAGGTGGGCAAGCAGAGATGATTCTTAAAGCTTATATGCAGTCACAACAAATGACTGAGCAAGAGGCTCAACAGTTTATGCAATCATTTATGCAAATGCAACCTGATCAACAGCAAGCTATGTTATCACAAATAGCAGAACAGCTTATGTCTCAGCAAAGTTCTCAAGGAGGTCCTTCAGTAGCAGCAATGCCTTCTGAGACTGCACCAATGGCAAGATTTGGTGGAGATATGAATAAGGTTAAAAAATCTTTATATAAGAAAATTGCTGGTGGAGCTACAAATCAAAATGTAACTTCTGATAATGTTGTTGAGAATAATGCTAAACTTATTATGAATAGTTTAGGAAAAAAAATGATGCTTAACATAGTTGACAAAGCATATGAAATGAAGATGAACCAGATGAATAATGCTGGAGCTCCTAATGATATGTATGATCTTGGGGGTAGCTATAACTACAACTTTGGACCTTTCTATGGCGGGTATGATGATCCTGCAGGTAATCCAATGATTCAGAATTTTTACTCTATGCAGAATAAACTTCAAAATGCAGGACAAAATTTTATGGGTGCATTAGGTGATCTTGCAGAAGACACAGAAGCTACAAGTATTAAAACAAGAGCTGTAGGTCCTATGTTTAGGGAAATGAGAAAACAGGATGAAATGAGTATGTCTAGGTTTGGTGGTGCTAAAAGATTTCAACCTGGAGGAACATATACTACTGATGAAATTAACATGGCACTTGATGATTTAGGAGTTACTGACGAAGAATATCATCAAGCAGTAAAAGAAGGTAGACAAGATTCTGATGCAGTAAATCGTGTCAATACATATATTGAAGCATTACGTAGACAACGAGATGTTGGAAATGAAACAACAACTCAAAATCAAGGACAAGGTTCAAAATATTATACAGGACCTATGGGTGGATTCTATTTTGAAAATGGTCAACTTAAATTTGGTCAACCTGGGACTCAAGGAGGGCAAGGTTATCCTGGAGGATTTACTGGAGGATTCCCTGCTGCTTCTAGTATGGAAAATCTATTAGGTACATATGGAGCAGGTGCAATAGGTCAAGCATTTCAAGCAATGACTCCAGAAGATGTTTTCATGAATAAGTTTAAAGTAAGCTCAGGAATAATGGGTCCTAGACTTGTTGCTAAATGGAAATATAAACCTGATGGTTCAGTTGAAAGAGTAGGAGATTTTAGTATGTATGATGATACAGAAAAAAATGTACGTGATGCTTATGGTAATCTTACTACAGAACGTAAGGCAATGAAATCTTATCAAGATCCTGAATATCTTCGACAAAGTGGTAGAACTCCTGAAGATGGTTTATCAGAAGATGATGTAACTAGAAATAAAGAAAAAGGATTTGCTAATCGTTTTGGTAAGTTAGTTAGAGGATTTGGACAACCTGATTCTGAAAAAGAAACTGAAAGAGATATCAGAAGAGGTGAAAGAGCAATGGATAGAAATGCTCGTAAATATAGAAGAAAAACTGGAGAAACATTATCTAATAATCTTCCTACGAATATGTTCAAAGGAGAAATACCTCAAGAAGCAATTGATCAAGAAATGAACTTGTTTGAGGAAAAGACACAACCTATGGCAGTAGGTGGTAGAGCAGGTAAACTTGTAATGAGAAATAAATACTCACCTTCTCTTGGAGGTATTGGTAGATTTGCAAGTCCTGGAATGGATTTTGCTTCTACAATGTTAGAAGCAGCACAAACTCCTGAAAATGAAGCTGCATATACTCCAACAAGTTGGCATGCTACATTAAGAGGTGATATGCTTATGGGTAAAGGAAGTCATGGTATGGGACCAGGTTTAATAGGACAAGAAATACCATACCTTCAACCTGACTATTCTCAAGCTTACAGGTTTCCACAAAATCCAGGTGAATTAAATACAATGCAACCTAACCTTGGTGCATATGGTGGAACTTACCAAGCAGGTGGATCTTATATGGATGGTTATGATGATGAAGATGAAAGTGTTTATTATCTTGACGAAGATGAGATTCAAGACATTATGAAACGAGGTGGTCAAATTGAATACCTATAACTATGAAGTACAGAGTTCGTATTAAGAAAGAGCCGCTTCCTAAAGCAGAGCTAGGGACGTCTACAAAAGGAAAGCTTAATAATAATGCTTTTCAATTTCCTATTAGCTTTAAAGAAGGCATGGAACCTGGTCTTGAAGTTAAAAAAAATCTGGGTCCTACTTCTAGAGAAAAAGCAAATATTGAAGCTGAAAAAGGTGAAACAATCATTACTCCTATGGGGGATGATGCTTGGACAAAAGCTCTTCCTAAAACATATATTATCGGAGGTAAGAAACATTCTAAAGGTGGAACACCGCTTAGTGTACCTGAAGGAAGTTTTATATTCTCAGATTATCTTAAGGAGAGAGATGCAGATATTCTTAAGATGCTTGGTAAAGCTGCTAAGAAATCTGGATACACGTATGCAGAGTTGTCAAAGCCATATATGCTTAATGACGATATTAAACTTTTATTAGATCCTGATTCAGATCAAATAACAAAAGATACTGCACAAATGAATATTCAAAACAAGATTGATAAGCTTGGTTTGATATCATTACTTCAAGAAGCTACTAAAGGCTTTACTAATGATGAAGGTGAAACAGATGTTCCTGCGGTAGGTGTTCCTTATGCAGAAAAAATAGGATTAGATATTGAAAAAGCAATTGATCCTTTCTTAGAAGCAATTAAGGCACCAGCACAAGAACAAGCTTTTGCTCAACAAATGGATAATGGTATGCCTCCTATGCAAGGTATGCCTGGTACTCCTATGCCTCAACCTGAAATGCAAATGCCTCAAGGTATGCCTATGCGTAGAGGTGGTTTGGTTAAATATAAGAATGGTGGAGGAGTAAAAAAATATCAAAAAGCAGGAACTATTCAATCAGGTGAACGAGTTAGATACAATCCTCAAACAGGACAGTATGAACTTGTTAATGCAAATAATGAATTAGTTGGATATGTAAGACCTAATGAAGGAACAAATACGGGTATTAAGATTACTCGTAGTCAGATACCTGCAGATGCTATTATTATAGATCGTTCAAAGTATAAGTCACAAGATGAGTATGAAACTGCAAGAGCAGCTGCTTATACAGAGTCGAATGGTAAACCTGTAGTTGTTAAGAATTCAGATGGTAGCTATAAAATAGTACAGCAAAAATCTGCTTGGTCTGATTATGAATCAGAAGATCTTAATACTCTATTTGCTGGACAAAAAGCACAAGCTTTCCAATATAATTATATTAAGGAGAAATTTAATAATCCTAAAGTTAAAGAAGAGCTTAGAAAACGAGCTCTTGATGCTATGGATGATACTAGTAAAGTAAGAGGACTTTCTCCTACTCAAATTGCAGAAATTAAAAAGAAACTTCAGGATCCAGAAGTTGCATATCAGATGTTCTTAGATATGCAAAAAAGAAACCTTGCTACATACGCGCATAGTGCTGCAACAGGTAAACCAATTGCAGATTTTGAAAATGATCCTGATCAATTAGGTTCTACTAACTCTCAATTTGATGCTGAGTGGAAAAGAATTGGACTTACTACTCCAGATAAAATTGATGCCGCTACTGAACAAGCTTTATATATTGGATATCAAAATTTGATTGATGATAAGAATTTAAGTGAAGATTTAAAAAAAGAACTTAAGGGATTTGATATTGGTCAAGTAGGTAAAGGTGATGATGTAGTTAAGGGTAAAGCAGGTGCAGGTATGATATCTGCAATTGATGGTATCTATACTAATACTACAACTGGACAGATTGCTTATTTAGATGACCCTAAAAAGTTTGTTGAAGCAGGATTTAATCCTGAAGAAGCAATCATGACACCTGAGAAAAAGAGAGAAGCATTAAAATATAAATCAGGTGCTATTAGAAAAGGATGGACTGCGCCAGATATATTTGAGTTTGCAAGAGCTACACGTGAAAGATTTGCTCCTCAACCTCCAGTTCCTTTTCAAGCATTTCCTAGTATGTATTTGCCTAATGCATTCTTACTTTCTCCAGAAGATATGCAATCGCAAATTAGAGGTCAGCAAGCTCTTGGTTTAGAAAACATTAGAGCATATGCTCCAAGTACTGCGGGATTATCTGCAGCAACTCAAGTAAATGCTGATGCTATTACTCAACAAACTGCAGCTATTCATAATGCTAATCAGCAAATCATTAATAACTTCTCCGCAAATGCAGCAAATACTATTAACAACTTTGCTAATAATTATGCTAACTTAACTACTAATCTATATGATAAATGGAGTAATAGGAAAGAAGCAATACAAGCTAGGAATTCAGCTGCTCTTGCAGAAGTTTCTAAAGCCTTTGGTATAGGAGAAACAAACGAAGCTGGTTATCAAGCAATGAATCTTAGAACTCCTAATTTTCAATGGAATCCATTTACTCAAGATTATGAAGGATTTATTCCATCAGGTCCAATTACTCCAGGTTCATCTAATCAAAGTACTGCTTATGATTTATTCTCTGATTATAGAAATAAATTAAAAGGAGTTTCTGATAATGTTGTATGGTCTATTGCTAAAGCTGATGCAGGAATACAAGATGATACTCCTCAAATTCCAGATTATTTAAGTTACCAAGCAGATGTACCAGGTTAATAAATTTATCATGTTTATTAAACTTATATTATTTTTGATATAAATAAAAAAAATTATGGCAACGTATTTAACAGGACAACCTCTTTTTTTGCCAAGTGTTCAACCTTATCAGCCTAACTTTCAATTGTATGCTGGAGCACTTCAAATGAAGCAAACTCAGTACGATGCTAATCGTAAAAAAATTAGTAATCTATATGGGTCATTGTTAAATGCTCCTCTTACTCGTGAAACTAATGCTCAGGCAAGAGATGAATTTTTTAAAACAATTGATTATGAAATTCAAAAACTTGCAGGTGTAGATCTTTCACTTCAAGAAAATGTAGACACTGCAGCTAAATTATTTACATCTATCTATGATAATAAGAATATTGTTAAAGATATGATGTGGACTAAAAACTTTCAATCAGAAATGGAAGCTGCTGAAAGTTTTAGAAATTGTGTAGATCCAGCAAAATGTGGAGGACAATATTGGGATGGTGGTGTTCAAGCACTTGAGTATAAGCGTCAAGAGTTTCGTAATGCTTCTGATGAACAAGCAATGGGATATGGTGATGTTAAGTATACTCCTTATGTAAATGTTCAAGAGAAAGCTGCTAAGATCTTTAAAGAAATGGGTTGGAACTATAAACCCATGCCTACTATGGATGGCGCCTGGATTATTCAAACTAAAAATGGTGAGCCAATTGTAGGTCCTTTATATGCACACCTATCTGCTGTTCTAGGACAAGATCCTCAGATTAAAGACTATTATAGAACAAAGTCATATCTAGATAGAAAAAACTTTGGTGCAGCTAATGCACAACAGTATGGTTCTGCAGAAGCTGCTGAAGCTGCATACATATCTGAAGCTCAAAAGAGTATTAATGAGACATTTAGTCAAATGAATCGAGAAGCTAAGCAAGAAAGCGTAACTGCTAGAGCTAAGGCTGAAGATATTAAGCGTGGTCAAGAAGAAGGATTCATTGATAAGTCTGCTGAGATTCAAGCACAAATGGATACACTATTTGGTACAGCAGACAAGTTTGATAAATTTGATGAAGAAACTTCTACAATATTAACTTCTACTGCAGGAACTGCAAAAGCTGATTTATCAGCTAGTGGTGATATTATTGATCAGAATATGGCTGCCTTAATGCTTAATCAAGATCTTAATAAAGCTGCAAGTATTCTTGCTTATACAGATTATGAGGTTGACATTAAAGTCAACGAAGTGTGGAAGATGGAAAGACAGCATCAAATGAATATGGAGTTGGCTTCTGTTAAAGCTAAGAAAGAACAAGAGGCAGCAGATGAAGAAGCAATGGGTCCACCTGAACTTAATGAGTTGTATCAATCTATTGTAGAAGCTGATCCTAATGTAGATCCACAAGCTGCATATAAACAGATGCAGAGATTTTCTAGGGAATCTAGCGATCAAGCTAAAACAACTAATGGACAAGTATTAGATAAAATATTTCAGCAAGCACAAGGTTTTGCAAATGCTAAAGGTGGTTTAAATCAAACACAAGCCGCAGAAGATGCTAGACTAATTATGGAGAGAGCATTAAAGCAGTATAAAGGAAATGCAGATTATAATGGTACTGCTGCACAAAAAAAGCAAGCAGACAAATGGATGACTGAATGGAATAAGAAAAGTAAAGCAGAACAAATAGGATGGGCTAAACAAGCTGACTTAAATACAATAATTGGTAAGATGCCTTATATGTCTATTCATAATATTATTGAGACATCGATTGGTGCAAAAGGAGGAAACTTCTTAGAAGCTAATACTTATAATAAAGCGAATCGTCAGTATCTTAAAAGCGCATTAGCTCAACTTGGTAATCCAGAAACAGGAGAAGGAGCATTGTATGAATATGAAAACGCTTACCTAGAAGCTAAAGCATGGAATGATGTTAAGAAGAACAATCATGCTACTGTAGTAAAACAATTAGATGCTACAGGTCCTGAAGAGTTTAGAGGTAAATGGGATATGCTTGTTAACAAAGAGACTGGAGGATGGAAAACTAAAAATTCATATGCCTTTACATATGCTAAAGATAAATTATCATATAAGAAGGATGATGTTGAATGGATGAATTTTGAAGACAATAAAGTTAGAGTTCCTCTTGGTAATGGTAAATATAAAGATATTTCTGTTGAAAAGTTCTTTACTCAAAATGGAGAAGTGCGATCACAATATGCATGGGCAGAGAAAAAATGGAAACCTGCTGCTAAGTCTAAATTTTGGGATACTTACGAAGATGCTTTATTGTCATATTCTAATATGACTAGAGAAGACTATGTAGAAAAAAGAGATAGTAAAACAAATGCAAATGTAGAAGGTGTATTTAACTTACTTAGTCCTGGTTATTGGATTGCTGCTATGACAGATGAAGATGTTTCAATGCCTTTTACTGATAAATACTATAATGAACAGTGGAGAGCTAATAAAGCTAGAAAAGAAAAAACTATTCAAGACTTATATCATTCTGATTCTAAAGCTGCATTAGATAATTCAGAAATGGTTAGGTTATATAGGGAAGCTTATAATACAGCGCCTATATATAAAGGAAAACAAAGTTATGTAGGTCTTAAAGGAGGTGGTTCTACTGTAGCTACTGGACTAAGTATGTTTGTTGATTACAAGTATCATAACTCACAGTCTGCTTTACTTGAAAGAGATTTCTTACAAAATGCAATGGGTTCTACTTTTGGTTCTGAAGTAAGATTTGCTTTTGGTAATGGTAAACTACCAGATGAACATAATCAAAAAGCATATGAATATTTTAGAACATTAATGAGTGAAGCATTAATGGGTAAAAAAGAATCAAGACCTACTTGGGTTGGAGATTATAATCCTGTAGGTGGTGGTAATGAAGGATGGCAGCAATACACTATTACTTTAAAAGATGTTGCTATGCTTAAACAACTTGCTGGAAATTTCTCAACAGAAAATGAAGATGCCGTTTCTTTATATGAGGAAATTGCAAGAAATGGGGGTAAGGTTAGTATCTATTTAAAAGATAATGCCGCTAATAACACTCTTCATAATATGACTAAGAAGTCTGCATTAGAAAGAAGATTAGATTATGAAGGAACTGTTCCTATTGCATATGGTCAGTATGATGAAGGTTTACATAATCTTAAGTTAACTGCACTACCTAGTGGCTATAATGTATCAGGAAATATTGCTGTAGGACGTGATGAAAATGGTGGGTTTATGTATGATTATATAAATCAAGACTATTTTGGTGGATCACAAAATCCTACACGGATTAATAATAATTTCGTAGATATATTAGGTAATATTAATAATCGATTAGGTCTAAGACCTAATATAGCATATCCTAGTTATGGCAGCAAACAATAACGACAGAATTGATCTTAATGAGTATTTTCAAGGTGTACAATCAAATAGTCCTGCTGTAAAAAACAATCCTGCTAAAGTACAGACAAGTGACTCAATACGTACATATTTAAATCAACAATTACCTATTGTTGCAGAAAATTCTACAGATCCATTTATGAAGCACAAACCTGAAATGTTTGGTGCTGATTTAGATAATCATCAGTTTGAAAGATATGCATTGCATCCTAAGTTTAAAGAGTTAGGATTTAACCCATATATAGATAATGAAGCTCGTTACAATAAGAATTCTACATTCAGCGATGATTTAAGTCGTACTACTGGTCAATGGTGGGCATTAACTAAACTAGGATTTGCAGATGCTTTTAGTTTTGGTGCACAATCTGACAGACAATTTGCTAAAGATTATGATAGAGCTATGAAGCTAGGTATGTCTAATAGAGGTGGCGTAGGTGGTTTTGTTAACAACTTATTCTTAAACTCTGGATATACTTTTGGTATCATGGGCGAAATTGTTGTTGAAGAAATAGGATTAGCATTAGGTACACTCGCTACAGGTGGTGCATTAGGAGAACTTGCTATAGCTCGTACTGGAGCTAACGTGGGTAGGTTGTTTAAAGGTTTATTTAAAGCTGAAGAATGGGCAAAAAAAGCTAACAAAGTTGCTAATGCTCTTGATTCTTTATCTGATGTAAATACTGCACGTAATGTTTTTAAAGGATTGCAAACAGGAGCTATAGGTACTGGTAAATGGATTGGCAAACAATTAGTACCTGAAACATACGGCTTTCTATCTAATTTTAATAAGTTAGATAACTTAGGTGGACTTGCAAAAACTGCTAAGGGTTTTGGTTCATTTTATAGAGATGTACGTAATGTACGTTTAGCATATGGTGAATCTGCTCTTGAAGCGGGTATGGTTGAAAATGAACTTCTTGAAGAAAACTATAAGAAGTTTGTTGATACTTATAAAAGAGAACCTAATGAAAAAGAGATTGATGAAATGCGAACAGCTTCATCAACTGGTGCATCAGCAACTTTTTGGCAAAACTTACCAGCAATATATCTTAGTAATAATATTGTAATGGGATCTATGATGAGAACATTTAGTCCTATGCGTAGGCTAGGTGCTCTTACTGAAAACAGATTCTATAAAACTATGCTTACTAAGCAAGGTATTGAAGTAGTTGAGAAAGGATTTAAGTCTGCAGCTAAAGGATTAATACAACCACGAACATATGGTAAGTTTGCATTAGATTATTTCAGTGCTAACTTAGCTGAAGGTTTACAAGAATCTGTACAAGAAGTAATATCAGGTACAAATAAAGATTACTACGGTTCTTTATATAGTAATGCAACTAGAGGTGGATATTATCAAACACTTTTAAATAATGTAGGTAAGCAGTTTTCAGGTCAAGGTTTAGAAACCTTTGCTTCAGGTTTCTTTATGGGTGGTCTTGTAGGTACTGTGTCAGGTTCTATATCTAAAGGATATGAACAAGTACTTAAGTTTACTGACCCTAAGTATCAAGAAAAGAAAGACGCTGCAAGACAGGCTACAGAAGCTAATGTTAAAATACTAAATGACTTTTATAAAGATCCAGCTAATTATACCAACCCTAATGTTAATGACATGGTTGAGCAAAATGAAATTGCTGGTGAAATGGATGAAGCAGAAAAGAGAGGTGATCAAAAAGCTTTTCAAACACTTAAGAATAAATCTATGGAAAGTAGATTATGGACTGTGTTTGAAACAGGACTTGAAGATACATTCAAAGATAGATTTGATAGCCTTTTACAGTTGACAGATGAAGAGCTTATGGAACAATTTCCTACAGCTGAATCAGCTCAAAAAGTTCGTGAAGACTTACAAGGTGTAACATCTAAAATGGGTGAGTTCAAAAAGACTTACGACTTTGTAAAAAGTGAATTAAGAAATCCAAATGATCCATCTAGATTTAAACAAGGAACACCTGAATACATGGACGAACATTATAGATGGAAATCTTGGACTGAAGCTCAGAAAGATGTTGTCTTCATGAAAGGATCATTTAATAATTCATTAAAGCGTATGGCTTCTATTATGGGTGAAGCTGTAAAAGATGTTGGTGTAGCAGATATGAACGCTTCTGATATGAATGTGTTATTTTCTGTAGATGAAACTATAAAAGAAATTAGTTTACTTAAATCAGAACTTCAATCATTTGGAGATGAGAAGCCCGTTACTAAAGAAGCAATAGAATTAAAAGATCAAAAAGAAAAAAAGCTTAAAGATCTTATTGCTTATCGTACAGCAATGGAAAAAATAATAATAGCTACTAAACCTAATTTATCTGAAATAAATAAAGAGATTGGAACAGGAGAAGGAAAAATAGTCTGGACAAAAGAGAATGTTCTTGAAGGAGAAATATATAATGAAGCTCTTGAGGCGTATACTAACTATGTAAAAGGTCGTGCCCAAGGCAAACCTGTATTTGATAAGAATGTACAAACTGCTTTTGATAAAATGATTGATTATTATTTGCTTGAAGGTGAAAATAAAAATTTCACTAAGGCAATTAATATGATGATGAATCCTAAAAACTTTGTTGAGCATACTGCTCGTTTAGAAGAAGTTATCAGAGTATCGCATGAGGATCGTAAAGAAAGAATTGAAAAAGCAATGGCGGCTTTTGATGCTAAAACACATCGTAATGATCTTCTTCAAGCATTATGGGATAAAGGAATTTTCTTTGATATTGGTGAACTAGATGCGTTAGAGAAAGAAGGTAGAATGCCTAAAAGACTTTATGACAAAACTGGTAAGGATCAGATTTTAACTACATCATCTCAGTATAATGATGCAATTGACATATTTAAGTATTATGTAAAAAACTTGTTTGATATTCCTTTGATTTATAATAAGTCATTAGATAGTTATGATACTTCACCTAGAGATAAATTCTTAGATGATCAACGTACATATGAGGATCTAGCTGAGCAATTTGGATTTGATCCTAAGTCTGATAAATCTGTTTTACCTGCAAAAGAAGTATTACAAGCAATTGTAGATAGTGAATTTGCTACTGAACAAGAAATGGAATTAGCAACTCGTTTAAAAACACTTGCTAAAGATTCTGATACTATTACATTTGTAAATGATTTAGCAGGACCAGGTATATTTACTAGTGATGAACAAACAGTAATTGATGCAAGATACTCATCATCAGAGTTTAAGCAAAATGCTCAATCATATCCACTTGAAGTAGCTATATTAAGAGAAGAAGTAAATAGAAGAATTAATGGTGCAGTAAATAAAGAAAGTGAACAATTTGATCAAGATTTTTATAATAATATAGATGAAATTAGATCAACTGTATTAGCTTATTGGGAAGAACAAGGACAAGGTGCATTACCTATTGGATTAGCAAGTAATGAAATCTTCATTACTGAAGTGATGACTAATGAAAATTTTAGAGTATTATTAGCTGAAGTAGAATATCCAGAAACTCAACAAAGCACATGGCAAAACTTCTTAAATTCTGTAGTAGATTTCATTAAAAATATATTTGGTGATGCATATACTAATACAGCTCTTAATGCAGCAATTAGTGCTATTACTTCTAAGATAGATGCTAGAGTTAATGAGGCGCGTCAAACAAAAACAACAGCTACTGCAACAGGTCCTAGTACAGTTAGACCTCAAGATCTTTCAATTGATGAGATCAGACAACAAGCTCCAGGTCTTATTAATGAACTTGTTAAATCATACAGAGAGTATAGTCAAGTATTTATTGACATGGATCCTAACAATTTACCTCAAGACGTTCTTCCTAATATAGCAGAACTTAAAGATGAAGAAATTGAAGCACATCCAATGTTTGATAAGTTTATAAGAAATAACTTTAATCCAAGAGTCATTACACTATTTAATAAGTACTTTGCTAAACCATCAGACAATGTACGCATCATACCAAGAACTCCTGGTACTCAGGAGATCCTACCTGGTATACCTATGTCTATTGAAAATACCACAGAGTTAATTATTACTGAAGAATATAAAAGAGCCTTGCGTGCACTAGATTATACAGAAAATGAAATAAATGAATTTAATATTCTTGAAGCTCTTAATATTATTGCATTTAATGAAAAGAAAGGAGACACTCAGGCAAGACTTGCAGAGATGGCTGAGCAAATTGATTATGGAACTAGTTTGCGTCAAAATGTAATAGATGCTCTAAAAGCTATTAAAACTTACGGTCAATTTATAGATTTCAAAAAAGATCTAGATGCAATGATAAATGGTGAAGAGAATTTCTGGGGAGCAACAGGATTTACTGCAGCAGAATTAGATGCTCTTATTAAAGAAAAATTAACCAATATATCTGAAGAAATTAAGTTCTCTGATTTTGAAGTTGACGATACAGTTGTAATAAATGATCCAAGTTCTAATAAACAAGGATTATATATTATAACTAAAAAGACCGCAAATCGATTAACTTTGCAGAAAGTAAACGATCCTTTTGCAAAACCTACTACAATGAATAGAGCAGAAATAGAAGCTGGATCTAAAAAAAGATTTATATTTAAATATAGTAAAGAAATGAATATGGAAGATTTAGTTAATCCAGTAATTAGTAATGAAGAGCAATCTGTTTCTAATGACGATGTTACAAGCATTGAACGTATGCCAGATGAGGATATTGCTAATGCAATTACTGAAGGAAATAAAATGAACAGAGATGACGCGAAACAAGATTTCCTTAATTCATTAGATGATATTTGTTGATAAATATAAAATATTTTAAAAGATGATTTGTTCTTTAAGTAAAGATGACAAAAACTATTCAGTATACATTAAGCTATACAAATACCTAGCATCAGAAATCAGTACACTCATGTCTAATCCTGATTCGTCAATTAAAATTGACGATATCATGAGAAACATGTATAATGATGTACTTGCTAAAAAAGGTGATCATGAATTAGCTATTCGCTTTGCTCGTATGGTTCCTACTGCAATATATAATATTGCTGGTAAGGATATGCAGAATATTGGTGCTATGATGGCTAAAGGATTTGATCCTACAGTAACTGCATTGCTTGCAAGTTCAGCTATGAATCCTGATAGTGGTATTGAATTTATTGAAAATAGATTAGGATTAGTAAAAGATCTTAAAGGAGAAATTAAAGATGCACAAGAAACAGTTAATAGCACACAGTCTATAATTGATGAGAAAAGTAAAAAAGCTAACAAGGGTAAAAAATTAGATCCAGGTACCACAACATCAGGTGTAATTGATGTAGGTGTAGATCCTAAAACAGGAGCTCCTGAAGTAGTAGATGTAACAGATGATGTAGAACCTACTACTGATAAGAAAGCTGAATTGCTTAATAATTACAATAAAAAAGTAGCAGAAATAACAGCTGATTATAATAAAAAAATAAATAAAGCTGGTAAAGCTAGATATAAAAATAATCTTGCAGAAGCTAGAGATAAAGAGTTATTAAAATTAAAAGAAGATTATAATGCAGAACTAGCTGCTTTAGAAGAACAACTTGATACTGAGGGAGAAACAGTAACTCCTTATAAAGGTAAAAGATTTGAAGCATTAGCTGATACAGCATTAAAAGATACAGCTCAAGAAGCTATTTCAGATGATCCTAAAGACCCCAATTATAATATAAAAGATACTGACCCCAAAAGAACAATACATTTTGCAGTTAAAAGAAATATCTTAAGACTATTAAATGGAGGTAAAGCAGGATCTGAAATTAATTATCCAGGTGTTGGTAAAATTTATCTACGTGCTCAAAGTAAGGGTACAATACCTGATGAAAGATTATTAACAGATAAAAATCCTAAAAGTTCTAGAAATACATCAGATGTAGTTGCAGTTGTAGTAGATGCAGCTGGAAATCCTGTTAGGTTTGATGATGCAGGAAATGTAAGTCCTAATGGTAATATTGCATTCTTTAATATCAATGTGCCATTTGATATTACTGCAGAGTATGAAAGAAAACGAGTAAAAGCGATAGTAGCAATTTCTGGAGTGTCTGAAGAAGAAGCAATCGAAAGATTGTTAGATGAGAAAAAAACAGTTAATAACATTATAAATCATGTAATGCTGTCTCCTAAAACTAATACTGTTATGTTAGATATAACAGGAGGATCTTTAGGATATTTACCTTCTCAAAAAGAAAAATATACTTTATCTAAACTAAATTTAAATAATGCACCCTTTACTATCTCAAAAGGAGAAGGTAACATCTATCAAATAACTATTCCAAGTATATCGGATACTCCAATTACATTATTTAATCCTGAAGTTCGATCTAATCCTAAATTGATGGAGCTTTTTGCGGATTTATTAGTAAATGATGTATTTTTTCGTTCAGGAAGCCCAATGCCTTTAAGTTCTAAAAAAACTCTTTTAGAAAACTTTTTATACTTCAGTCCATTATTTAAAGCAAGTTTAGATGTTAAAGGAGGTTCTTTATTAATATATAATGAAGCAACAGATTTAAGTACTGATCAAGCTAAAGCTGCGGCTAAAGAAAAAATTTTAAAAATATTTAATAGTGTATTTGCTTCAGAAACATTATCATCTGAACAAGTAAATGAAAGACAAGAAAAGGGTGCAAAAATATATAAGGATAAAAATGATCCTGCAATTAAACAAGGAGATATATTAGAAACAGATGGTATATATCAATTATTAAATTATCCTGGATTATATATTGCCAAAAAGGTATGGGACTTAAAAGAAAATGAAACAGGCACTGTACCATTTATAGAATTAAATAAAGATGATACAGGTAAATTTGTTTTATCTACTATTGCTGATGGTTATATTAGTGACTACGTATTTGAAAACTTTTTAATAGATAAGTATCTTAATGGGAATAACGAACTTGTGACGTTAAATCCTTATCTCACTTTTACTCCTCTTAATTATAGATCTATTGCAGTTAAAAAAGAACCTGTAAAAGATGCTGTTGATAAAGTTTTAGATCAAAGTAATCCTAAAGCAGCTGAAGAATGGAAGGGAATGTCTTATGCTCAAAAGGCAGCATTTAAAATAACGGAGTTTGCAGGAAGGATTAAAACTCCTACTCAATCTCTTGCAAAAACAGCTGCAGATATCTTTATCAATAACTTAAAGAAAGGTAACTATAATGCGCGTACAAAAGAAGAAGTACAAGAAATTCTTGATGAGTTAATTAAAATTGCTGCTCTAAAGAAAACACATATTACTTCTATACAAAAGTTAATGGATTCAATTACTTTTTCAGGAGAACAAATAGATGTCCTTCCTGAAACTACTGATGAAGAATATATACCTGTACCTGAAGAAGTAATTGAAGTGTCTACAGCAGAAGTTACCTTAACAGATGATGAGATTGCTGAGACTGATAGTTTAATTAGTGGTATAGAAGCTACAGGAGGTGAAATTAAACCTACAGAAGAAGAGGAAGAAGATGACGACATTCATTATAAACGTCAGATACAAATTGATAACTCTGAAAAAATTACTGCTCAACAACTTAAAGAAGCTAAAGAGTGGTATGAAAGTAGTCCAATTAGTAAAGTCTTTACATTTGAAGAAGCGTATAATCTAGTAAATGAGCGTAATCCAGATTCTATTGCACAATGGACACGTAATGGAATTATTCTATTTAAAGGTTCAAATCTTACAGATCTTTATCATGAAGCATTCCATGGATTCACTCAAGCGTTCATGACTCCTGCTCAGCGTAAAGAACTATATGATAATGTTAAACAAAAATCAGGAACATTTATTACGTATAAAGGTCAGACTAAAAACTTTGCAGATGCTACAAATAAAGAAGCTGAAGAATATTTAGCTGAAGGATTTAGAAAGTGGATGCTTGCTGGAGCTAAGAAAGGCTCATTAGATAAATCATCTCCTAAAATTGCTAGCTTCTTTGAATGGTTATATAATAAACTTAAAGCTTTATTTGGCAAGTATCAGATTAGTGATATGACAGCTAACGATAGAGCTAATGAGTTCATTGAAGATATCTATAATAAATTAAGTGATCCTAAAGGTGATTTAAGTACATATAGATTTAGCGTAGATAATATGAACCAAGGATTTGATGTACTATACAAAGGTCCTCAAGCAGTAAATGAAGATCTTCCTATTAATAAGAAGATGCCTTATTTAAATAATATGCAAGCTGATTTACTTATGTCGTCTATTGATAGTTGGATGGCACAAGTATTATCTGTTGAAGCTACACAATTATCGGAATCAAAAGCTTTGGAATTCTTTAATGAATCTATTCAAGCATATGTATCTGGAGAAAAGACTACATCTCAAATAGAAGCTAGACGATTAATGCTTGCAAAAGAACTTAATTATGGAAAGCTAGCGCGTAAATTAAGAAGTAAAGCTGGTCGTCATAATTTATATAAACAAGTATATAACATATTAGGTAGATCATATAATGAGGTATATAATAAACGTGAAGAACTAAAAAATAAAACAGATAGAACTCCAGCTGAGCAAAATCAATTAGCAGCTTTAGAAGAACAAGCTAAAATTCTTTATTGGTCATATACTAACTTTGGGGATATCAATAATTTAGATGCAAATGTTCAATCAGAAGATGGTACGTTCAAAGGAGTTATTGCATATCATATTGCTAATTCTCCAGCATTTGGTGGTGCTGCCATAGAAGGTCTTGACGCAATAGATCAAGAAGAATCTAACTCTAGGAGTCCGTATGCGGATAGATCAGGTAATGAGCAAAGTCTTGTTGATTTAGCAAAAGAAAGAGCAGAGGTTAAATTTTTATTTAGAAGTGTATTCAGGATAAATCCAGAAACAGGCATTCCCTATATGAACTCATTGGGTGCTCCTGAAATAATGGATTTTAGAGACCTATGGAGTAAAGTAGCACTAATTTTAGAGAATACTTTAGACCCTGCAGAGATGTATGCCAAGCTTGCAAAATTTGCCGCTTCTGAAGAAAAAACTGAAATGACATATGCTGTTGCTCAGCTTATGAATAAGTTAGGTCCTAAAGGTCTAGATAGATCAAAGCATAAACATTTACAAGATATAGATGCGGAAAATTTATGGACAAGCTTTTGGAGTATCTTTTCTAATAGACGTATTGCACTTAAGGCAATGACTGCTACAATTGTAGAAGATAAAGGTGTTATGACTTTTGAATCTAGAATTGGTAGTGGTATTAATGCTAATGCACGAGTTGGTAAAAAGTGGAATAGTGATTTCCCAAAATCAACTAATAAGTATAAAATCGTTATAGATGGAGTTCCTCAACTTGATTTAAAACAAATAGTAAAAGATTTTGCATCATTAAAAAATAAAGTTCAAAAAAGTAGAAAAATAGATCCGCAAGAAGCATTAGATTTTTTAAGTGCACTAGGTATTAATCTTACAGGTAATAAAGAGGTGATCGATGCATTACAGAATGGAAATCCTGATTTTGAAGTACCGTCAGACTTTAATATATTAAAAACATTTTTTTCAAATAGATTTCTTGATTTAAGAGATTTAGATCCAACATTAGGATCATTAAAAAATAGTGAGTTTCCTTCTTACTTAGAAATTTTAGCTAATGATCCTAATATTATAATTCAGCGTCCTTCAGATTTATTTCCAGATAGAAAGAATCTTTCTGTTAAAATAGGTACTGAAGTATATATTATGCCTATGCTGAAAGGAGAAATGAGTAACTGGAGTACTTTGCAGTTAGTTGAAGGTCAGTTTGGATCAGGTGTTCCAACATTTATGGCTACAACAGCTGATGGTAATACACAGTTTGAGCATTCATTAAATAGTACAATGTCAGTAATGGTTACTGACATTAATAATGTTGAATTTTATGATGATTTTTTAAAGTTACCACACTTAAGACATTTACATTATGAGTTTAATCCTGCAGCAAAAAATTATGCATGGTTGAAAAATATGTATTATCTAGACAAGGATAATGAAAACTATGGTAAAAGAAAAATTGTAAATGGGGTTAAAGTAGCTTTAGTACTTCATAATATTAGTGGTGTTAAAGTAGATGGAAGAGATGGAGTTGCTTCAGCTAAAGCTGATCAATTCACCAAGTTTATTTTAGATGTACACTTAATGACTCAAGTAGGATTACCTGAACTAATGAGACACTCTGATAAAAGCACATCATATAGTGTTACATTAAATATTAAGGAACCTCTAGGGGACGAATTTACAGATTGGAGTAGAGGTGCGTTGTATATGCCGACAATTGCATTTCTTAATGATAAAGCATCATATCATAGTGTGCTCTATAATAACTTTATTATTCCTAATTTAAATATAGAATTATCTAGAATTGTTGGTCTTAAAAAGAAAGAAAAAGAAATTGTAGATACACTTAAAAGAATCAGAGAACAAAAAAAGAAAGGTGGTAAAGTTGAACCAACACCAGTATTTGATATCTCTTATTTAAAACAAGGACAGAAATTTTTGTCTTTTCAAGGTATATTAAATAGTAAAACAAAACAAGAATTACTAGACGCATTTGAAAAGTATACAGAAGAGCAACTAGCAGCAGGAGTAGAACCTATAAAAATAACTTTGCAAGATTTCTTAAAAACTGATCCTGCATTAGATTTAAAAATTACTCAAGAAACAAATGTATATTTTCATAATACTTTGTTTAATCAAACAAAGATTACATATGAAGATAGCGGTAGCGTACTAGCTGATAACCTTATAAAAAATCTTTATGATCAAGCAGTAAAGAAAGACAAAGGTCGATATAAAAACGAACTAGGCAACCGTGATTTATGGGAAGATGCTATTCTAAGATCTTATACGATTAATAGTTGGATACATAACATTGAATCAATGAATATCTTGTATGGTGATCCTGCATCTTATGACCACGCAAAAGAAGATTTCCATAAACGTAATGCTGGTCTTGCCTCTACAGGTTCTGGTTATCGTGTAGATGAAGATATGTTATATACTATTAATAACACATTAGGTGGCAGGCAATTTGAAAATCAATATAGATTAGCAGCAGGATTAAAACCTGGACGAGCATATGATGGTACACTGGCTACTGCTGTTATAAAAGATAAGATTACAAAAAGTATTTATTGGGATGAGATAGGATATAATCTTTATGTACAAGATAAAGAAAAAGCAATGCGTGCAAATAATAGATTATCTGATACATTTAAAAGATCTGAAAAAGAAATTGATGAAGAAATTAAAATAAAACTTTTTGGTAAGTCTCATAAAAATTTAAAGATAAAAGACATTAACTCTTTAAAGGATGTTACTCCTGATAAAAAGAGTGTAATGTTTAACTATTTTAAAATGACTGAAGCAGATGCTCAAGGTTGGATAACTATGGATGCATATAGAGCTCTTGCATTTTCTCAAGGTGAGTGGACACCAGTACATCAAAAACTTTATGATGATATGCTTGCTGGTAAAGAAATAGATCAAGGAAAAGTTAGTTTATTTTTTCCTCCTATTAAAGCTCAATATTGGGGACCTCTTATGACAGATGCATTTAGAATAGATGCTTTTCATAAGTTTCAATTAACACCGATGGTGCCTACCCTACTTGAATCAACACCTAAACTTAAAGCATTATCTGAAAAGATGATGAAAGAAGGTATTGATTATTCTGTATTTCAGTCAGGATCTAAGATGGGTAATATGCAATCTGCTAAACTAAATGAGAATGATGAACTTGTTGGTGAAGCTGATAATATATATGATAATGATACTCGTAATATTAATGAAGATGTACCATTTACAGTAAATACAATCTTTGTAAAATATCTTAAGAACCAGCTTAAAATAGCTCCTAAATTCAAAGGAAAAAATACCTTCCCTACTCAGATACGTAAGATTATTGAAACAGGTTTAATGGAAAACGGTATTCCAACAGATTACAAACCTAATGATGAATTTGAATCACGACTAGAATCTTGGAATAAACTAAAACAATCTGATAAAATTAAAGAATCAGAAAACTTTAGAAAACTTATTGCATATGAAACTGCAGTACATAGATTAAGCTTTATTAAACGTCAACAGTTATTTAGTAAAGCAAAACTTAAGTATGATCCAAAAACAGGACAAATAGATGGTAATCTTGAGAATCTTGTTGAATTTATTAAAACACAATTATCCAAAGAAGATCTTGCTGATCATGAATTGGATTTTATAAAACTTGATGGAGATAAGATAGCAGCTGATTTATCGTACTCCCTGTCTTCAGAGTTGATTGAATCTGTATTAAATGCATTAGTTACTAAATCACTTGTGAAACAGAAAGTAACTGGTGAACCTTTAATTCAGGTATCAGGAGCCATGCTCGAAGAAGAACCTCAGTTTACTAATCCAACAGAGGAACAACTAAAAGAATATGGAGGCACTAATGGTTTAACTTTCTTTAGATTAAGACAAGGTGGTCAAAATATTGAGGCAATGAAAATTAAAATTGCCATGCAGGGTGACTATGAAAAATTGTTGTATTTAGATGAGGTTGCTGTTTACAAAGACGAATTTATACCTGACTTAAGTAAAGTAAAAATAAAAGCAAAAGAAGGGAGTATACCTGGAAAAATTGTAAAAGTATTAGATTACAATGCATCATTAAAAAAATTAAACGAACTCATTAGAAATGAGGAATGGTTAAATAAAGGAGAAAATCGTAGTCTTATTTCTGCGTTTGGTGTACGTATTCCTACTCAATCTGAAAATGCTACTGTATTTGCAGAAGTATATCAGTTCTTACCAAAAGAAGCAGGTAATATTATTATTCTTCCTGCAGAAATAGTTGCTCAGTCAGGAGGTGACTTTGATATTGATAAATTAACATTACAGTTTCCAAATATTAAAAAGCAAGTTACCATAGATGATCAAGGTATTAAAACTACTAAAGTTGGTTTATACAAAGAAATAGATGATAAAGAGTTACGTGCTAAATATGAGAAATATAAAAAAGCTCAGGCAGAATATGCTTTACTTGGAAATGAATACAAAAATAGTTCTGATAAAAAGAGAGCGTTAGAATTAATGCAGCTCATAACTAAAGGTGACATTATTGAAAGTACAATAAACGATATGATAACAGAAGGAGAAGCTCTTACATATGAGGAGTTTGCCTTAACTGATCTTGAAAAATCTGCACAAAATGATGTCATGTTCGCAATGATTGATATACTTAAATCTCCTTCTGCATACATTAACCTTGTACGTCCTAACTCTATTGATATTTTAGAACCTTTAGCAGATGAGGCAAAAACTAAATTTAAAGGATATACACCTAAAATATCTACTAATGATGAAAGTATAGATAAAGAGATTCAGGTGTCTAGAATTTATGAACCAATTTATAACTTGTTTAAACATTATACTAACAACAGTTCAAAAGAAGGAGTAGGAATTGGTGCAATTGATATTACCTATAATGAAATCTTTAACAGAGTAGGTATGTACATGACTCCAAATAACAGAGAATTTGCAAATGGATTAGAATTTAATAGTCCAGAAGTACAAGAAGCAATTGCTCTTGCAAAAAGAAATCGTGCAATTGAAAATATATATTCTGAGAAAAAATTAAGACGTGAGACTTATGCTGCAAATAATAAATTACAATATGTCCAGGTTGATAAAAAACTATTTAAATCTGAAGAAGACAGAAAACAATATTTCTTAACTCCTGAAGAAGAAGTAGAATATAAAAAAGTAAAAGACGATTTAAAAGATTATAAAACTAAATATAACATAGATCCAATACAATTATTACAAACATTCCAAAGACAAACCTTATATGTTCCTCATAACAAAATGAAAGTTAAGGACTCAGCGGGTAATAATTATAAAGATTTAGCAATCAGTTTATCTCATACAACAGATGTGTTTGGTCAAAATCAAATTGCGGATGTATTATCACAGCTAGAAAATGGTTGGTTAGATGCTGCAAAAGAACCATGGATATATTACTTAAGAGGTAATGCGCAATTAGCTCCACATCTTTTGTTTTTAGTACAAGCAGGTGTACCTATTGAATATGTAGTATCATTTATTGGGCAACCAATAATAGTAGAATATATGGAAACACTATCTAAACTACAAAGTCAATTTGGTCAGCTAATGAAGTTTGAAGGAGTAACAGGAGTTACTAGAAATCAAGCTAAGCTTATGGCTAAGAAAATAATGCTACAAAAATTAGGATATAGTTTAGATAAGTATAAAGGAAAAAGCGATAGTGAAAAATTAAATAAGCTTTTAGCTGAAGAAAATTTCTTTATACAACCTGAAAATGAAACATTTAATCTTGATGAATTAAAGGGACAAATAAATTACATATTTGATAAATATCAGCCATATGAAAAAAATGGTAAAGTAAAAATGTCAGATAGAAATATTGATTATTCAGATGAAAAAATTAATAATATGCAAAAACAATTGCTTATTCATTTTTTACAAATATCTGAAATGCAGGATAGTATCAGGGATGTTAAGATGAAAACAAACTTTGATACAACACCTTCTAAAACTCTTAATAATGCTCAAACAAAAATATCTCAACTTAAAGAATTAAAGAGAACAAAAACAAAAGAAGATGGTGATATATCTTCACAAAATAAATATTGGAGAGTGCCTTCTCAAATTATTGAGAAGATCGTACCTACTATTAAAACAAAAGATTCTAAAGGAACTGTTAGAGATACGGGTAATCTTGACGAAACTGCTATTCAATCTCCTATTGGATCTTTTTACGTACAGCCTATTCAAAATTATATGTGGAGTCCTTTATTCCCACTTAAGAGCAACCCTGTTATAAATAATTTTATTGATAGTCTAGGATTTATTGAAAAAGATAAGGCTCGCAATAATACATGGATGAGTGATGATGAAGAGGTAACAACAGGATTTAAAAACGCACTTATTCCTATTATTTTTCAGAATGAATTTTTAACATTTGATGTAAGAAAACTTATGTCAATTGATTTAGAAACTGAACCAGTAACGTATAGAGATGCAGAAGTTAAATTAGAATCTGTTATTGCTTTACCTTCAGGAGGAGCAGTTGCTAAAATGGAAAATGGAGAAATGACAATTTACTTTGATTATAATACATTATATAATCAATTCGTTAATAAAGAATATGCTAAAGAAAACTATGGTGGAGAATTAAAATTTGAAACTCTTCCTGAAGATCAGTTTCGTACTTTTGGTGAGTATGTTAAGTATGTATTTGAAAGAGAATATATTAGAGCAACTTTTGCTGAATTAGGCGGTAAAAAAGTTATTGATGATCTTTTTGTTACTGATCCTAAAGCAAACTCTTTGTACAAAGAAAGTTTATCAAGAGCTAAGGCTGTAGAAGGAGTAGATAAAAAAGATATAAATAAGATTAGAAAACGCATTGCATTTGAACGTTATATTACAAATAAAGCTCTGATTGAAATTTATAATATGCGAGCTTTATTTAATGGAACAGATACGGCATATGCTTTTGAAGTTACAAAGTATATAGATGATCCTATATATAGTAAATTAGTAAAAGAGTTTAGTATATTTCAAAATCTTACTGCTGATGCTGAGACAGCAAGGGAAGGTCAAAATAGAATTAATTTAGCATTTGTTGAATCTGTTAATGATACACAAACTATTAACTCCTACTATGAACAAGTTGCACATTTAAGTAATAGTGCATACTTGACACGTTTAAATGCTACAAGAAGTTTAGGGCTTACACCAAGTCAGATTAGAGAGATTGAAAGTACATTTAAAAAATTACCTATTGTAGCATTTTTACAATCAGGAATGGAGCCTCACGGTAGATTTGCACTTAATAGAATTGTAGATGAAAATACTATAAGAATTATGTCTCAGACATGGGTAGAGTCTTTTATTGAAAAAATTCAAAAAGAATCATTATTAACAACTGGAAGATATAAAACATTAAATGAAACATTCAATGCGTTTGTAGCAGCTAATAAGCGATATGATTCTCGTGGTAAAAATTATATTATTGATAGAACTAAAGATGGTGAACCAGCTTTAAATTTAGAAGATATAAGAATTATAAATAGTAGTATTAATCCTAAAGAAGCATTATTCGATCCAGCATATGTTCAATCAAATGGATTACCTTCTAATGGATATGTATCTTTAGGAGATGATCTATCTATATCGATACAATATCCTAATAATAAAACACCATATGCTTATAAAACTACTGTATCTAATATATCATATGAGAATGGATTTATTAATATAACTTTTGATGCTACAACAGGTGATAAAATAAAACTTTTGTATGATCTAAAAGGAGAACTACGTATAGCATATAAAGCTGATAAGAATACACCAGATAATTTTACAAGAACTCGTAGTGTTACAACAGATCTTCAATTATCTAAATATTTCATAAAGGAACTTATTGGTGAAGATAGAGTTTATACTACAGCTGGAGATAATGTAGATGGTATATATTCTTATACTTCAGGTGGGAAATCAATTACAGAACTTATAACAGTTTCAATAAATAACATTAAGGACATTGGTTATATGTATGACCAAAGAAAAAATCCAGTTGGTACAAATAGGTATCTCGTAAATGCTACAATTATAAGTAGAAAAAATCGAGAAAATAAAATATTTGTTGTAGATGCCAATGGTACTATCTTAGGTGATGTTTTTAAAGGAAGATATAATGTTTCTGATGGACAAAGTTCTCTGTCAACAATGATATTACCTTCAGATAAAAAAAGAGCATCTGATCCTTCATTAGTGTTTAAAACATTTGCAGAAATGCAACAAGCAAAAGTTGATAACAAAATTCCTCCAGGATTAATTATGGAAGTTTTGAGTTATTCAAAAGATGCAAACGGTCTTCCTATATCAGAATTGTATGTATTAGATAGTAATACAGGAGATATAGTTCCTCTTACAGATAATTTATATAATGATTTCTTAAGTATGGAAGAAGACATTGAAGAATTATTAGAAAGTAAAAAAAGATTTATTGTATTCAATGACGTTTTAACAGGTATGGACACTATAGAACAAGACAGTAGTCCAGGAACAAGCTCAACAGGTCAGAAAGTATTAATTAAAGATAGATTTATAAAGTATGGTCAATTTAATCTCAAGATAGGTATTCCTACACGTAAAAGATATTCAGGCGGTACTTTGAAAGAATATTTTGAAGATGATTATGATTATATTAATAATGTAAGAAAACCTAATGCTGAAGCTGTAGAAGCAATTGATAAAATGATTGATTCAATTAAGCTTATGATAGATCAAGGGTACACACCTATTTTCAATAACTCAGGATATGGACAATATATGATTGGAGCTAGTGATGATACAGGTAAGGTGTATATGGGAGGTTTTGTAACTCAAGAAAAAGTAGGTAAGGTTGTAGCTTATGAGACATTCAAATATTTATCCAATAGATTATTGGAAGTAGGTTTTGTAAACCCTAACTTTGTTAAAGAAGCAGAAGGTGTGCCAGCTATTGTTGCAGCTACTAAACAACCTGCAACTGAAGAAGATATTGTTGAATTAATGAAAAAGTGTTTCTTACTATGAGTGTATGTCCTAATATCAATTTACCTGAGTGGAAAGCAAATGAAGCAAGATTTGGTAGATACCAAGCATATAGAGATTTTGTACAGTCTGGTTATAAGATTAGAACTGTAGAAGAAATTCAAGCTAAACTAGATCAAGAAACTAATGCAATGAAAAACACTCCTAGACTTCCTCACACAAGAGGTATAATGTCAGGTAGTGTTGAAGAAGTAAATATGATTGTATTTAACTCTTCAGAAATTGATACTGAATCTGCTGTTAAACAAATGGTACAAGATGCTCAGACTACACGAGCAATGGAAATTGTAAGAAAGTTATCTGATAATTTAGGTGTACCATTTGATATTATTAGTGCTGAACGTGCAAGAGAGCTAACATCAGGTACAGTAAATCCATGGTCAGGCCAAGCAGCATTTTATCATGGAGGTAAAGCTTATTTCGTAGGTGAAAGCTTATCATTAAACAACGTACTACATGAGTTTGCTCACCCATTAATCAGACAAATTCAAGTTGACAATCCTACTCTATTTAATAATCTATATAATAAAGTAGCTAACACTCCTGAAGGGCGTAAGATAATTGAAGATCTCGCGACGACACATCCTAAGTTGACTCCAGGAGATATGATGTATGCTGAAGAAGTTGTCGTAAGAGCTTTGGAAACAGCAGCAATGAAGCAAGAAAAAAGCTCCGCATTTCTTAATGCAATTAAGGATATCTTATTTGCAATAAAAAAGATACTTAGAAATGCATTGGGTCAAATTGATGTAAGTAAGTTGGATGAGAATACTACACTTGATCAACTTGCATATATGTTGCGTAATGACAAATTTCAAATAAATACAGAGTTAATCACAGAAGAAGATGTAGTTGCCTATGCTCAATCATTCCAGCAAGAGATCAATGAGCTTAAGAATCTTGATAAAAGAAAAATTCAAGATGTTATACGTGATGGGTATAAAATAGCATCACGTCAGCTACGTCAATTGCAAGAAGATAAAAACTATCGTCAACTTGCTCTTGTACTAAGAGATCAGTATAAGAGACCTGACATGGAAACCATTATGGGAGACCTAAGTAAGTATCAGAAGGATATTGATAACATTGTCAATAGTGTTGTTGAAGAAATGGAGTTATTACAAGATCAGTCAACAGCACTTGTAAATACTGTCTATAATCTTCAGAATATTATAGCTAAGATTGAAGCTCACATGAGAGACATCTATAAGAATCATGACTCTCAAGAGAATCTTCAGAAGGCTGTATATTATCAAAAGATTGTTAAGTATTGGGAAGCATTCATTACAGATCTAGATAAAGCTCTAAGAGATCCAGAAGCTGGAGTACCTAGTAATGCTAAGATCTACGATGTTATTAACAAGACACGTGGACATTTTAACTCTATTAATGAGCTTACAAATACAATGATGGCTAATGGGGCTAGAGATACATTGTATGCTGAGTTTGAACCTATTACTAGAGATGTTAAAGAAAGATATGAGCATATTATATCTGAATTAAAAAAGAAGGGAGCTCCTCAAAAAACTATAGATAAGTGGTATAGAGAATACTATGGATTATCTCAAGCGGAGCATGATAGATATAAAGTACTTAATGAAAAGTATAATAAAGGTGAGTTTATGAATAAATCTGAGAAAGCTGATTATGCATCTCTTAGATTATTAGCAACCAATGGTCTTGAACTTACTAAAGAAAAAATGGAAGACCTTCTCAAGAACAATGTAAAGGATGCAAATTGGCTTAATTCTTTTATGGAAGGTTATATGTATAACAATGACCCTGTAATTGGTGGATTAGCGTTATACGTAAAGAATAGAATGAATGAGGTGATGGTTAATGCTCAAGCTAAAATGAATGCCTTTAATATGGACATTCGTGATGACTTGAAAGAATTAGGTTATAATGCTCATAACATTGGTGCATTAGGTAAACTATTAATGTTCCAAGATACAATTGCTAAAGAAGAAAATGGTCAACTCGTTCCTAAAAAAATATGGACTCTCTTAAATCCATTTAAGGATTATAGATATGACATGCGAGTTCTTAATAGAAAAGTATCAGATGCTGAAGAACAGTATGCAGAAACAGGTTCTGTTGAAGCTCTTGATAAATTATATAATGCAATTATTGAACGCAAAACATTTATGCGTAAATACTTTCATCAAGAATTTGTACCTGAATTCTATGAGAGAGAGAAAGTATTTGAAAAGTTTCCTAATGATACTATTGGTGCTATTGCGCAACAAAGAAGAAATCAAGTTCTTGATAGGATAAGAATGGCTTCTGCTACAACCAGTACTCAATCTGAAGAAGTAGAAGCATTAAAAGAGATAGATCTTTTATGGAGAGAGTATCGTCAAATTCACTCGCTCTATGACGAATTTGGGAATACAAAGCAAGGAGATGAATTATTAATTGCAGAAAGATTACGAGAGTATAGAGATAAGTCTCGTGAGTTTTTTGAATTGAAACAAAGACCAGGGGTATTTCAAAATCTTTTACATATATATGAAGATGAGCTTGCTTCAAAATATGGAGTTGGTAGTGATGAGTATGAGACATTAAGAGATGAGTGGATTCGTAAAAATACACGAGTAGTAATTAAACCAGAGTTCTATACACAGAGAGAAAAAATATTGGATAGAATAAGTCAAATTTTATCTTCACTACCTGATTCTGGATTAAAAGCATTAGATCTGGCACCTTATCATCAAGCTATTCTTGATATTAAGAATCGATATAGAGATGAAAATGGTCAACCTAATCCTGAAGAAATGACCATTGAAGCTCGTGCAAAAATTAAATTTTTAGAAGAGGAAATAGAAAGACGTAAAGGTCTTTATAGAGGTATCAGTGGTTTAAATAAAGAACAATCTCAAAGATTTAATGAGTTACTAACTAGAAAGTCTGAAGGAGTAATTACAGACTTAGAAGGAGCAGAACTTACAGGTTTATGGCAAATGAAAAGTATAGGTCAGTTATCTGATCTTCAAAGAAGAGAATTAGATGCAAGGTACAATGAACTTAGTAATCTTTCTTCAAATGATGCAACTACATATTATGTAGATATAATCAATAATTATTTATCTACTATGGATACTACAGAGTTTGAGAAACAAACAGGCTCTAAGATTATTGATGAATCATCTGCTTATTATATGTTAAATCCTAACATTGTAAATAACCTTAAAGCACAAAGTCCAGAATTTGCTAAATGGTATGATAATAATCATATGTCTTATCCAACACGTGAAGGAGATGTATTTAAACGAATTAGTATTTGGTCAGTTACAAGACCTACGGATCCTAATCATTATGAATCTACTAAGATTAAAGATAGAACAGGTAAAGTTACAGATATCATACAAGGACTTCCTGCTCAAAAATTCTATCGTCAAGAAGTAAAAGCTGAGTATCAGAATGAAAAGATAGTTGGTAAGACAGTAGATAACAGAGGGAACTTTTTACCAAAAGGATTAGAAGATCTAGATAGAACACAACCTGAATGGGATAAATATATTAACTATAAGTATTTTGAGTTTAAGGATACTAATCCTAAAGCATTTAAAGTTCTTGAGAAAGCTACAAGATACCATTTGAATAACCAGGTAGGTTTAAGTAGTAGAGATAAACTATACTTAGATTTTCCAAGATTCACCATGGGTAGATATGAATCAGTATTAAGTACAAGTGTATCTGAGAAAGGCGAAAAAGCATATAATGGTATCACACAAATGACTAAGCGTTTAAAGGAGTTCTTTGGAAGTGCTAAAGATGATGCTGAGTCAGGCTTTAACCATGACAACGAAAAGAATCTTGTTTATCTAGATGCATTTGATGATGAAGTATCTGATGTTCCTATTGCAGGTTTATATGATATTGAAGTAGATAATGTTTCAACAGATCTTCTTAGTGGACTAAACAGATATATGTTTAGTGCTGAAAAACAAAAGAAACTTATTGAGATACATCCATTAGCTCAAGCAATACAAGACGTTGTTAATGACCCAGCAAATGGAGGTGGTGTAGTAGAACAGGTTAAGAAAAATATGATATCTAGATTCTTATTGCCTCCTCGTAAAAAGAAAGACCAAACGATAAGAGCTAGAGCTATAAATAGCTTTATTGAGCGAGAGTTTCAAGGAATTACCATGAAAGGATTTGGTTCTGAATCTCGATTACTAAATAATACTGCAAACTTCTTATTTAAGAATGCATCATTCCAGTTCTTTGCATTAAACATTCCATCAGCATTAAAGAATGGTTTTGGAGCTAAGTTTCAAACAATGATTCAAGCATCATCAGGAGAATATTTAAATCTTCTTAGTGCTGCTAAAGGTGAAGCTTGGTCAGGAATGGCAATGATGGATCTAAGTTTTGGGGGTAACCTTTACACTAAAGGACCTAAGTCTTTGACGCAGCAGATAGTACAAATATTTGATCCTGCACAAGGTAGACTTGAAAATGACTTTAGATTATCTTCTATGTCACGTACTATAAGTAAAGATATTGTTGAAGGTTCATGGTTATATAGTCCACGTAAATGGTTAGAACTTCAGGCTACTCTTCAAGTATTTGGAGGAATGATGTATCATCAAAAGGTAGAACAGACTCAAGAAGATGGCACAGTTAAAAAAATTAACTACATCGATGCATGGGAACTAAATGAGAATAAACAAATTGTTCTTAAGAAAGGTGTTGATCCTAAATGGGGTATTACCTATGATGATGAAGGAAATCTTAAAATGGGAGCTGAGTTCTCAATGATGAAGAATAGAGTCCATCAGGTAATCAATAACCTTCAAGGAGCATACTCTGAGTTTGATCAACCTGAAGCTCAAAGATATATTGCATTTAGATTTATATCTTATTTGAGAAGATACTTCACTCCTATGGTTATGAACAGATTTGGTTTTGCAGGTCCTTTATCAAATGCAAAGCCTAGACTTAATCCAGGTTTAGGAGCTCCTCATATGGGTTACTACATTCGTACATTCCAAGTATTAAAAGATACAGTAACTCAATTTGGAAAAAACATTCCATACTTAACCAAGGAAGAATCCAGAGCAATGATGAAAACATTCAGTGAATTTGCTCTACTATTACTTGTAAGTGCAATTATTGCTTTAGCATTTGGTTGGGACCCAGATGATGACGATGAAGAAAGATACAAGAAACTAAGAAAAAAATCAGGAGCTCTTCCATGGTTTGGAATTGAAGATGATTCATCTAGACAGTTCAATGTAGCAGGATGGTTAGAGCTACATGCACTAAACTTGATGATTCAAATACGTGCAGAAAATGAGCAGTTCTTACCTATACCTGAAAAGATTCTAGGATTTGGTGGTATTGATAATTACTTTGAGATGGTCGATCTTAAGTCAATTGTTGCTGGCCCTACTACAGACTCATGGCAACAAATGTTTGATGATGCTATTGCAATTTTGCGTGGGGAAGAAGGAGCTTACTACTCACGTGATGTAGGGCCTTATGATTTCCAAAAGAAAGGTGCTGCAAAGATTGAAGCTAAAATTGCAAGAATGCTTGGATTTACAGGAAGTACTATGGATCCTGCAAATGCAATTCAGAAATTCTACCAGGCTATGGCAATGGCTAGAAGATAACGGCAACTCTAGAAAAAAAAAGAAAAAGGGGGAATAATATCCCCCCTTCTTTCTTACAGAAATTTATGAATATCTGGCTTGAAATAGTTAGGTCCTTTTAGGATCTTACCATCTTCACGTAACACAGGATGTCCATCTTCTCCTAGTTTACTCATATTACTTGATTGTATCTCATCAAAGATATCTTCTATAATATGTTGTAAACCATGTTTAAGTATAGTACCGCATAGGATGTACATCTGATCTCCTAGAGCATCTGCTACACCAACAATATCATTGGCTTCACATGCTTCTTTATATTCATCATTTTCTTCTGCCATTAATCTATGGCGTAGTTCATATTCTTCTTTACGAAGATGCTGAGGCCATGTAGCGTTCTTTTGATTGAACGCCTCATGGAACTTAGCTACTGCATCAAGTTGCTTTTTCATACTAGATTCTTTACATAATCAATTGGTACAGTTACTTCTTGCCCGTCATTTGTAATGACGTTATAATTTTCACCTTCTAGATATATCTTAATTGACATTTCTTCACCAAAGATATTATTAATCTCTTTCTGTAAAGCATCAATGATCTTTTGATCTTTAACAATCATAGGATCTAGATCTTCAGGTTCAGGTATTACTTCTTCAATAACATCTGTATCATCTAGATCATTGTCGATAAGATACTCAAATCTCTCGTCTTCTTCTTCACGTTCATGCATAATTTCTTCAGTCATTATATCCTGAGCTTCAAGGTCAGCATGTACAGAACTTATCTCAAAAATCTCTTCTTCTATTGTTTCTTCAACCATCACTGGTACAGGAGTCTCAAGAGGTTCAGCAATCTCTTTAACTTCAGTTGACATTTCAGCTACTACAGGCTCAATCATGTGATCCATTAAGTAATTGACTTTGAAATAGTTATGAATAAACGTTTGTTGCTGAAGCCAAAGCTTAGGATGACTTACTTTAATGATTGTCAAGATATGACAATAAGTTGTCCATAGACTATCTGCATCAGATGAATACACATAACTAGGTTTTGTATATTCTTTCTTGATACCACTTAGTTGCTCAATAGACAACATATCATAACTAAAGTAAAGTTCTCCAAGTACTTTTGCTACCTGAGATCTTGTTAGCTTGATACTTTCCATCTTACGCTTAGCATTAAGAACAGATAAATAATACTTTTCAGCATTCTCTATCTTCTCTTTTATGGTTTCACGTGCAAGAGTATCTGCATCACCAGTATGTTTACGGATAAAAGCATTGTCTTCTTTATCAATAACAAAGCTATTGTTCTCCCATACATAGCCGCCTATTGCACATTGGAACTTAGTTGACTTATCATAAGAATTTACCCAGCTAAATGACATCATGAACGATGGATCTTCAGCTCTCTTGATAATATAACTACCGCGTGCTACTTCTAGATTATTATTTGCTCTGTACTGTTCTAGAACAACTTCAAATCCTGCTCTTCGTAGAGCGTTTCTCACTTCATCAATAATGAATCCATGAGAAATTACAGTGTAAGTTTCTGTTTTTACAGGCAAAGTAACGCCTACTAGGTCAGCAGCGCTAACCTCTTTTGTTGTTTTTGACATAACTACTTAATTAAATAAACTTAATTGTGATTCAAACATATGAGGAACTATGTTCATTAGTTCCCTCTTTATTGCATCTAGATAATATCGATAATCAATCTGATATTCGTCCCATGGCTTCTCTTCCAGTTTATTAAATACTGTTTGCATCCACTTTCCTGATTCAAGTTGAATCTCTCTACCATCAGATTTATTTGTCTTTATTATCTTAGATCCATTTGTTGAGATATAATATCTCAGGGTTTTTTGTAGTGCTTCTTTTGAAGCTATTCCTTCTTTTACCTTGTGTTCAATAAACTCCCAGTTACCTTTGATCTTTACACCTGCACAATAATCATAGATATTCTTATTTGATTTGAGATATTCTTCGGGTTCTACATTATTTAAGAAATAGTGATAGAGTGCCTTACGAACAACTAGATGACTCTTGTTTTTATGTAGGGCTAGATCTTCAAACTCAAATCTACCTTTACACTTCACAGGAGCATGATAATATTTACCGTCTTCTATATTCAGTATTCTATGAGGATTAGTACTTAAGTTATCATACTCCTCTTTAGATACTTCTTTATACTTATGAAGAGCAATATAGTTATTTACGTCAGCTAGTATAAGCTTCTGATACTCGTCATGCTCAAGTTGTAATTGAGTTATCTTTTCCCATTCTTCACAAATATCAAGATACTTCTGTTTATACTGCTCAGGAATCATTGTCTCTAGACCATCTGTGTTCTGCATAAGAGGAATTGCTCCAGGTATACCTTCAGTGATCATCTCATACAGCATAGTAAGACTTAGCTGACCATTTATAGTAATACGCATGGTTAGCTCAGGATCATACAGAAAGCTATCCTCCTCGTTAGATAAACCATAAGTTGCATTAAGAATAATCTTATACACATAGTTCTTTGGATCTTTCTTAGGAATCTTCTTTCTCTCGTTGAAGAACCACTCATACTGATTACAAAAGGCTTGTTTAGGAATGTGCGCAGGTGCCCACTTATTCCTAATAGCTAAGTTAGGATAGAAACTAGTAACGTCTGAAGTCATTATGATCATACCATCCTTAGCCTCATAGATACCAGACTTACGAGTACCATGTAACCCACCTAATGCATAATCAGTTACTGCTCCACGATACTTTACTGTGTGCTTGAATGCACCTTTAGTATTAGGAGGATACACAATTAGACGTTTGAAGGCTTCATAAAGCTGTTGAAACTCAGGACGCTTGAAGGATATGTATGATAGTAAGATATCCTTGACTACAATTCTGTCACGATGTGTGCGCAGTTGTTTTAAATCATACTTTCTGATACCTGTCTTCTGACTCAAGAATAGCATGAATAACTCCTTACTGATCTTTGTTTCTGATGCACTATATAAATCTATGTCGTACTCATGAGATAGAGACCTACGTAGTCTTATTAACTCTGTTGATCTATTCATTATCTCTTTAGTACTCCTTACATCATTGATACAGTACTCTATGATCATTTCTTGTTCTTCTACAGAAGTAATCACGTGCGTATGATGAAGCGGCATATCTACAATATTATGCCAATCCATACTATACTGAATCCACTTTAGACTTGATCTCTTTGCTTTGTTATCCCAATGGTTTAATCTGAATACATCTATCTGACGTATTAATAGATTTCTCTGACCATACTTTAGAAACTCTCCCGCGTCTTTAAGTGCAATTGCTTCCTGTGCTTCAATGTATATGTTATTCACAAGTTGTTCTGCACTCATCTTTACAACGTCCCTGGCATTAAGAAGAAGATACTGAGTTATTTGACTATCGAAGTTAATCCCGTTATAACTAATGTGATACTCTCCTTTTTCTACATTGCTCTTAAGAAACTGCAGTAAAGGAACTATATCATTACGAAATCTACTTATTACAAATACTTTAGTCTCATTACCCTTATAGTCTTCAAACACTCCTACGAAACATGACTTCATTGTCTCATAGTCCATTACCCAATGTGTTCTCATAGGCTGTGTTCAGTTAAGCTGTTCCCCCATTTGATTAGACAAAAATAGAGGGAGACTTTCATCCCCCTCTACTACCAATTATCTATTTATTATTGAGCTTCTACCTCTGCAACAGCAGGTTCACTTCTCATTCTTACTGCATCAATATACTGCATGAAATTGAAACTATCTGCATTGACTGCAAAGCTTTTAATGAAGTCAATGATTTCTGATTCTTCAATAATGTAGTACTCTTGAAACGTATCAATGGTACGACGCTCTTCCTTATAAGGTTTGCCATTTTCACGTTTACCAGACTTCACGTACATCATGTCACCATTGTCATCTATCTTTGGTACATTATGAAATACTTGTTTTTTAATCTTACTGATTACTGCTAATAGTCCTGTACTTGTGTCATACATCACTTCTGCGTAAGGACAATCTTCTGTGATTGGGATGAGTTTGAAACTTTTTGATTCACCCCAATAGTTACTTAATGCAAGCATGTTCTTGCCGTAATTCTCTACTTTCATATTGAATGATTATTGTTTTAACAAATGTATACAATTATCTGATAATTCTAATAAAATTGGTTTGCTTATTAATGTTTCGCTTTCCATCTGAGGAGGAGTACATAACTCTCCTACCTCTACTAACAGCTCTACATCGCAATTTAGAATTTCTGAATATTGGTGGAAATGTTTTTCAGGATACAGATAACTATCTATATACGCAGCATTATGCGGGTTACCTGAATAAAAATTAATGACTTTAAATTTAAACTCGCTAGATAGTTGGGAGTATACTCCGTTTGCTACCTTGTAGAAGTCTCTACTATACTCTGTAAAATCAAATACATACGCAACCATATTATCTGGTAGCATAAAGTAATCATAAAACATTGGATTAGATAACAAGAACTTCTCCTCGAACTTTTTAAATTCTTGATCACGCCTATTATGGTAGACACATATGAGCTTGTTATCCCCAAGCTCATACTTGTCTTGCCATCTTAGATAAGTTTCAATTGGGACAATACTTGACCCCTGTCTTATCTTTAATAGTGGATATAAAAAGAGTTTACTCTTTTGATAATAGCTTTTATATACATCAGTTATATTCATAAATAAAGTGTTTATAATAAAACTTCTCCTGCTACGAATTTAAAAGGTAGTGTAAAATCTTGATTATCATAATGGTAAGCTGCTTCATTTAAGCATCCGATAGTTTCTTCAGTCCATTTATCCATTGTAACGTTGGTAACTCTAAATGGACATACTTGATTATACTTATCGATTACTATAAAATTAAACTCTATTACCCACGACTCATCAATTACATCCTTTAGAAATTCCTTAGCTAGCATTTTATATACTGATGCTTGAAGCCAATAGCGCCAGTACTCAATAGACTCAGGAAAGTCACTGATGGATTTACTTAGTGTTTTTAAGTCATTGATTCTTACGGTCTTTGTTTCTACATCTACAACCATATTATCAATGATACCTTTTAACCCAAAGTTATATCCCTCTAGTTTACAAATTATCTCAAGCTCGTTATAGATTCCAAAGCTTGATGTATCATGAACTCTGTCTAACCCAAGTAGTGTTACAATTTTTGGATTTGCTTTAATTGCTTCTGATGCTTTTGTACACTTATCTAGAGTTGATGCATCTATAATATCCCTGCCAGCTTTCTTCTTCAGGAACTCATAGTATTGAATTGATTGATCTGTTAGAATTTTGTCGAGTCTTTTTTCATCACCTGTTTTTTGTACTCCGTCTTTGTCTGCTTTCTTATCATCTACTAGGTTCTGATAAAAATTGGTTTCTCGCATTGCTTCTAATATAACTTCTTTATGATCTTCTAGACCATACTCGCTGTTTCCCGTAACAGCATATACAATGTCAACGATATCTTTTACGTTTGCTGTAGGAAGATTCTCTGCAGCAATAATAAACTTATCATCGAACTGTGCATTATCTAATACTAGATAATGAGTAAGCTTACCTTCTATGAGATGTTGATCTAACCTGATCTCTTTCTCTTTAAGTACATACTCTTTATAGAATATTGATGGTGCGTATAGTAGTCTATTTAAACTACTATAACTGAAATAGAAGGGAGAACTATAAAACTCTCCCTCCTTAATTAACCTTTCATTTAAATCCATATTAATCAAAGTTTACATCAGGATTTGATACTAATATTGAATTGCAAAATTTACCTACAAACTGTGTATGGGTGTCTGCGTAATATACCAATAGTCTTTCCATTGATTCTTTAGTCAACTTGTTGTACTTCTTTAGTAGTCCAGCGATATAATCTACCTCTGAATTTTGTATATGAGTATTCATATACTTTAAATTCTTACCAAAGAAATCCATCATACCTTGGAAATTCTTATGCGTACTTTCTTTTTGTTCTGAAATGAGTCTTAGATTCTTAACGAGGAGTAGATACAGATTGAGAATACTTTCTTCGTAGTTTGAGTTTGCCATCATCTCCATGGCAAGAACAATGTTTCCTTGATCTTTACTGTCGAACATAGCTTGCAGCTCGTTCATTTTCTTATCAGTAATGATTATAGAGTCTTCGTTGATTTGAGATACTAAAGTCTCTTGATACCTTAACTTGGATGTTAGACTTGGTTTTTTCAAAGATAAGAAATTTATTTTATTAAAATACCCTGTCCAAATCCATTTACCAAAATTATTACTTGCAAATTTTATATACTTTTCTAAATCATTTGATGAAATAAGAATATCCATAGAATCTTTACGTTCCTTTAACACTGCTGCTAGATCTGCATATTGATTTGTTAATTCGCTGTCTTTTTTACTATATACGTTTGCAGCATAAGATGTCAAGAATATGTCTAAATACTCATTAAGTTTGGCAAAACTATGGTATGTTACTTCTTGATTTGATAAGCTTGTATAAGATTTACGTCTATTAATTTTATTAATGATAATGTAATCTGCTTTTTCACTTGATCTAGTAACACTTACTCCTTTCTTTTCACATCCCATCTTCAGTTTAAATCTGGGTATTCCTACATCTGGTAATGGATATATAATATCTCCTTCTTTCAATTCGCATTCACGTGTTTTAGAATACTTTACTAGATCTTCATGCTCCACTAAGTATTCCATTTTAAATGTTAATGGAAAACGATGTGTATCATCATACTTTAATACTAATGCTAACTTATACATGTTACTTCATAATTAATTCAGCTACTTCAGGAATGAATGTTAGTTTCTGAAACTTAGCCTTATTACCGTTAAACAATCTTTTTGCAATGATATATTTCAAATCATTGTTAAATACACCATCTGCTTTTATCAGCTCAGTGATTCTATCCAATGTCTTTTGATCAATTGGATTCTTCTCAGCATGGAACAAAGCATAGTTAACTAAACGACTGGTTAACATACTTGCAATATCAGCTCTGTATCCTGAATGATCATACACGCTTTCTCTTATCTCCTCGATAACAGTTTCATGTGCGCCTTCAAGAAGCATGCGCTTAGGATTAATAATCTTGTCTAATCGATTTGCTATAAACTGAGTAAATAAAGTACCTACTTCTACACCTACAGAGCCCTCACCTATTTGTTGGATTAGGCCCAGTTTAGACTCGTAGTTCTCAATTGAATCAAGACAGTCAAAGAATTTAGTTACAGATCTTGCATTAACATTTTCGTTAACTACTTCAGGGTGCATTAATAAAAAGTTGATACATCTACCATCAATCTCATTTGCTTCTGCCCACTCAGCCCAGCGCTCTACACTATACTTAATCTCAGTACTAATGAATCTAGTTCTTTGAGCTGAGTCAATTGAGTTAACGAGATACTTCCCATCATCTGGGTTAGCAGTCAGAATTATATGCCAGTTCTTTGGTAGCTTCCATGAGATATACTCTTGCCTATCTACAAGCTCCATTACTGCCTGAATAAATCTAACATCTGCTCTGTTCCAGTCATCTAGTAGTAATATACCACCACTGTTCTTATCTGCAATCCACTCAGGTGGACAGTAGCTCATTCTCTTTTCACTTGTGAATTGGTATCCTTGCTTAATATATTCATCAACAGCATTCTCGTCTACCCATTTTGCTAGCTTAATACCTGATGCGGCATCTGCTTTAACTAACTTGAATTGTCTAATCGGGAATCCTACTAGATCCCCTAGTTCCTCAATCTGTGCAAGATTAAGCTTTACAAAATGTAGCCCTTCTTCTTGGGCAAGTTGGATTACGGCACTGGTTTTACCCATACCTGATTCACCAACAATTTCTACAGCAATAGGACTCTTGCCCTTCTCTTGGATGTTCTGATTATTCTTAATGATGTATCTTAAGAATTCTTTTAACTCTTTACTTTCTAGTCTAACCTTTCCCATTTGGTGTTCTTTCTTTAATAAATTCTTTAACTCTTGCTGGTACTACTACAGAGAAATTACACTTTGTACAGCACCTACCTTCATCTTTTACTGGTGCAGGATTATGCCCGCCTTGTGTTTGAAATGATTGACCTTCTATTACTAATTCTTCAATCTCATCAAACTCTTCATTACAAATACAACATATCATAGATCTAACTTAATTTGAAATCCAGGTAAGGATTCATTTATTTCACTTGAACTACTTAAGACCCATAATATATTACCTCTTGCATCAATAGGTGCAGGTGCCTCTCCATCTGTAAAATAGATAAGACAACTGATCTTATTAATACGTTCATTATAGTAATCTATTACGGGTTGAAAGCTAGTTCCCCCGCGTCCATGGATCTTGTAGTCTTCCCCAGGTTTGTATTTACCTACATGAGATATCGCAGTATCACATTGTATTATAGTAACATCATTACCTGTTTTATGTATATGATGTATCTCCTGTAGGAACTCGACTAACTCTGACTTAGATACAGATCCTGATGTATCAATTGCTACTAAGATGTGTTTGCGTTGCTTAATCTTAAGACCAGGATTATCCTCATATCTTTTGCTAAGCTTCCTTCTACTCTTCTTAGTATATATCTTAACAGACTTACCTACAAATCTTCTCATATAACCACGCCAGTCAAACTTAGGTGGCGGTATATTCTTGAGTGCTTCTATGATCTGTTTGATTTCACCAGGCAAAGTACCTCTAGACTTTTCTACTTGCTCAGCTACATCTTGTATTATAGCAGAGCTTTGTTCTCTTATTACTTTCTGAGTACCTTCATCTAGGTTTTCTATATCAGACCAATCATGTTCTGTCAATTTAACATTGGTATCATCAGGTAATGTAACATCTAACTCTCCGTTTGCTATAGCATCTTTGATTGTTTGAATTACTTCATCCTGTAGTTCCTTAAGTTTCTCATAGTAATACAGAGTACCTTCTTTCTCTTTGAGATTTAGATGTGGAAATGTACTTGGTAGTAGGCCACCTTTAGGTAGCCATGTAGGATCAATATACTGATTGATCTCGATATCCATTGCCCAGTTTGCAATCATTCTATCCGCCAGATGACTAAAATCTGTTAGATGAAAGAATGCTATGTGCATTAACTCATGTTTTAATAAACCTTTCTTCTGTGCATCATTCAAGCTATCCCAATAATCAGGATTAATTGCAAGACTGAAATTGATACCTGTGACTGTTACACCTGCAGTTTCTAATTGAGTAGTCCATGTTTTATTCATGGCAACTAACAAGAGACCATAGAAAGGTTCTGTGAACATGAGATCTTTAGTAATTTTAGCTAAAGACTCGTCTCTTAAATTCATTACTTTGTTTTATAGAATTTACCTAATATATTATTATTCAGGTAGTGCTCTTTTTCCAGAACCTCATTACAGAATAGAAACTTAGCCTCTTCATACGTAAGCTCCATTTGACTATAGCATATCTTAAGCATCTCTCTTCTAATTGGTATCCCATCTTTATGGGCCTTCTTTAGCACTTCATTACTGCTGTAATATTTATGATAATCTAATTTAGATACTCGCTTATAGTCTTTCTTACGTTTATCTGTTGGTGCAGCTTTCTTTCCAAGTTTTACTTTACGATTGGCGTAAAAGTTTTTCTTACCTATATACATTACTACATCACCATCAATAGCTGTAGTCATACGATACACGAATCCTACGGCACCTTCAGGAATTAATTCGTCGGTGAATTCCTCATCATTATATACCCAAATCATTTAACTAAATCTTTTAACATATTATACAATACAACTTTTACACTCTTTCTTCCATAATCTTTGACAGAATCTGATAAGTCCTTAGACATCTGCAGGTGTAAATACGGTATTCCATACTCATCCTGATATCTTATCATTGACTTTAAACCCGCAGAATCATCGTCCATAATGGTAAATACTTTTACATACTTTGATTTGAGTTCTTCAATGGTATCTTTTGGGATCATTATGTTCTCACTGTCAGGCGCAATGACATCTATATTGCTAAATCCTAGCGATACAAATGCCATTGCATCCTTAAGTGAACTGCATATCATAAGATACTTCTTATGCTTAAGTTGATCTGTACCTTGGATATAATCCTTGATCTTGATAAACTTCTTAGACTTCTGTCCTGGTTGATAGATCTTATAGAGCTCTCCGTCTTTGGTGAAATACCCATAGATACCTTGCTTCTTAATTTGAATAGTTTCTATAGCACCATGTTTATCAGTTCTACTTAGTGTATAACTATCTAATGGTACTACATTATATTCATTAAGTATATCAGAACCTATTCCAAATTGCGTCCAGAATAATGCATCAGCTTTATTCCATGCTCTCTTATTATGACTTGATAGTTTGTATCTACTATGTGGTGAGATTTCTGTATTAATTAATTCTATAGGAATCTCCTCATCATTTATATAATGCTCATAGTCTGATTTGATTTTCATTGCTGCGTCTTTGTATGCTATGGAAAATAGCTCTGATACTAACGCAACGCCATTGCCACCCTTTGAACTTGAGAAATCCTTAAACATGTACTCGCCCTTGTCGTTTACATATAAGCACATCGATGGGGTTTTCTCTGACTTAAATACAGAATTCATCTTAACTGATTGTCCTGTAAGTCTTTCTTTTAGTCCAAGATAGTGTTCAAATATCCATTGAGAAGGAACATCCTCTACAAAAAATACATACTTTCTTGCTACCATATTTGTAAAGAATAAAAAAGGGGAGTATTAGCTCCCCTCTCTTAATGAATCAAGAATTAAATATCGAAGTCTTTTAGATCTTCACTTTGGGTAAAGTCTATATCAACATCAACATCGCTCGTAGGAATATTGTCAATGTCAACATCTTCAGGTTTGAATCCTTCTACTGGTTCAGGATTTACTTTCTTCCAATGTTTATCTTCGTCATACTGAATAACATGCTTCTTAGTATTAAGCAAACCTTTGTATGGGTTATACCATATACCTTCATCATCTACGAATACACTTTTTGGTAAATAGAGTGTCTTCTTTGTCTTACCATCTTTAGCAACATACTCTTCTGCAGCGATGCATACTTCGAGATATTTACCTTCAGCTGGCTTCTCTTCATTGAATTTCTCAATCCATTCTTCGATTGTAACTAGCTTGTTATTGTATTTCTTAAACCAATCTACAATACCTAGTTCCATGCAAAGACTTAGCAAGTCTTTTAGAATCTTAGAGTCTCTTGTCTCTTGTTTGTTGGTTCTTGTATTGAACCCATCTTTATAAGCATATGTACTATACTTTACATTACCTACAAGACCCTCATGTTTGGGCCCGTCAGGATCATTCTCATCAATTGGGTAACCTACAAAATCTGGACTTGGTTTAGTTGTCTCCATCTTTAGTATAAAGAAGAGAGCATTTTCTTCAGGCTTCCAAAAATCACGAGCCCATAATTCAAGCTTATTAATTTTAGCTTTATAATTTCCAGGGTTTATACCTTTATAAACTCCACCGTTTCCACTAGGAATATCAATACCTAATCCCATTTTTTAAACTGTTTAAATTAATCAATATATACTCTATCCCAGTGAGTTTTAAACTCACCTTCTTCCATCTCAGAGACAACAATCTCCTGATTTCTTAAATGAACTGGTCGTGCTCCACATGCTACGTCATCCTTAGTTTTGAAAGTCAAAATGTTTTGATTTCCTTTTCTGTATAGATATCCAATAGCATCAGATTGCGAAGATATAATTCTTTTTATTTTACCTGTTAGATCTAGGTCCATAGAATTTACTTCTGCTCCTGCTTTTTCAATCATAGCATCTTTAACGTGACCCAACAGGATTACCTTTGGTGCAAACTTTTTTATTTCTTCTATGATTTTTACAATTGCATCACGCAAATATCCATAACCTTGACCATTAGGTAGATTAAGAACTGTACCATACTTAAACTTTGCAGATTCAGGATCCCATGTTTTATCTGGTAATTTCTTCAACCATGTGGACTTACCCATTGGAGTATTCATGTAAAGCTTTTCAGCTTCTTTGACACACATTGTTTCCAATGCTGTTATTGTATCTACTGCTACATACTCATATGGATATCCTGCATCTTTGATTGCTTTACCA
>Ga0315909_10000526_pt1 | contig 51573 bp, 38 predicted proteins | sample LakEriMetagenome_11_FD_203527 | JGI IMG/M metagenome (GOLD analysis project Ga0315909, IMG submission 203527) | Freshwater fungal communities from buoy surface, Lake Erie, Ohio, United States - Buoy 2 MA125 | ecosystem: Environmental > Aquatic > Freshwater > Lake | place: USA: Lake Erie, Ohio... | reverse complement strand
GCTTCATATCTCGAAAAAGCGAATCTTCGAATTCAATTAGGTGAAAGTAACATTTTAGAGAAATCAACGATTGATTATCAACGTTTACAAATTGGACATCAATTGAATCAGTTAAATGCTGATATTGAGATTGAACAACTTCACTTTCAATATTTGTTAAATACGACAACACAATTTATTCCTGAAACGAAATCTATTATAGTTCAGTTAAATGGGCAAATGGATAAATCGCTACTAGCCAAACATCCAAATTTGCAATTATTAGAAGCGGATATTAAATTGGCTCAATCAATGGTTCAATTGGAAAAGTCAAAACAAAATCCGAATCTGCAGTTGGCCTTAACATCTGGGACTATTTATGGAACTGGTGCAGATAATAAGGATTACAATTATTCTACACGTTTCAATAGTGCGCAAGTTGGTGTTGGAATTCCATTGTTTACGAATCAAAGACAAAATGTTAAAGCAGCTAAGATCAATACTGAATTGGCTTCTAATACTTTGCAAATAGAAACTCAAAATTTAGAGAATCAATTAGATGTATTAGTGAAACGTTACGAAGTTCAAAAACAAATCGTTAAGGAATTGGAAGATCAAGCATTACCGAATTCGAAATTGATTTTTGAAACAGCGCAAAAGCAATTTGTCAATGGTGATATCAACTATTTGGATTGGGCGATGTTGGTGAATCAAAGTATTGCTATTCAAAGCAATTACCAAGATGCCATTTTGAAATTGAACGAAAGTGCAATTGAGTTAACTTATTTATTAAACGGAAATTAACGATAGGTCAGGCTTCGATACAATTTGTAATAGGAAAAACCTATTTAAAATTTACTCAGCCTGACATAATAAAGGAAACAATGAAAATAAATTATATCATACCATTCTTAGTGCTGTTGGTAGCTTGTGGTGGAAAAGAAGATGTAAAAACAACAGAATCAGCACCTGCTGTTGAATCAATGAAAGTAACTTTAACAAGTGCACAAGTTAAAAATGCAGGTTTAACTTTTTCAAAATTAGAGGAAAAGGAAATTTCTTCTATTTTAAAATTGAACGGAAAAATTGATGTTCCGCCTCAGAACTTAGTTTCAATTAGCATTCCTATGGGAGGTTATTTGAAAACGACAGATTTGTTGCCTGGAGCTATGGTTAAAAAAGGTCAAGTGATTGCAACGTTGGAAGATCAGCAATATGTTCAATTACAACAAAATTATTTGTTGGCAAAAGTAAAACTAAAAATTGCTGAAGGAGAATATACACGTCAAAAAGAGCTGAATAGTAGTAAGGCTTCAAGCGACAAGATTTTTCAACAAGCTGAAGCTGAATACAAAAATGCTAAAATTAATTTAAGAGCGTTGGATGAAAGTTTACAGTTAATTGGAATCAATTCAAATCGATTGAATGAGGATAACATCTCTAAAAGAGTTTCTATTTCTTCTCCAATTGATGGTTATGTTTCAAAAGTAAATGCAAATATTGGTAAGTATTTAACTCCAAGTGAAGTATTATTTGAATTAGTAAATGTAGCAGACATTCATTTGAATTTAAGTGTGTTTGAAAAAGATTTACCAAAGCTAGCTATTGGACAAAAATTAGTAGCTTATAACAATAATACAGGACTTAAATATTCATGTGAAATCATATTGATTGGTCATTCTTTATCGGTAGAAAAAAATACAGAAGTACATTGTCATTTTAACAAATACGATAAAAGTTTAGTGCCCGGAATGTACATGAATGCTGATATTGAATTAAAAAATGTAAAAGCACAAACGATTTCAGAGGAAGCCGTTATTCGATTTGGAAATTTTGAATATGTATTTGTAGAATTAAAAAAGAACGAGTTCGAGATGATTCAAGTGAAAACAGGAGCCAAAGAAAACGGATTAGTAGAAATCATAAATTATTCAAAATTAAAAGGACAACCAATTGTTTTAAACGGAGCTTATTCAATATTAATGAAGCTTAAAAACGCAGAAGAGGAAGAGTAATAATAGTTGAGAGTTAATAGTTAAAAGGTTAGAAAGCTAATCTAAAATCTAAAATTCAAAATTTAAAATTATAGTATTATGAACGGAGCACATTTTCATTTAGTAGTTAACCATTTGCCAATCATTATCCCGATGGCAGCGTTAATCGTGTTAATCTTAGGATTAATTATCAAATCAGAAGTAGTAAAAAGAACTGCTTATTTTTTATTCATAGTGGGAGCAATTTGTACGATGCCAGCATTTGCTTCAGGAGAAGGAGCAGAAGAAATGGCGGAAAACCTTCCTGGAGTTACAGAACAGTTAATTCATGAGCATGAGGAAAAAGCAGAAGCATTTGCGTTATTTAATTATGCTTTAGGATTGATTTCAATTGTTACAATTTGGGCAAGTTGGAAACAAAAATCATTTGCGAAATGGTTGAGTATTTTGATACTTGCTATGGCTTTAGTAGTAATTTTCAAAGGACGTGAAGTTGGTACTTCAGGCGGAGAAATTAGACATACTGAAATTCGTAAAGGAGGAGTAAGTGCTGGGAATCAAAATCAATCTGGTGAAGAAGAGTCTGAGGAAGACGAAGATTAATAATTTCAAAGTAATTATAATAAAGGCTATCCCCAAAAGGTAGCCTTTATTTTTTCCCTTATTCTGAATTAGTAGATTTTCTTTCCGTTCAAATCAAAATAATGGATTTCTCCATTTTTGATTACTTGAAATAATTTTTTATCGACTAATGTTATTTTCTCATAAATTGGTTCAATGATTGCACTTCCTTTTGAATCAAAAATCCCGTACAATGGCAATTTGTTTGTTTCGAACAGATTAGCGTTTATTTGTTTGATTTCAGGAAAACTAGGTAATGTTTTTGTTAATCCATTTTTCCCAATAATTGACCAGCCTTTTTCATCTTCAATGGAAGCCAATCCATTTTTAAATTCAGAAGTAGATTTATAGTGCCGATTATAAACATCTTTAAAATTACGATCGATGTAAAATGTGTATTCCCCTTTTGTAACTGTAATATATTCGTCTTTAAAATTGCCTTTTATTTCAGAAAATTGATCAAATTGTTTCTTATTTAAAAAATCATATACTATCAATCCATTTTTTGTATTCATTGAAAAAACATGATCTCCATGATAAGAAATAGATCTGTTTTTTAGTTGGTCATCGGAAATTAATTCCCAATTTGAATTAAACAAATGCCATTTATTTTCATTGTCTTCTAATGCAACATATCCTTCTTCAAAATTTTTAAAGTCTTTAAATTCAATATGATTTTCTATTTTAATTCCGTTTACATTGTAAAGATTTCCTTTAGATGTATAAATGTGATTATTGTAAAAATTGACTATTTTCTCTTCAAGTTTCCAAGAAGCGATTTTTATACCATTCACTGAAAATATCTGAATCTTAGGGAAATCGGTTATTAACCAATTTTGAGTCGCCAAATCAATTAAGAAATAGCCACTTTTAATTTTTTTAATTTCATTTAATTTATCGGACAACAAATAAGTTAGACCTTCTTTTTTAGTAATTATATAATTTCCAGTATTTATTAATTCACTGTAAGATATTGGTAAAAGTGTATCTCCTGACATTGAAATAATTCCAAATTTGTTTTGATGCTCAACGATACAAGAACCATTTTTAAGAATTTCAATCGGATTGTAAGTCATTGAGATTAATTCATTTCCGTCTGCATCAAATACAATTCTTTGTTTTTTATCTTTAATAATAAAATATCCATTTTCTTTGAGCTTTGGAATTGAAGATGAAGTTTTTAATATATGATTGGTTGAATCGATTATTATGAACTCAGCTTTTTTAGAAAAATAACTCAAATGAGAATTCGATTTTTCAAGTTGGAAATTTTCGAATTTAGTTTGCGTTAAAGTGCTATCGAAATAAAGTTTTCCTTTTTGTGCAAGTTGAACTTTAAAAAGCGTATCTCCAAATTCTTTTACTCGTTCAATGTTTGAAAAAATCATAGGAATTACAATGCTATCTTTGTTTATTAATCCCCAACCTTTTTTGCCTTTTACAATGGCCGTATTTAAGTAGAAATTACTTGCAAAATCAAATGGTTCGTTGAAAAGTGAATCTCCATTTTTATTTAAATAATTCCATTTTGCATCTTTAAATTCAAATGAATTTCTATTTCTATTGATCATTTGTTTATTAAAATAGACATCATCAATTGAAATTGGTGTTTTACATTTAGAAGAAGTGGTTAATTTCTCAGAAGCTGAAAAATTACAATACCGAATAAATTCATTCTCACCTGGATCGATATAGTTCACCAATTTAACGCTATGATCTCTAAAGTAAAATCCTTGTCCATTTTGATGTAAAAATCTAGCGAAATCATGATTAATGAAATCGGTTGTGTCAATGTCAAAAATTGCTGGTGATTTAGCTTTTTTGCCAATTTCATGATTATATAATGTGTAAAAATTAACTTCTTTTTGGACGAAACAATTATTGAAGAGTTTTAAATCTGAAACACCCGATTTTACGAATGTTATAGGAGAATTTTCGATAAATTTCGGATTTCGAACAGAGGATTTTAACAAAATTGAATCCTGATAGTTCTTTATTCCCCATCTTAAATCAGTTTTGACCCAATTATGGTTTTTATCGAATACACTTATTGTATCAAAATACCAACCAATCGATAATAATCGTCGATCATATACAAATTGATTAGTATTTAAAGGTGAAGTCAATGTAATTACATGATCGAGAATCACTTTGTTTTTGACTGTTTGATTTTCATTTAATTGCATGATTACTAGTTTATCATTACCATAGGCTTTTATCAAGTTCTCATCGATGTTGATTTTAGTATAATAGGCCGGTAAAATTTCCTCAAAAGTTATTGGATTAATCAATCCTTTATAGCCTAAATAAGATTCTGTGAAAATGAATTTTTTATCAAAATAAATTTCTTTGAATTGGCAAGGAATTTTTTCTTTATAGTTTAAATTCATAAACCCTTTCAATTGATTTTTATAGACAAAATAACCATTTGGTAGTTTAAAGAAAACATCATAGATAGGAGGGATCAATATTTTCCCATTTTTATCAATTAATCCTTGTGTTTTACCTTTGATGATTTTAAAATTTTCTCCATCTTTTTCGATGTTATCACAAATCGCTTCAATCAACGTTTTCTTTGAATCTTTGAAAATAATTTTGGTTTTATTGTCGATTGAAAATTTGATGGTGTTTTCATAAATGATGAAATTCTTAACATTTTTGGGAACATCCCACTTTCCATTAACATCAACATAAATATGTTGAAGTGATCCATTATAGTAAAAATTATTTTCATTTATTTTCACAAGTGCTTCTGATGAATCTATTATGTTGCCTTTTGGATCAAATAATTTGTAACTGTTCTGATTCGTTTTTAAAATCAAATAATTCAGTATAGATTTTTGAATGTCGAAAGAAGATTTAATTGGAATTCCTTTTTTCCAATTCGTATTCAGAAGATAACTGGTGGTATCGAAAAAGTACACCAGCCAGTTATCATCTACTTTTTTTGACCAATTACATAGAATCGTAGTTAATTTATCTGAAGTGAAGAGCTCATATCCGTTTAGAGTACTTTGCTTATAAATGCCATTTCCAATTTGTTCAATATCTTTGTAAATAGATTTTGTGATTTCATTTCCTGATCGATCAATGACACCATGATTATTACCTTCTGAATAAAATGCTGTTCCTTGTTCATCAAATGTATTGACATACGTGTAAGTTACTGGTAGTTGAATTTCTTTCTTTCCATCAAATAAATACCATCTTCCAGTTTTAACAATTGGCAATGGATTTATTAATTGTTGTCCAACAGATTGAAAACAAATAAAAAACAGTATGTATTTCACGAATTTCATGTGTTTGAAACCTTTTATATTAGGTCTTTTAGACATTCTGTTAAATCATTTCCTTCTTTTAAAGTGACTCCAGAATTAATCAGCTTAAATTTGAATTTGTCTCTAGCTTTTTTAACCTCATTGAATTCATTTCGTGTGCAAGAATACACCGAATTATTGGGCATAATAGCAATCAAACAATTTTTCTTAGTCGGATTATATGAAAATTGATTTAAATCTTCGGTTCCATATTTTACGATACAATTGTCTTCTGGAGTTAATAAAAAGATAGAAGCATATTTCAAATCCATTCCATTTTCAATTTCTACTTGCGCAACGATTTGTATACGATCGGCTTGATGGCAGATGTCCCAATTATAAGTACCGAATCCTTTGATAGAAATGGAACGTTTTGTTTGTCTTTTTTCCATTTTATCTTGATAAGCAAGGAGTTTTTTATAATCTTTTTGAATTTCTTTATCGATTTTACTTGTATTTTTCAAAGCATCTTCAAGAAAATATGGTTCAACTAAAACAGTTAATATATCTGAGTTAGAGACCAAATTTAAATTGTAATTTTTACCATCATTTGCTTTTGTAAGTGAACATTGATTGTTGTTTCGATAGACTTTTCTTTTGTCCTTTTTTGAAATCGGTTGAATTGTTTTCCAGCCAACAATCGTTTTATTCGCTAATTCAGGAAATTGATCTGTTTTTAATGAAACATCAAAAATGGTGTAATCATCCTTTTTTTCTTCAATTGGATCGACCGATGTTTCTATTTTTTCAGCCACTTTTGTTGTTTGATAATCCCATTTCCCAGATTTTTCATCTAGTTGATAAAAATTCATACATGGAGTGTCGTTTATTGATGCAATATCAACTTTAGCTGATTTTCCTTTTGCTAATTGTACATCGTTGTTATTTTGTTCAGCTGAAATGGAGAACATTCCACCAGAGACTAAATCTTCTTTCACGCCAGCAGTATCGTATTTCATGGGTATACCAGATAATAAAATGTCTGTTAAAGTGTGAAATTCATTCCACTTAATTTTAACTTTACCTTTGATTGGATTTCCATTTTGATCCACAAAAGCATTCTCCGGAAATTCAACTTTACTGCCTGTTGGCAAATCAATTGTTGACTTTTTGGATGCATCAACAAAGTAAATTTCAGGTTTTATTTCAATCCCTTTAATGGGTTGAATTGCACTTTTGGTTTCAGATTGAACGATCGATAAGTTAGCGTTTGTTTTTTGAGTTTTTGTTTGGCAACTCAAAAAGACTGTCACGAAAATTGGGAGTAAAACTATTTTTTTCATACGACTAGATTTATTAGAATAATGTTGATTTGGTTAAAAAGTAACAGTAAATTTTAAAATTTTGCTAAAATACTTGAATTTAAACGTTCTGGGATTACTATTCTACTTTTTTTATCTAATTTTAGTTTCTGAAATTGTCAAATGAAGTTATTCGTATTTTTTTTAGTGTTTATTTCAATAGAAGGTTATTCTCAAATTCTTGATAATACCCTTGGACACGCCTTTACAGATCAACCATTTTTCAATGAAACGTTTATTCGTAAGAATAAGATAAAAAAAATATCTGGAAAATATACTGTAAAAAAGCCTGGAGACGTAATGCGTCCAACAGAGTTTAGATATGTATTTTCATTTGATTCTTTAGGTCATGTTGTTGCCACATATGAAACAAAGAATGACAATGGATTTAAGGATACGATCATTAATTACTATGTCTATGATTCATTAAATTTAATGCACATTCATCGTCGAAATGATTCACATGGATTTACTTCAAAATATTACGAATACGATACGTTAAAACGAATTATTTCAGAAGAAACTCGAAGAGAAGTAATAAATGATAAAGGGCAAATTGAGCAATCAATTATTATGAATTCAGAGTCGATGAAATATGAAGTATTTCCGAATCAAATCAAGAAAACAGTCTTGAATAGTTATAATTTACCTTATATGGATGTATTTAGTAATTATAACAAAGATGGATATTTATTAGAAGTTGAAGAGCGCCTTCGAATGACTTCTAGTAGTGTTAAATGTATCTATGAATACAATGGTAAAGGATTAATTTCTGCTATCAAAACACTTTCTGATATAGAAGGAAAATTTGATGAAGAATGGTTCTTTAAATACGATGATTTTGGGAATGTTTACGAGAAATTAATCTATAAAAATGGAGTTCATGTAACGGATATTCAAATCATTTATAGTACAGATACTAAAATGTTATATTCTGTATTGACCAGAGATGTTCGTACAAATTATATTTATATCCTTAGATTTCAAGGGATAGAATATTTTAAATAATTAAGTTCGTTAATCTTTTTTTTCAAAAGTCGTAACTCGAATATTCCGAATTTTTAATTCCTTCTTTGAACGATTCCATACATAAATTTTAAATCGATCTTTTGTGTTTCGTATTTCAGGAGTTAAATAATTAAATACACTTTTCTCCCACTTTGGTTCTTTTGAATAAGTCTTGATTTCAGGAGGAAAATATCCATAAGCACCTTCTTTACGTTCGAAAGTAAAAACTAAAATTGGAACATTTACAGAATCGCCTTTTAATGTATTGTAAGTTTCTATCTCACCTTTAATCCAAAGATGATCTTTCTCTGTTAATTCTTTGTAAGGTTTTTCATAAATCATTGAAAACTCTTCATTTTCTTTGATTGTTTTGTTTGAAAATGTTTTTGAGAACTTTATTTTATACTCCTTTTGATTTTTAAATTCATTCATAGCAGTAAAATCACGTGCTATCAATAATAATTTTTGATCATCTTCTGTAACAGATGTTTTCAAAAAAGTTCGGAAATAATAAGCATTTGTTGTTCGATAGGGATCCAAAATGTAATTCTTCAATTGCCACCATTGAAATTGGTTTAGAAAGACAAAAAAGATTATACTTCCAGTAATTGAAAATTTGAATAAAATACTTTTTGAATGGATCCAGAGTAAAAAATAACCTAAACTAACAGCTAAAATAGGGTAAAGGGTAATTAATGGTCGAACCGAAAATGCAGCACCATACCACCATTCACTCCAACTTGAGATGATGTAAAATGAAGCTATAAAGTAAATAAAACAGGCATAAAAAATATCTTTTCTATTTTGATATAAATGATAAAAACCAATCAAAGAAAATAGCATGATAGGTGTGTAAATTAGCCACCCTTTTCGAAAACTAAATAAGATATTGAGAATATGTGGTGATGTTAAATCCAATCCTACTCCAGGATTTTTATACGTATCATAAATGATATGACCAGTTTTAATATACCAATAACTGATTTGTGGTAATGCAATTAAAAGGCAAATAAGAATTGTATAGATCAACTGTTTTTTGTAACGTTTTAAAAGATTTACCTTTTCAAATAATAATTGTTTTGAGGTTACATTCCATAATATTGGAAAAAGGATAATGATAGCTTCAGTAGGTTTAATTAAGCCTATTAAGGTGATACTGATCCCAATTTTTAAAAGATGTTTAAATTTTTGTTCTTGATGCCATTTGATCGTAAACCAAATTAAAATTGAAACCAACATGAACAATAAATTAACCGTTTCAAGGTTTTTTAGTGTTAAATGATGAATGTAATTTGTTCCAAAAACAATTAATAATATTAATAAGGCTGTTAATTTTTCTGAGAAAAAAGTCAATAAAATTTTTCTAAAATAGATTAATCCAATAATGGTGAATAATATGCCTCCAATAACCATGGAATATTGATAAGGCATGCTAAATCCATCCGTTGGGTAACCATTGGAAGCTGCAATATAATCACCAATAAAATAAAAAGGAGAATAGAGAATTGCAGTTCCCATCAAAAAGAAATACATGGGTTTGCCTTCATCATTGGAAGAAACCATGTATAATGTTCCAGCTAATTGTTTTTCTTCGTTGACTTTTTGTAGCCAGGAAATATCATTCATCATTGGGTCATGATGAACAAATGTTGCTGGTAAGTATAGATAATAACCTAGTACATCCCAAGAAATTTCTTTTTTACTGACGTTATTTATTCTGTAAATGCTCAAAAATAAGCAAGTGAATATTAAAGTGATAAAAGATGTTTTCTTCAGAAAATCCATTCGTTAAACTAAAGATGTACCAGTCATTTCCATTGGAGAAGAAATCCCCATTCTTCTTAATATTGTTGGAGCAACATCCGCTAAAATTCCATCTTTAATAGTCAATCCATTTTCTTTACTTACGAGAACCGCTGGAACAGGATTTAATGAATGTGCCGTATTTGGAGAGCCATCTGCATTTAAAGCAAAATCAGCATTTCCATGATCAGCAATAATTAAAAATTCGTAATTCTTTTTTAAACCCGTTTCTACAACTTCTTTTAAACAACTATCCACTGTTTCAACAGCTTTTACGATTGCTTCATAAACACCTGTATGCCCAACCATATCTGGATTAGCAAAATTTAAGCAAATGAAATTAGGTGTAACTTTCTCAATGTAATTGATGATTTTATCTTTCACTTCTATAGCACTCATTTCTGGTTGTAAATCGTAAGTTGCAACCTTTGGTGAGTTTACCAATATTCTGTCTTCATTTAAAAAATTTTCTTCACGACCTCCATTAAAAAAGAAAGTAACGTGAGGATATTTCTCAGTTTCTGCTATTCTAACTTGAGTGCGATCTAATTTTGAAAGGACTTCTCCTAGAGTATATTTAAGGTTATCTTTTTCAAAAATTACGTGAACATTTTTAAATGTAGAATCGTAGTTGGTCATTGTATAAAATTCCAAATCCAATTGATTCATGTTGAACTCGTGAAAATCTTTTTGTGTTAGAGCAATCGATATTTCACGTGGTCTATCAGTTCTAAAATTAAAAGAAATCACAACATCTTTATCCTTAATTGTTGCGATTGGCTGATCGTTTTCACAAATAATGCTTGCCTCGATGAATTCATCTGTTTTACCGTTTTCATATGAATTTTGAATCGCTTCAGTTGCCGAGTTAAATTTTGTCCCAGTTGCATGAACCATTGCATCATAGGCTTGTTTTACCCTTTCCCAACGATTATCTCTATCCATTGCATAATAACGTCCAATAACAGAGGCAACTTTTCCAGTAGTTTTTGAAATCTCAGCTTCTAATTCCCTCATAAATGCCAATCCACTTTTAGGGTCGCAATCACGACCATCTGTAAAAGCATGGATGAAAACATCTTTTAATCCATTTTCATGCGCTAATTTACAAATGGCATAAATATGTTCTTGATTACTGTGAACTCCACCTTTTGACACCAAACCAATTAGATGAAGTGCAACATTATTTGTTTTTGCTTTATGGATAGCATCTAACAAAACAGGATTTTCAAAAAAATCACCATCTCTAATAGATTTATTGATTCGAGTTAATTCTTGATAAACAATTCTTCCAGCACCAATATTCATATGACCAACTTCAGAATTACCCATTTGTCCATCAGGAAGACCAACATTTTCACCACTTGTTAAAAGTGTTGCATTTGGATAATTAGCCATTAAATAATCCATGTATGGTGTATTTGCATTGAACACCGCATCTGATTTGGATTTGTCACCAATACCCCAACCATCTAAAATAATTAATCCGAAATTTGTTGTCATAATTAAAATGTTATTTCAAAATTTGCTCCTGAAGGTTTATTATCAATGTATTTTATTTTACCGCCTTGCATTCTAACAAATTCAGCAACTATAAATAAACCTAATCCTGTTCCTTTTTGTGCACGCGTATCTTCGTTTCCGATTCGTACAAACTTATTAAAGATTTCTGACTGAAAATCTGATGGGATTCCATTACCACAATCTTTAACTCCAAAAATTAAATTTCCACTAGATGATCTTCTTGAATAGATTGTGATTGGAGAATCGACGCCAGCATATTTAATTGAATTATCAATTAAATTATTTATGATTGCTTCCAACATAAAACGATCAGCATTGATCGAAAAATTACCTTCTAGTTCAATAATTAAGACTTCTTTTTGAAGGATTTTATTATATCTTTCTTTAATATCAGTTAAAAGCTGCGAAAAATCTATCTTTTCAAAGTGAACTTTGAAAACTTGATTTTCAAGTCGAGAAGCATTCAGAATATTGTCAATCATCGCTTCTAAACGTTGATTTTCGCTGATTGCTTTTTGAATTAATGAATTCCTTTTATCCGTTTCAAGATCCCTTTTTAATATGGTTTGTAGGTATAATTTATTTGCTGCTAGTGGTGTTTTAAGTTCATGCGTTACAGATAAAAGAAAGTTATTTTGACGTTGAGACAATGATAATTCTTTACGAATTGATGATCTAATTTTCCATAAACCAATCATTAGAATAATGAAGAAAACCATTCCTTCACTAAATATCATGAATATTTTTTTTGCTAGATTTTTTTCTTCCGGCTCAATTTCAGTTGTTAAATCAACTAAATGATATCCCCACCAAGTGAATTGTAAAATCACATAAAACCCTAAAACATAGAAAAATATTGCTGTTTGTTTTTTCATGTCTTAAAGTTAATTGTTTTATTTCCAGTGTTTAGGAATTCTTTTATTTAGTTTTTTGCGAAAACGTTTCATTACTGTATCGCGTGAACTAATATTTCCACATTTTACAATGTCAGTTCCTATAAATTCTCCGTTTCTATAGAAAAAGAATTCAAAACTAACTGAAACTGCTTCGTCTCTGTAGATAGGGAATAAATGACCTTCAGTTAAAATTTGAGTTAATGAACCGTGGTTTTTTGCAGGTTTAAATTTTTTATCAAATCCACGAACCGATACAAGAACATATGTATCAAATCCTTTACTTTTTAACAATTCTTTTATTGAGTCGGATGCTAAAATTTGAGGATCATTACCCACTTTTAAAATATTCATCGAAGGCATTGCTTTAATTCCATTGTTAGCTAACATTTCTGTTAAAGCTACTTCAATAGAATAGCGATCATCAGCTTTGTCAAGTTGACCAACCACTGCAGCATTTGATAAATTTAGATTTTTCGTTTGTGCATTTAATGATAAACAAAAAAGATTTAAAAAAAGGATAAAGAAGTACTTCATAAGTTCTTAAAAAATTTGACTTGCAATAGCTTTAACTTCTTGCGAGTTTGACATCGTGTAATAATGAATACAAGGAACTCCTGCAGCTTTTAACTCTTTAGATTGAGTAATACCCCATTCAATTCCTACCTCTTCAACATCTTTATTTGTTTTACATTTCAATAATTCTTTTGATAAATCCTCAGGATAATCAATATGGAAGAATTTCGGTAAAAACGAAATGTGGTTTAATGATTTTAAAGGTTTTAAACCTGGAATAATTGGAACTGTAATTCCGATATTTCTACACGCATCTACAAATTCAAAATATTTTTTATTATCGAAGAACATTTGAGTCACAATGTATTCTGCTCCAGCATCAACTTTTCCTTTCAAATAATGTAAATCTGTTGCTAAATTCATAGCCTCGAAGTGTTTTTCAGGGTAACCAGCAGTTCCAATACAGAAGTCTGTTGGTTCTAATTGTACATCGTTCATGATGTAAATCCCTTCATTCATTTCTTTGATTTGTTTTACTAAATCAACAGCATATTCATGACCGTCTAAATGTGGTCTAAAATTCGATTCAGTTTTAATTGAATCACCTCTTAAAGCAAGTACATTATCAATTCCTAAAAATTGTAAATCAATCAATGCATTTTCAGTTTCTTCTCTACTGAAACCACCACAAATTAAATGAGGAATAGCATCAACTTGATATTTATTCATAATTGCAGCACAAATACCTACTGTACCTGGACGTTTACGAATGGCTATTTTTTCTAATAATCCTTTCTCACGCTCTTTATAAATATATTCTTCACGATGATAAGTAACATTGATAAACTTCGGCTTGAATTCCATTAAAGGGTCAATACCATCGTAGATAGATTGAATACTTTTTCCTTTTAAAGGAGGAAGAATTTCAAAAGAAAATAAAGTTTCTTTTGCTTGCTTAATGTGATCTGTAACTTTCATTATAATTTATAAAGAGTTGCAAAGATACATTTATTCAAAAATATAACGTGCAAATATTCAACGAATACGTTAAAATTATCTAATTAACTAATTTGATTTAGTTCATTTACTTGTTAAATCTACTTATTTGGTAGAATAATTTGAAAAGGGAATTTAATTTATAACAACAACTTTACCGACTTTTCTACCTTTTCCTTCGTTAACTGCTGTCCAAATTAAATAAACGCCTGATTTTACTCGATCGCCTTCAACTGTTTTGCCATTCCAAGTTGCTGTTCCACCATTAGAAGTTGTTTTATACACCAAATTACCGGAGGCATCTGTGATTTTAATATCCGAATCTGCTTTAATTCCTTGAATAGTAATTAAACCATTGAAATCTGGTCTAGCTGGATTTGGAAATACTGTTACTTGAGAATAATCATCAGCACCTTCACTAGCGTCAGAACGATAAGAAACTAAGCCTTTATCTGTAATTATAAATATTTCACCAGTTTTTTGATTCATTTCAAGATCTATGATATTATCTGAAATTAAAGGAGAATTATCTTCTGTAAAATGCTGAAGAATTTCTAATCCATCAGCGGAAAGTAAAAAGATGCCTGTATTTGCCGTTGCTAGCCATTTGCGATTTGCACCATCAATTTCAATATCTGTGATATTTGTATTTCCTAATAAATATTCGACATTTCCTTCAAACTCAAGTTTGATTCTTTGAGCATTGTAATCACCAGCAGCGGCATCAAAAACACTTTGTGTATTGTAAAGTATTGCAAAACCATTATCTGTTCCAATCCATAAATTATTATTAAGATCAAATGCCATTGCATTAACGGTTGTAGAAGGTAAAGCACCAGTTACGCTTCCATCATTTATCACTTTTAATTTATCATCACTTTTATCTGAAACAGTTGCATTATCATTGTAAGCTATTATACCTATGCCATCGATAGTCATCCATTTGTTGTCATTTTGATCGATTGCAATGTCTCTTGTGAATTTGTTTATTGCAGAGGAACCTAAATTAAATGATGTCCAAGTTTTTTCTTTTGTATAAACAATTAGTGGATTTGTGCTGTATCCATTAAACATCCATAGATTACCTTTTGAATCATATTTGATATCAGATAAATAACTAGATCCATTATTCAATGAGGTTTTTTGTATAATAGAATTATAGTTATTAAAAGTATCCGTAACTTGATTTCCTTCAGCTAAAATAGAAAGGGGGTATCGAGAATAGGTAGCAACTGCAATTTCTTTTTTATTTGTTGGATTGATAGCAACACCGACAAAATCCCATATATATTTTTGATTCCAAAGTGTCATGTTTCCACGATCTTTTAAATCCCATTTTTCATCTATGAAAGTATATATGCCTGAACCACTAAATTGTTCTGTTTTATCACTTAATCCACCACCAGCAACGACTATATTCCCGCCGAATGAATCCATCGAGTAAAATTGATCTTTAGGAGGACCTTCTAAGTATATTTTTTCATTATTCCAGTTGTCAATGAATTTTACTAATCCATTTTTTGAATCAGCTATCCAAATATGATTATTGCTTTCGATGGCCAAATTGATATTTACTTCAGAATTGAAAGAATATTGAAAACAGTCTTTATAAATAGTATTATCAGGGTTAAAAATGTAAAAACCACCATTGAAGTTCACATTAATTCTACCGTTAATAGTATTAATAGAGTTTATTTCTAGATTGTATGTTGAATTTGTTACTAGTTCTAAAGTAGAGTTTTTTAACTTAAAAACACTGTCTTTACCATTGTCATCATGTTGGAAAAGGATATAAATCTCATTGTTTATTGATTCAATTTCATTGTAACTATTTTGAATTAAAACAGGTAATTTACTTTCTATTATCCATTGACTATAATCTGCTAATGCAATATTCGCTGCAGAAGCTTTTAAAAGTTTAGAACTTGTCAATGCGAATATGCTATCATTTTTAAAGCAGATGTCTAATATTGGTGTATTATTTAGTGTTGGATAATAAGAATCTTTTACTTCGTTTTTAAGTGGATCAATTTTAACGATTCCAAAATCAGTAGCTACATACATAAATTGTTTGTATTCAATAATTTTATTTATTTTTTTGCTACCAGTAAGTTGCGCTAATTTAATAGCTGGAATATTTGTTACGTTGTTGTCTTTTATTTTATCAATATTTCCATTTACATAACCGACAAATATCGAATTATCATATGTGCATTTTGACAAACAAGCTATTTTAATATCTGAAAGGCTATTTACATTGTCCCAAACACTCGTTTCGCTAGCATCAATATCGTATTCTAAAATTCCATTTTCATAAGCTGCAAAAATGATGTTGTTTGATTCAACAACATCGATACAATTTCTGTTAGGTATATGCAAGCGCCACTGACCAGTTCCCACTTGCCCAAAGGATATAGAAGCTATGAAAAGTAAAAAAATGTAAACTAATTTCATCTTGAGTATTTGCGTTATACAACGAAGTTAATCTAAAAATATTTTAAAAAATAGATAAATCATTAAATTCAGTTAATGTTTGTTTGTTTCTTTTTACAATGCTACATTTGCAACCAAATAAAGGCTGCGTGGCGCAACTGAAACTAAAGTTATTTGCACCACTTCGCTAAAAGGCTGCGTGGCGCAACTGAATAGCGCATCAGATTTCGGCTCTGAGGGTTACAGGTTTGAATCCTGTCGCGGTCACTAAGCAGAGTGAGAAACAAAATGAGAATGATGTTTTAAACTCTGCTTTCTTCTTTTTCATTCTGTTTCTCACTCTTTACATAATTTTAAATTAATATTTGGATCTTCAGTGATATTATTCGAAATTTCTGTGGATTTTTTTTAAATTTAATTATCTTCTAATTTTTTAGATTAAAAAAAAGCCATGTTCATCATTTGAACATGGCTTTTTATATTTATTAAATCCTAACTCTTATAATTCAAACTTAATCCCTTGCGCTAAAGGTAAGCTATCAGTATAGTTAATAGTATTTGTTTGTCTTCTCATGTAAACTTTCCAAGCATCAGATCCAGACTCACGTCCACCACCTGTTTCTTTTTCACCTCCGAAAGCTCCACCAATTTCTGCACCAGAAGTTCCGATGTTTACGTTTGCGATACCACAATCAGAACCTGCATATGATAAGAATAATTCAGATTCTTTTAAGCTGTTTGTCATGATTGCAGAAGATAATCCTTGAGGAACACCATTTTGGATTTTAATCGCATTTTCAACGCTTCCAGAATATTTTAATAAGTATAAAATTGGAGCAAATGTTTCATGCTGAACAACTGCGAAACTATTGTCAGCTTCAACGATTGCTGGTTTAACGAAACATCCTGATTCGTAACCTTCTCCTGTTAAAACACCACCTTCAACGATGATTTTAGCACCTTCTGCTTCCGCTTGTTTCAATGCAGCTAAATATAAATCTACTGCTTGAGTATCGATAAGTGGACCAACGTGATTGTTTTCATCTAATGGATTACCAATTCTAATTTGTTTGTAAGCGCTAACTAAAGCTTCTTTTACTTTATCGTAAACTTCTTCATGAACAATTAAACGACGTGTAGAAGTACATCTTTGTCCAGCAGTACCAACTGCTCCAAATACTGCACCTGGAACCACCATTTTTAAATCAGCTGTTGGAGTAATAATGATTGCATTGTTTCCTCCTAATTCTAATAGTGATTTTCCTAAACGAGCACCAACTGCAGCACCAACAGATTTACCCATTCTTGTTGAACCTGTAGCAGAAACTAAAGGAACACGCGTATCTTCAGCCATTAATTTCCCGATTTCAGCTCCACCAATGATTACACAAGAAACTCCTTCAGGAACTCCGTTTGCTTCAAATACTTCTTTTGTAATTTGTTGACAAGCAATTGCTGTAATAGGTGTTTTTTCAGATGGTTTCCATACACAAACGTCACCACAAACCCATGCTAAAGCTGTATTCCAATTCCAGACAGCAACTGGGAAGTTGAATGCAGAAATAATTCCTACAATTCCAATTGGGTGATATTGCTCATACATTCTGTGTCCTGGACGTTCAGAGTGCATTGTTAAACCGTATAATTGTCTTGATAAACCTACTGCGAAATCACAGATGTCAATCATTTCTTGAACTTCTCCTAAACCTTCTTGTAATGATTTCCCCATTTCATAAGAAACCAATTTTCCCAAAGAATCTTTATAGAAACGTAAACGATCAGCTAATTGACGAACGATATCACCTCTTTTAGGAGCTGGAATTGTTCTCCAAACTTTATAAGCTTCTTGTGCTTTTAAGATTACTGCTTCATAATCTGCTTCAGTAGCAGAATTAACAGATGCAATTAATTTTCCATCTACAGGAGAAATTGAATCAATTCTTTCACCACGAGTTTTAAACCATTTGCTTCCCATTGAAGCGCCATTGTTTACTTCGTCAATTCCAAATTGAGCTAAAATTTCTTGTATTCCTAGGTCATTCATTACTTCAGCCATAGTATGTTTAATTTTTGATTATTTTTTGCGTTACAAAATTAACGTATTTTATTGAGAGTTGTTATATTTTCAGTTCTTTTTCTAATGAATTTAAGAACTTTTTATGTTTTTTAACATTTCAAGAATTGAACTTTGATGAGGGGTATATAAAATCAAAAAGCGATTCGAGGGATCGAATCGCTTTCTGCTAACTTAACCTAACCACTATTCACTGAAAAAAGAGTTTAGTATATCTATGTTTTAATACTTTCTTGTTTTGTTTAACAAATTTAATTCGTTTGTGTTAATAATAAAACACTGAAATGAGTCAATCATGCAATCTTAAATCTAAGTAAAAGTACGTAGAGAATCGTTTTTTATGTATTTATACAGTTTTATTCTCGAGTTGATAGTCTTTTTTCGATCGTTGGTAGAAATCTTATTATTTTATTCTTGTATTCCTACTTGGAGGTTATTTTTTTATTTATTCGACAAATTATCTATTTTCTACGATGTATAGAGAATTAGATAGTTTGTTTAATTCATTTTAAATAGTAGAACTAACTACTTTTATTAAAGGTGTTTATTTTTATCTTTACCATATGAATGTTCAAATTTATACTGATGGGGCAGCTAAAGGGAATCCTGGAAATGGAGGTTTTGGAGTTGTTATGCGTTTCAATAATGTAGATAAAGAAATATCGGCAGGTTTTCGATTAACAACTAATAATAGAATGGAGTTATTGGCTGTGATTGTTGCTTTGGAATCTATGAAAACAAATTTGCATCCAATTCATATTTATTCTGATTCAAAATATGTAATCGATAGTATTACAAAAGGTTGGATTTATAATTGGAAAAAGACTGGATTTAAAGGAAAGAAAAATCAAGATCTTTGGATGCGTTATATGAATATTGCTGAAAAATTTGAATTACACTTCCATTGGGTGAAAGGGCATTCTGGACATAAAGAAAATGAAAGATGTGATTTTCTTGCTGTTAAAGCAGCAGAGGGTAAAGATTTAATAATTGATGAAGTTTTTGAGAAATTGAAAAAAGATGAAAATTTATTTTAATCTAAACCTTCAGAATTAATTTCAGTTATTACATTCGAAGAAAATGCTCTACAAGCTTTAATAAAAGTATAGATTAGAGGATGAGCAATATCTCTAGTAGATGAAATTTGCGGGCAATAGCCGCAAGCTAAAAAGAAAGGATGCTCTTTTACACTAATTACCTCGGGCTCTTCAAATTGATTGTATGCTTCTATGTCAATATGATTTTCTGTAAGTACTTCTATCAGTTGAGGATATAAACTATATCTTGAAGATGTTAGTTCTAGTGTATTGTGATTATCATATATTTTAATGAATTCTTTTGAATGTGGAATAATCATTAATCGCTCAAACTGTTGACCTTCTACTAAATTATCTGAAATTAGTTTTTCGCCATTTGAGTTCAATTGATTTCTATTGATAATTACTTCAATCAATGCTTTGTATGACTCCCCAGTCAATAATACAGGGATTTTCAATTTCAATAGATTATCAATAATTCCATTCAAGAAAAAGATACTTCGAAAAGGTCCAGGAGAAATCCATACACCATCGTATTGTTCAAAGGTTTGGGGTTTTAATTGAGCTGCTTCGTTAACTTTGATCCAATAATAACTTATTTCAATATCTAAAAATCGCGAAGAATGATCGATCGATAAATTTGTCGCTTGGTGAGAATTATATGTAAAGTTATAATCTCCAATGATTGCTATTTTTAAGCTATTACTCATGGTTTAGAATAGTAGATGCTATCTTTGAAACCATCCTTTCACTTGTCCGTTTGATATACTCATTGAATCTGGAATTGCAGCGTTACTATATACATAACAGCTGAATGTACAAGTGAATTTAGAGTAATCACCATTTGGATCTGACTCTTGAGAGATACTTGAGAAATTAACACTTTTAGGGTGAATACTATTATCTCTAGAAGACCATATTACACCTGCATTATCAGTATAACTTACGTAAAATCCTGATGTTCCATTATTTGAATAATTAGGACTTGAATGTGAATTAAAGAAATTATTAAATGTTGTTAAATCAGGTCCTGTTGAATTAGCTTGATCCCAAGTTAAACTCCCAAGACCAACTTGGATTTTTGCATTTTGTCCAGGAGTTGTTGATTTCATCTCAAATAAATAGATTACTGAAGATGTTTGACCGCTAGGAAGAACTATTTTTGATTGAGTTGCAGCACCTGCATAACCATTCACATTTTCAGTGAATTCAGTTGTTGAATTATTAATATTACCACTAAAGTATGCTTTTAAAGTTGCTTTATGTTCTGGCGCAGGAATAACTTCGTGCTTAATACATGAAAACAATATAATAGAGGTAATAATGGCTGATAATAGTAATGGAAGTTTCATAATTTAACAATATTCTATAGTTAGCAAATCTAATAAACTAACACTAAAATACTTATTTTTTTTGAACAATAACAATTTCAAGACATTTAATTTACTAAATGAACAAAATCGTTTGATTTTTAATCTTATTTTATGCTCTAATTTGTTTTATTTTTTGAGTAAATTCAAAATGATTCACTTGAAAATTTGTTGAAGAATATTTTGCTGAGTTCAATCTGTAAAAAGAACTTCCATCGTACATTATTTCTTCATCAAAATAACTAGAAATATCACTTTCAGGATTTTGTTGTTGTAATTTATTGATGATGACATTAAGATCTGTATGACTAATCACTAAATCTGAAGGATAAGATAATTTTTCTTTACTTAATATTGCATTTACATATACATTTGTATCACCGCTTTCAAATGAAATGGTATTTATTTTTATACTTTCTATCAACGTTTTCATAATTTTCTATTTTTAATTATGATACAAAGTTGCGGCAGTTAATCGTAAACTATTTACGAACTTCTAATTTCTTTCGATTTTCACTTAAATGATTGCATTTATTTATTTTCAAAAAGTTGCCCCTATTTTTATAAATAATTTTCTTAATTTCAACCTACATAAATGATTTAAGACTTTAAAATATACACTCATGAAGTACGAAAGAATTAATAATGATCTATATATAGCTAATAGAAGAAAATTTATTGCAAAAATGGAATCCAAGTCCCTTGCAGTTTTTAATTCTAATGATATTTTCCCAATCAGTGCAGATAGTACAATGCCTTTTCAACAGCACAGGGATATTTTATATTTATCAGGTGTCGATCAAGAGGAAAGTATATTGGTTATTTTTCCAGAATGTAAAAATGAAGCACATAGAGAAATTTTATTTTTAAAAGAAACAAATGAGCACATTGCTGTTTGGGAAGGTGAAAAATTAACAAAAGAGGCTGCTTTTGAAACTTCAGGGATTAAAACTGTTTATTGGTTAAATCAATTTCCAACAATTTTCAAGCAGTTAATGGCTGAAGCTGACAATATCTATTTGAATACGAATGAGCATTTAAGAGCTTCGACAGAAGTTGAAACAAGAGAAGATCGTTTCATCAAACAAGTAAAAATTGATTATCCAGCTCATGCTGTTCGAAAAAGTGCTCCAATCATGCATCGAATTCGTTCCGTGAAAGAAGATATTGAAATTCATTTGATGCAAAGAGCTTGTAAGATTACTGAAGCTGGTTTCAGAAAATTATTATCTGTTACAAAGCCAGGTATTTGGGAATATGAATTAGAAGCTGAATTAATCTATGAATTTGTTAAAAACAGATCGAAAGGATTTGCTTACACTCCAATTATTGCATCGGGTAAAAACGCATGTGTTCTTCATTATATTGAAAATAATCAACAATGTAAAGATGGTGAAGTAATTTTATTAGATGTTGCTGCTGAATATGCAAATTACGCTTCTGATTTGACTAGATGTATACCTGTTAATGGTAAATTTACAGATCGACAAAAAGCAGTTTATAATGCTGTTCTTCATGTTAAAAAAGAAGCTGAAAAAATGTTAGTTGCTGGAACTATTATGGCTGAATATCATAAAGAAGTAGGACTTGTTATGCAAGATCAATTGGTGCAACTAGGTCTTATTTCTCAGACAGATATTAAAAATCAAAATCCAGAATGGCCTGCTTATAAAAAATATTTTATGCACGGAACTTCTCATTTTATTGGGTTGGACACACATGATGTAGGTATTTGGAATGAACCGATTGAAGCGGGAATGGTTTTCACATGTGAGCCTGGTATTTATATTCCTGAAGAGAATTTAGGTATTCGATTAGAAGATGATTTGGTAATTCAAAATTCAGGAAGTCCTTTTAATTTAATGAAAGATATTCCTTTAGAAGCAGAGGAAATAGAAGAATTGATGAATAGTAATGTTTTGGCATAAATTCGATGCTTTCAATATTAAACTATAAACAATTTGGTGAAGGTGAAACAGTCGTTTTTCTTCATGGTTTTTTAGAATCGATTTCAATGTGGGAAAAACTTTCATTGGAATCGATTCATTTTCAGTCAATATTGATAGATTTACCTGGACATGGAGAGTCTAAAAATGAAGACAATTCCCAAGTTCCGTCAATTGATTACATGGCTAATCGAGTAATCGAGACTTTAAATCAACTTGGAATTAAAAAATACCATGTAGTTGGTCATTCAATGGGTGGTTACGTAGCTTTGGTTTTAAAAAAGATTGATGTTCGATGTGAAAAAGTTATCTTGCTGAATTCTAATTTTTGGGAAGATTCGGCTGAAAAACAAAAGGATAGAATTAGAGTTGCAGATATAGTTTTTAAGAATAAAAATTTATTTTTGAAAGAAGCCATTCCTAATTTGTATAACGATCAAGTAAAGTATAAGGAAGAAATCACTGCTTTACTTTCGGAAGCTTTAAAGATGGAGGCTTTTTCTATTGCTTATGCATCATTAGCTATGAGTAAAAGACTTGATTTTTCAGAATTGATTATACATAAACCATCAGATTTTGTAATTGTACAAGGTGAAATTGATGCCATTGTTCCTAGATTAATAATGGAATCAAAGGAAGCTCTAAAAAAAGTGCCCTATTATTTAATTAAAAACACAGGGCACATGAGTCATTTTGAAAATCCGAGTGAAATACATCAATTGTTAATCAAGGAATTAGGAAGTTTGGAAAGAAATTAGGGAGTTAACTTAGTTGATTAAGACAAATTAATTTCCATTATCATTGAAAATCCATTCTGTTTTTGAATTATCTAGTAAAATTGTTTTCATATATAAAGTATTTAAGTTTCTGAAGCTAATTTAATACGGATAATCGTGTTATTTTTGAAAATCATTTTAAGTGTTGTATTAATTGATTTAAACGTTCTAAAAGTGAAATTAACAGAATCAATGTTTGATTTAATGGGGATAGAATTTCAAGAATGATAAAAAAATTATACTATATTAGATTAATAAAAAAAACCAAACAGAGAATTTAAAAAACTAAAACTATTATACCATGAAACTTAGAGCCCTAGTAGTAGATGATGAAGAATTTGCAAGAAAGAACCTAATTTTATTATTAGAGGAATTTTGCCCAGAAATAGAAGTTATTGGTGAAGCTTCAAGAAAAGAACAAGCAAAAGCAATTATTGAAACTTCAAAACCAGACGTTGTTTTCTTAGATATTCGAATGCCATCAGGAACAGAAGGATTTGAGTTATTGGAAGAAATCGAAGAGAAAGATTTTTTAGTAGTTTTTGTTACGGCATTTAAAGATTTTGCAATTAAGGCATTTAATGCAAATGCTGCCTATTACTTGATGAAACCAATTGATATTGATGAATTGAGAATCTCAGTAGATAAATTAGTGGAAACAAAACGTATTTTTTCTGAAAATCCATCAAGTTTTCCAGCTTATTTTGGTGCAATGAGAAATTTATCTGATACGATTGTTCGAAATAAACCAAACAATCGAATTGCGATTAGCCATACGAAAGGTTTAAAAATTGTTGAAGATGATACGATTACCCATCTAGAAGCAAGTGGGAACTGTACAACAATTTACTTTGAGGATGGTACTCGTTATTTGGATACACGTACATTGAAAATTTATGAAAATTTACTTGATCCAGCTAAATTCTTCAGGGTTCATAAATCACACATTATCAATTTGAATCGATTAACAGAATATTTACATGAAGACGGGCATTTTGCTGTTTTAAAAGGTGGTTTAAATATTCCTATCGCACGAAACAGAGTAGCAGATTTTGTTCGTTTATTGAAAGATGCTTAAAAAATGAAATATCTTTTAATACTTTTTTTATTTATTACAGGTTTTCTTAAAGCTCAGAAGGTTTCTTTTGTTGCTTATGGCACGAATGAAGGTTTACCTCAATCCCAAGTTACTTCTATTACACAAGATAAAGAAGGGTATTTATGGGTTGGTACATTTGGTGGATTGGGGCGTTTCAATGGAAAGGATTTTGTAACCTATTCTACAAAGAATGGTCTCTTAAATAATCGGATTTCGTTTTTAACAGTTATTGATCACGCTATTTGGGTTGGACATGAAGGAGGTATCTCTAGGATTTATAAAAATAAGATTCAAAAATGGGCTTTTCCTAATAGGGGAAAAACGTCAAAAGTTTCACAAATTATTAAATTTAAAGGAGAATTAATTATAGCTACAAATGGTTATGGTTTGTTGAAGTTTGAAAATAATCAACTAATAAAAATTCAATCCCTAAAAAAGAAATACGAAAACATTGTAAATATTAAAGTTTTTAAAAATGACTTATATATTGGTTACGATGTAGGTGTTGTTATGACAAAAAATTTCAAAGAATATACCGTAATCAAAGCAATAAACAATTATTTTTTAACAGATATACAGATAACAAAAGCTGAGTTAATTTTTGCTACTTATTTCAATGGTAGTTTGACATATGATTTTAAAAGTAAAAAAATATTAAAATCAACTTTACCTTCAAGTGTTGAGGATGTAAAAACATTATTTATAGATTCTAAAAAATCTATTTGGTATAGCACTAATTTAGGTTTGTTTAAGAGGGATCATAAAAATGAATTGACCGTTTATAATGAAGCGAATGGGTTTCCCTCTTCAAAAATAACAACCTCTTTTGAAGATAAAAATGGAAATATTTGGGTTGGAACTGAAGGGAAAGGTTTAATTAGTTTCCCGTCTCAGAAATTATTTTTTTATAACCAATCTAATGGCTTTCCTTCAGATTTAATTACAAATGTCAATCAAGATAAATCAAAAACCATTTGGTTCTCATCTTTTGACAAAGGTATTTTTAAGAGGGATATAAATCGTAAAGTTGAATTTGTAACAGATTTATCAAAAATTAGTTGGTCATCTGCCCTTGATGTTGATGGAGCACATTGGTTTGGAACAGAAGATGGTTTAGTTCGAATTTATAAGAATAAAACAGAATTTGTAAGCGATAAAGAATTGCCTGGAGTAAAAATCACTTCTCTTCTAAAAATAAACGATCATAAATTTATTTTGGCAGGTGATGGTGGTTTATCTATTTATGAAAATGGTAAATTCAGAAAAGTTATTTCAAGTGATGGACTAAAACTTGGCCTTGTAAAGGATATTCAGCTTTTTAATAATAAAATAATATGTGCAACCGATCGAGGTTTATATAGTTATGAAAATGGGAAATTTGTTAATTTCAATCATCTTTATGAAATCATATATTGCTTAGCGAAAGACAATAAAAATAATTTATGGGTTGGAACAGAAGATGGGTTATTACTTGTTCAAAAAAATGAATTAAAAAAAATCAATTTAGGAATTGAGCCATCTTCAAATTTTATTTTGTTCATTCAAACATATAATAACCTTGTTTTTATTGGAACAAATAATGGATTATTTATTCTTAATTCGCTTACCAATGAGCTGAAACATTTTGGGAAAAATGAAGGTATCCCAGATTTAGAATCTAATGTAAAATCAAGTTTTGTAGACTCAAAAGGGAACTTTTGGTTTGGAACAGCCTCAGGAACTGTTTTTTTTGACATTGCTAAATTAAACTTAACTAATAATCAACCCAAGTTGTTGGTTTCATCTTTGCTATTAAATCAAGAAAATTTTAATTATTCAAAGTATAGTAAATCGATTGATAAAAATGGTCTACCTTCTAATTTGAATCTTCCTTTTACAAAGAATAACTTAACGATTAACTTAGACGCGATTCATTTTGAAAATCATAAAGATATTTATTATCAATATTGGATCGAAGGATTGGATGAAAAGTGGTCTCCAGAAATTAAAAATTCGACCATTTCTTTAACAAGTTTACCTCATGGAGATTTTACATTACACTTTAGAGCAGTTATTGGTAAAGACAATTTTTCAAATGAAATTACTATTCCTTTAATTATCAGACCGCCTTTTTATAAAACTTGGTGGTTTTACCTATTGGTTTTAATTTTTACTTCTGGAATAGTTTATTTAATTATCCAGTTAAGATTAAGAAGAGAACGTCAAAGAAATTATAATGAAACGTTAGAATATAAGTCACGATTAATGGCGTTGGAGCAAAAATCATTAAATGCTAGTATGAATCGTCATTTTATTTTTAATTCTTTAAATTCAATTCAATATTTTATTAATTCTCAAGATCGTATTTCAGCAAATCGCTATTTAACGAATTTTGCAAAGTTGATACGTAAAAATTTAGATTCAACAGTTGAAGCTGGAAGTATGATTCCTTTAAGTCAGGAGTTGGAAGGTTTAGAATTATATCTTTCACTTGAAGCCATGCGTTTTAAAGATCGATTTGAGTATGAAATAATTGTTGAAGATGTTGATACTGAATCAATCAAAGTTCCATCCATGTTGTTACAACCGTTTATAGAGAATAGTATAATTCATGGGATTTTGCCAAATGAGACAATTAAAGGTAAAATCACAATTGACATAAGAGCAGAAGGTAATATTTTAATTATTCAATTAGATGACAATGGAGTAGGGATTGATAACAGTGTTAGTGCCAAGAAAGGAGAACAAGGCGACCATAAATCACAAGGAATGGAGATTACATCCAAACGAATTGATTTAATAAAAAAGCTTTCAAATCAGCGTTTTGAGTTAATCGGGCCATTTCAAGTTACTGATGAAAACCGTTTAATCAATGGAACACGCGTTTTACTCAAAATACCATTTGAAAATTTTGAATATTAAATTTGTATTTATATATTTGTTTTAATAATAAATGAAATGAAAAAAATTCAATACATATTATTCTTATCGATTGCAACGTTCTTCGTAGCTTGTAAGAAAGAAGTAATTCTTCCTAACAACAATTCTACTGAGAACAATGTTGTGAATCAGACTTCTTCATCAAGATCTATGTCGATTAGTAGCGACGGTACGGAGATATTAGTTAATGATGAAACTACTTTTGATACTGAAGGGAACACAATTGTTGATCCAACCGGAAGACCAAAGCCAAGCAGGCCAGGTTCAGGTGGTTCTAAATAAATTATTTTTAAATCCTGTTGTTTACAACAGGATTTTTTTTGCTATTGCTATACACTTTAGTCAATAATTTATACAGATCAAATTTTTACAATTTAAAGCTGTAATTCTTTTTATATATTCGTTTATACGTAATTTTTATAATCGAATTTATACATGTCTAAAAGAGTTAAAGAATCCGTTCATGAGTTAATAAAATCGTTAACTAAATCCGAAAAACGGTATTTTAAATTAATGTCAAGTAGACACACTATTGGTGAAGAGAATAATTATGTCATTTTATTTGATGCAATTGAAAAACAAATTGATTATGATGAGCAGGCATTGTTTCTACAATTTAAAGGAGAAGCATTTTTAAATAAATTTGCCATTACCAAAAAAAGACTATACGACCATATTCTAAACGCACTTGATTTATTTCATAACAATTCATCTATTGAGGCACAAATTTATAAGATGCTTCACAGTGCCGATATTTTATATGAAAAATCCCTTTATGAACAATCAAAATCAATTTTGAGAAGTGCCGAAAAGCTGGCAGAGAAAAAACAATATTTTAATTTGTTACTAATTATAAAAAGTAAGCAAAAAAGGTTATTTGAAAATACCTCATATTCAGAAATCACGAAAGAAGAAATAGATCAAATCTATACTTCGGATTTGTACTTACATAACCAAAGTTTACTTTATGATAAATTATGGAATATTAAAAGTCAATTGTTTCACTTGTTAGCTCAAAAAGGAAATTCAAGGTCGTTGGATGAATTTTCTGATTTTAAATTAATTATTGATGAATTAGCAAAAAATGTGAAACAAAGTGAATGGTATTTTGAAACGCATTATCTGTTTCATCATATTTATAGCGCTTATTATTTTGCAATAAACGATTTTGAAAGATGTTTAGAATATTTAGAAAAGAATATTTTATATTTTGAAGAAAATGAAGAATATATTAATAGTCAGCCAAATAAATATTTTTCTATATTGACAAATACGATATTTGTATGTGAAAAATTAGGGAAAATTAAACAAGCTCAAGCGATATTTCAAAAGTTAAAATCGTTGCCACAACTATTGAAAGAGAATACAAATGAAGATCTGAAAATAAAACTTTTTTCTAGTATTAATAGTATTGAAATTGACACCTTAATTCAGCATGGCGATTTTAATAATGCTGTTTTGTTGATTGAAAAAATAAATGAAGGGTTAGTTTATTATGATGATAAAATAGCTACCCCAAGAAAAATTTATCTTTCATACAAAATAGCAGTTGTTTATCTAGCAATAGGGGATTATGCGAATTCCTTGAAATGGATAAATAAAATACTAAATGATAAACAATTAGACCAAAAAGAAGATGTTTTAGCCTATACTCAGTTGTTGAATGTGTTGGTTCATATTGAAATGGGGCATTACGATTTGTTAGCCTATTTAGTGAAAAGTACATTAAGATCGCTCAAGTCAAGGAACAGATTATATGAACCAGAAAAAGCATTTTTAAATTTTGTATCTAAATTAATTAAAACGTCAGATGTCTTTGAAAAAGAACAGTTTTGGGAAAACACGTTCAATGTTCTTTCAGAATTGTACAAAGACTCTAATAATGCCGTTTCATTGGATTATTTTGATATTCTTTCATGGTCTGAAGCTAAATTTAAACGCCAATCCTTCAAAGATATTATAAAGTCAAAATTCAATAAAAAATTAGCTATAAACGTTTAATTATTCATTTTTAAAATGATCCCATCCCATCGCTTGCAATTCGATAGCTGAGCCATTTTTATCAATGAAGTAGATACCATCGTTTGGATGCGTCATATGGCCAATGATTGACATGTTTGGATTTCCTTTTACTTTATCAAAGTCAGATTGTTTGATCGTAAATAACAATTCATAATCTTCTCCACCATTTAATACACACGTTGCAGGATCAAGATTAAAATCAATAGCTGCTATAGAAGTTTGCGCATCAATTGGAATTTTTTCATCGTAAATATGACAACCAACATTACTTGCTTTACATAAATGCATGATTTCAGAAGCTAAACCATCAGAAATATCGATCATAGAAGTAGGAATTACTTCCAATTCTTTCAAATAGCCAATAATATCTTTTCTTGCTTCTGGTTTTAATTGACGTTGAATGATGTAATCATGACCATCTAAATCCGGTTGTATATTTGGATTCGCTTTATAGACTTCTTTCTCTCTTTCTAATACTTGAAGTCCGATGTAGGCTCCACCTAAATCACCAGTTACTACTAATAAATCATGTTCTTTAGCACCATCTCTGTATGTAATTTCAGAATTTTTAGCTTTTCCAATAGCTGTAATTGAAATCATTAATCCCAATTGAGATGAGGTAGTATCTCCACCTATTAAATCAACATTGTAATTTTCACAAGCTAATTGAATTCCTTTGTATAATTCCTCAAGAGCTTCCGTTTGAAAACGATTAGAAACAGCAATTGAAACGGTAATTTGTTCGCAAACACCATTCATCGCACAAATATCAGAAACATTCACGGCAACAGCTTTATACCCTAAATGTTTTAAAGGCATGTACATTAAATTAAAATGAACACCTTCAATTAATAAATCTGTTGAGATTAAAGTAGATTCTTCGTCATTTAAGTAAATAACGGCAGCATCATCTCCAATTGCCTTTAATGTGGATTGATTTTTCGCTTCGAAATTACTTGTTAAATGATTTATTAAACCAAATTCACCTAATTGATTGATATCTACTTTTTCGCTCATGTTTCGTGACTTTAAATTATTAAAATAGAATAAATATGATTATGTAATAATTTACAACAAATTAGTTAAATGAAAAAAAGGAGCTAATTTCTTAACTCCTTTTTGTTGGCCCACTAGGGCTCGAACCTAGACTCTTCGGTACCAAAAACCGACGTGTTGCCAGTTACACCATGGGCCAATTGATGTGGGTGCAAAGTTAGAGAGATTTTTTAATTCAGCAAGGAATTTTTCAAAAAAATATAAAATAATTTATTGTTTTTTTGAAATTAGTTGAATTTCAATTAGTAAAGATTGTAGAAGACAGAGGAAAAATAAAGTTTATTCAATTATTTATAAAGGTTCTCTATCAAAATCACATCATTTAGCAAAATTTAAGACTTAAAAGCAATGCTTCAAGGGATATATTATTAAATTCGCGTGTTTAAAAAGTGATTTAAGACTTTACTAATTGATAAATGAATTAATTTTCTGAAGTTTATCGAGTAAATGAGCTTACTTTTTGAGATATAAATTGACAATAAAAAACAAATAGAATACACATGAATTATAAAAAACTGAACCAATACTTAGGATGGCTAGTCTTTTTTATCGCTACAGCTGTTTATTTCATTACACTTGAAGATACCGTTAGTTTATGGGATTGTGGGGAGTATATAACAACAGCTTATAAATTAGAAGTTGGTCACCCTCCAGGTGCACCTTTATTTATGATGATTGGACGTATGTTTTCGTTTTTTGCTGCTCCTGAAAATGTGGCGGTTTGGGTAAATAGACTTTCTGCATTATCTAGTTCATTCTCTATTTTGTTCATGTTCTGGTCGATTACGCTATTGGCTAAGAAAATGGTCTTAAAAAACAAAGCAGAAATGTCAAAAGGAGACATGATCGCTGTTTTAGGAAGTGGTTTAGTTGGATCCTTAGCTTATACATTTTCTGATTCTTTCTGGTTCTCAGCTGTTGAAGGTGAGGTTTATGCAATGGCGTCTTTGTTTACTGCAATTATCATGTGGGCAATCTTAAAATGGGACGAAGAAATGGCATTGGTTCAAAATAATCAATTGATTCCTGATGTTTCTCCTGATAGATGGTTGTTGTTGATTATGTTCTTATTAGGTTTAGCAATTGGTGTCCATTTATTGGGGATCTTGGTTGTTCCAGCTATTGGTTTTGTTTTATATTTCAGACACAAACAAAAAGCAGATTTAAAAGGTATTTTATTAACTGGAATTGTTTCTGTTGCGGTGCTTGGGTTCATTCAAGAAGGGATTATCCCAGGTTCTATTTCATTAGCTTCTGAATTTGAGGTAATGTTTACGAATTCATTAGGTTTACCTTTTTTAAGTGGAACAATCTTTTTCTTTGGTGCATTAATTACAGCTTGTGTATTATTAATTAGAAGAGCTCGTAAGAAAAATCAAACATTATTATACAATATCACTATGGGATTAGTGATGTTATTAATCGGTTATGGTTCATTTGCGATGATTGTAATTCGTTCAAGTGCAAATACACCATTAGATGAAAATGATCCTGAAAACTTGGTAACCTTAAAATCATATTTGAAACGTGAGCAATATGGATCGGCACCAATTTTTAGTGGACCTTATTGGAATTCTACAGAAAATCCAGTTGAAGAGTTTAGTGATAGGCCACCATTTTATTTGAGAAGATTTATCGTTTCAAAAGGTGAGGAAGTAGTAAAAGCTTTCAAGAGTGAAAAAGATGCACAGAAATATGTAGCTGCAAATGGGGGATCTATCGAAGAAAAATATTTCATGTCGAATGAGGATCATAGAGAAAATCAAGTAGCTACTTATTCTCAAACGACTTTCTTTCCAAGGATGTACTATTCTGATGAACCAGGAAAAATTCCAGGTTACAAAATGTGGTCTGGCTATGATCCTGCAGACGGAGCAGATACTGAAAAAGGAAAAGATGGTTTAAGACTTCCAACATTTGGTGAGAATATTACTTATTTTGCTCGATACCAAGTGAATTGGATGTATTGGAGATATTTTATGTGGAATTTTGCAGGTCGTCAAAATGATATTCAAGGTCATGGAGATCAAATGCGTGGTAACTGGAAATCTGGATTTAGTGTTGTAGATAATATGCGATTAGGAAATCAAGATGAAGCTGCACCATATTTCACATCAGAAAATAAAGGAAATAATAAATTCTTCTTCTTGCCTTTAGTTTTAGGTTTAATAGGATTGTTTATACATATTTATAAGTCGCCTAAAGATGCATTTGTAGTATTCTTAGCATTCTTATTTACTGGTATTGCGATTGTGGTTTACTTAAATCAAAAAACAAACGAACCAAGAGAGCGTGATTATGCATTTGCAGGTTCATTCTATTTCTTTGCCTTCTGGGTTGGTTTAGGTGTTTATGGCTTGTATGAAGCATTCAAAAATTTCACTAAAAAAGATTACGTTCAATTATTGACTGCTGTTGGGATGATTGGCGGTGTTACATTATTAATCGATGCAATATCAAGTGAAGTTTCTTTACCAATTACATTGTCGTGGGTAATTATTTCAATCATAGGTTTGGCATTGATGTTATTAATGACAGGAATGAAAAAAGTGATTAAGTCAGAAGGTCAAGGTGCAATTGTTGCTATTGTTTTAGGATTGTTTATTCCAATTATTATGGGAATGCAGGGTTGGGATGATCACGACAGAAGTAATAAAACTTCAGCACATGATTTAGCGAAAGATTATTTAATGTCTTGTGGAACAAATGGAATCTTATTTACAGGTGGTGATAATGATACGTTCCCATTATGGTATATGCAAGAAGTAGAAGGTTACAGAACAGATGTTCGTGTTTGTAATTTATCTTTAATGCAAACGGATTGGTATACAGATCAGATGAAAATGAAAGCTTACGATTCTGATGCATTACCGATTAAATTTACTGAAGATCAAATCTTGATGTATGCGGGTTATACAGATCAAACATTATTCGCTGGATTATTTGAATTGTTTTACTTGAATGCAGGTGATAGAATTATCAATGATGTAATTAAAATCAGAGTTAAAAACAATAGATTAGAAGCGCAAAAATCATTGGATAATTTCAACATGCAAGTGGCGCCTCTATTAGCTTCTGTTACTTCTGACCAAGCGAATGTGATAGCAAGATTAGATGTTATAAAATCAAGTATCACAACTAATACAAAAGCAACTTTAGAGGAGAATATCTATTCTAAATATGTTTCTGTAATGGAATTATTATCAGGAGCGCAAAATGGATTGATTAAAATTGATGAACAATCTGCTCAAAAATTACAGAGTTTAATCATGGAAATGGATAAACCTTGGGATTTTGCAAACATCGATGATATGATGAAATTTACACGTGATGACAAAAACATCATTATGTATAATCAAAATCAAAAAGTTAGAATTTTCCCTAGTGCAGGTGTGATTTTACCAGTTGATGCAAATAATGCTGTTAGATCTGGTGTTATTGATGCAAAAGACAAAGGAGATTGTGCTAAAGAATTACGTTTTAATTTTGATGGAAGAGGTTTAACACGTGAGCAAATGATGATGATCGAAGTGTTAGCTAATAACGATTGGAAACGTGGAATTTACTTCTCAAGTCCTGGAGGAAATGATGTTGCATTGGCATTATACAGAAGAGGTTACTTGAAACAAAATGGAATGGTTTACGAATTATCTCCATTGAATAATTTTGAAGAAAGATGCAACGTTGACAAGATGTATGCAAACTTGATGAAAAATTACGATTTCGGTGATTTGAAAAATCCAAATGTATTAACGGATTACTATGCACGTCGTCAAACAACTCAATTTAGAACACATTTCTCAGTATTAGCTCAAGAGTTATTGAGAAAAGCAGATGAAGCAAAAGATATCAAATCAAAAGGATTAGAATTCATTAAAATGTACGCACAAGCTGGAAGAAAAGCAGAAGCTGATCGTTACATGAAAATTTTCAAAAATGCAGATAAAATTATCGCTGAAAACAAACGTAAAGCGATTAATTTGGTGAAACATTCAATTGAAATCATGCCTTTAGAAACGGTAATTGATTATGGTGAGCCAAGAAAATCTGGTAAAACATATGATATTGGTTCTACAAAAGTAGAAGCGTTTGGAGACGGAACTGTTCAAGAGTATGTTGCAATATTATTTACTGCAGGTGATAAAAAAGCAGCAAATGAATTAGGATTAAAATTGGCAAAACAATTAGAGTCAATAATTAAATATTACGAAGTAAGTGACATTGCTTTTGCAGCTAATCCTCAAAATACTGAAGATTTATTTGCAGCATTAGATAATTATTTTACAGTAATGATGATTGCAATGGATCCTAATGATGGTGATGCTAAAGGAAAATTAGCTGTTTCAATGAATGCAAAAGTGAGAAACTTGTATGATTCAGTTTTCCCAAGAATGTATGCTGAATTAAAAGCGAAAGCATCTGATAATGGAGAATCTGTTACAAGAGGAAGTACTGCAGGAAAATATGCAAATATGTTATTCCAATTACAAGATCATTTAGAAGCAATGGGAATTCATTATGGAATGATTAGTGGTCCTTCAGCGCCACAACCTGCACCTGCAACTGCAGTTCCAAGTGAAATGGATATTAATTCATTAATGAATCAACAAGTAAAAGGTGATTCTGTTTTAGAATAATTCGCCTTGAATAATATAAAGTTATTTAAAACCCCACGATTTCTTTATTGGATTTTTCCAAGAAGAACGTGGGGTTTTTCACGTAAAAGAAGTTCTGTTTATCTTACTTTTGATGACGGTCCTCAACCTGAAATTACTGAATGGGTTTTAGACTTTTTGAAAGAAAAAAATATTAAAGCAACGTTCTTTTGTGTTGGGAATAATTTATTAAAATATCCTAAGATTACTGAGCGAACAAAGTTGGATGGACATGTAGTTGCAAACCATACAATGGATCACAATAAAGGGACGAAGACGGCATTTAAAAAGTATAAAGAATCAATTGACGAAACCTCTAAATTAGTGTCCAACAATTTATTTCGTCCTCCTTACGGGAGAATAACAGCTTTAGATTCTTTTCGAATTAATAAAGAATATAAAATCATCATGTGGACTTGGCTTTCTTATGATTTTGATCGAAATGTCTCCATTGAGAAAATTCTTGAAAAAGCAAAAAAACAAATCAAAGCAGGAGATATTATTGTACTTCATGACAACATAAAAACCTTCGACCGATTAAAATTACTTTTACCAGAAATTGTAAAAATTATAGAGGATAAAAAGCTAACTTTTGAAGTAATAAACTCTTAAATTAATACTAGAATCAAACAAATGCAAAACTATTGGAACGAAGGTAGCTGAGCGTAGTCCGAATTGTCGGACGAAGCTACTTTCTTTTAAAAACCGGCACAGTAGAGCAAGGTTCACCATACATAATACTTTTTACAACAGGTTGTAGATGTTGAATCAACGTAACCATTGAAAAATCAGGAGCAGGAATATCAGAACAACCTTTTACGATCACTCTACCATCGATATATTCATCCAATGGTTCATTGAAAATAGCTGTCTTAATCAATTGCTTTTGAAGATCTAATTGATTTCCGACAATGTATGTTTTAGCAATTCCTTCTAAAGCAGATGCTACAAGCATATAAGCCCAAGTTGGAACAAATGCATCAGCAGAACAATAAATATAAATAGCTTTATTTTCAAATTGTTTCCAATCATTTTCTTTGATCCAATTTCTAAAATCTTTTTCTTTTAGAACAAGACCTTGCCACAATTGTTCAGCTAAATCAATTCCAATAATTTGTTCTTTTGGATTAAATTTAGCTAAATCTAAACTTATTAAACCACTGTCTTTTACTTTATTGATTATTTCTTCCATCGCTCAAAAATGTAGTGTAAAAATAAGGAAATTTCACGTTAATTATTCAATATTAAAAAAGTCGAATGATTCACACAAAGCGAAGTCGAATAATTTATGCTGAGCGTAGTCGAAGCATGTCATCTTGTCACTAAAAAATCAAAGGCATATCTTTTGACAATCAGCTGTATGCAAAAACAAAAAACACATCCGTTCGGTTCAACATTAGAGGCGATTTTGTATCCAACATTATTATTAATAGTGATGTGGGTCGTTTTTTGGGCTCAACAATTATTTCCATATAATTTCCATGAATTAGGTGTTTTACCAAGAAATATTTCAGGTTTAAAAGGAATAATTTTCATGCCTTTAATTCATTCAAAGACAGACTTTGCACACATCATCAATAATTCTGCTCCAACTTTTATTTTATTAGCGGCTTTAGTTTATTTCTACCGTGAAATTGCTTTGAAAGTCTTTGTTTTTAGTTGGGTTTTCACAGGGTTATTTGTGTGGATATTGGCAAATGACAAAGGTGGATATCACATAGGAATGAGCGGTGTCATTTATGCTTTAGCTAGTTTTCTTTTCACAAGTGGTGTTTTACGAAAATTTCTTCCTCTTCAAGCTATTTCAATGTTTGTAGCATTTATGTATGGAGGAATGGTTTGGGGAATTTTACCGATGGAAGAGAAAATTTCTTGGGAAGGACATTTGTCAGGAATGGTCATGGGAATCGTTTTTGCTTTTTATTACAAAAATGAAGGTCCCGTTCGACCTAAATACCAATATGAAATTGAGAAAGAAATGGGGATTGAACCTCCCGATTTTGAAGCAATCTTAGCAGAAAAAATTAGGTTAGCTGAATTAGCAGAACAAGAGGCATTAATGGTAAAAGAAGAACGCCATCAATATCACATAAATCATCCTCATCCTCAACGAGTAGTTTATCATTTTGTACCGAAAGAGGAAGAAATTAAAGATTTATCTTCGGATGGTAACGCTCAGTAATTGTTCCATTTCCTTTTGAAGTTTCTTCCCATGAATCAATTTCGAAAGAAATACAAATGTATTCACATGTACTTAAATCAATAAATTCACCAGTAAAATAACTCGCTAAGTCCGACAAACCATTATTGTGACCGATAATAAATAGATCTTCATTCTGTTTTTGTTCCCAAATAAATGATAATAATTGAGGACTTTCAGCTAAATAAAGTTTATCAAGATATTTGACAGTTGTAAATTCATTTCCCTCTTTTACTATTTTAATTGTTTGTCTTGTTCTAGCCGCATCTGAACAAAATATTTGTGCAGGTTGAAAGTTTTTTGATTTAAAATAGAGAGCTATATTTTCAGCCTGTAAAATACCTTTTTGCATTAATTTTCGATCGAAATCTTTTCCGCTATCCGAAAAAGGTTCAGTCTTAGCATGTCTTAAAAGATGTAATTTCATAATTTACCCAACCATTTGTTTTTTTTAAACGTTCTAAAGTTATCTTCTGAATTTCAAAAAAAGAAAAAGAAGAACAATACTATTTAATTTGAATTTGTATCTTGCATGAACACACTAATATAAGAAAAATTGAGCGCATAATGCAAATCACCCCGGAAATATTAAAGGCCTGTTTAAGGGATGATCGAAAAGCGATGAAGCAATTGTACGAATACTGCTTTAAACTTCTTATGCCTGTATGTTTCAAATACCATTCAAATGAAGAAGACGCAAGATCTTCACTGAATTTAGGGTTCATGAAAATCATTAAAAGTCTTGAAAATATTATTAAAGATGAAGTAAATTTTAATGCTTGGTCAAAGCGTGTAATGGTCAACACCTTAATTGATGAATACCGAAAAAATAAAACATATTCATCTCATGTTCAAGGGAGAGAGACAGAAAAGGAATTGGATTTTCATGCTGCTGATGTTTCAAATGATGGAGAAAGTCAATTAGGTTGTGAAAATATTTTAAAATTGATAAGTGAATTACCAGTAGTTTCAGGCAAGGTTTTTAATTTGTATGTAATAGATGGATATTCGCATAAAGAAATAGGTGATTTGTTAGAAATGTCAGAAGGAACGTCAAAGTGGCATTTATCAACAGCACGTAAATTATTGAGAGATAAATTAGAAAAATTAGAGCAGAAAGCTCAAAAAATGGTAATATGAACAGAGAAGATAAAGAGTTAGATCAACTTTTCAAAGATGCTTCACAACAAAAAACGTTTGAGTTTAAAGACGAATTTTGGGAAGAATTTGAAAAGATGTTGCCTGAGAAAAAAGGCAAGAAAAAGATCGGCGTTTTTTGGTGGTTAAATAGTGGATTACTTGTTATTGCTATAATTGGTGGTGTGATTTTCTTTTCATCAAAAGATACTTCAATTCACTTAGCTAAAAATGATTTAAAAAATGAATTGACAATTTCAAATGGATCTAAAAACCTTAATAATAATCATGTAATTCATTCTATTAATGATAAAGCTTTAAATGTTAAAAACAAAAACAATACTTCCGATAAAAACATAAATTATTCAATAGAGCAAAATGCATATAGAGCAAACAAAATCTATAAAAAGATAAGTACAATTCAAGAAGAGATCAAATCAAAAAATATTGATGATATTATAACTAAACAAAGTAGTAGTAATATTTTGAAAGGAAAAGAATCATCTACTTACACAGTTAATTTAATTGAAAAATCAAAAATTGATGAATTGAGTAGTATTCAGGAAGACATAGGGTTGCTAGATAAAAGACAAATAGATTTATGTCTTTATCCTTCTTTTATTAAGAATGGCATATATGCTTCAAAAACAAAAAAATGGAGGTCATATTTTGATGGTTTTTATTCTATTAATCAATCACCGATTATTAATTCAACAAATGGTTCAAATTTTTCAAATGGATTTGGATTAGGTTTTGGAGCAATACGTTCAAAATCTAACTGGCAATTAACTGGAGGATTGAATTTGGTTGCTCAACAATATTCTAATCTTACAATTAATGATCGTGTTAAAGTATATGGTTTCGGAGTTAAAAATTATCAGTCAGAAATTTCATATAGGAGTTTATATACTATTGAATTTCCAATTTATGCAGGTTATTCTATTAAAAACCATACGATTCAGTTTGGTATTGTGCCAAGTTATTTAATGTTAACAAAACTAGATTATGTTGTTTTGTTAAATGATCAGATTCAAACTGAATCAAGTGCTTACAACTATAAAAAAGGGCTGACTTCTTTTATGTTAAAACCATCATTAAAGTATAGTTTTAAAATTGCGCCAACATGGCAAATAGGTGCTGTGATTCAAATACATGCAATATCTCCGATATCAAAAAATATTTTTACTGGAATTCAAAATAACCATCCTTTAAATGGACAACTATTCATCAGAAAAACAATCTACTAAAATGAAAACATTCTTAAAAATAGGGGTATTGTTCTTAATAACTTCTTCAATTATATCCTGTAAAAAAGACATTATTGAAGATTTACCAACAGCAAATGATCCTGTTTTCAATACAACTGGTTCAATTGATGGGCAATCTTTCAATTTGATAGCAGGAGAAGATAATGCATTTATGCATTCATTTACTGAAGTTGTAAATGGGGTAAACAAATTCACAGGAAAACTTTCAGACGGAGAGATTGAAGTTGAATTAGGTGTTTTTGATGTGAATATAGATAAAGCGAATTTAGATATTATTTCATCAATTAATTCTTCAATTTTAGGAGCAACGATTCCGAATTCTCCAATAGTAAAATTTAATAAAGATGCATTTTTTAATGCAAGTGTAATTGACCATGTGGAATGGTATGCAAATTCAATATTTATTGGAACTGATTCTGCTTCGATCTCCATGCCTGGAATATACAATGTGTGCTCTTTGGTAACTTTTATGGATGGGTCACAAGAAAGTGTATGTAATGATATAATTGTTGGATATAAACAAAATGCAAATTATAAATTAAACCACCTTTTAGATAATACTGGTAAAGCTCAGCTATGGGTAAATGTCCAACAAGGTTCTTTACAAAATATAGAATGGAGCATTGACGGTATAGTTGTGTCAAATGATGATCACTATATTGTTGAATTGGAAGATGGGGGACATATTATTTCTTCAAAAGTTACTTTTACAAATGGAGTTGTAAAAACGAAATCAATTTTTATTGATTCTGATATTAGCACAAAGTTTATTGATGATTTGAGTCAATTTGAAATGAATCCGTTTAATCCAATTTTATGGGACGGAAAAGTGCAATTAATTGTTAGAAAAAACAACATGGAGTATCGTTCAGATTATATTGGGAATCAATCATTATCAGTAAACGTTTTAAGTTTCAATCATTATGGAAAAAACGATCATGGAAATGATGTTTACAAATTAAATGCGACAATTACGTCAAATTTAAAAAACACTTCTTCTGGAGCTATTGTACCAGTCAATTTTACAACTAACTTTGGTATTGAAATCAAAAAATAAACTATGAACAAATTATTACTAATTACATTACTTCTATCTTCATTTTCATTTGCTCAAATAACAGTAACTAGTTCGGATTTTGCTACAGGTGATGATACAGTTAGAATGAGTATTACAAGTGCAAGCACTTTAGATTATTGGACAACTGGACCAAATCAAACTTGGGATTTTTCGAGCTTAGTTCCAAGTTCTCAAGTGTTAGACACTTTTCATTCTACAGCAACAATTCCGTTATTTGCTCAAGTCGTTTTTGGTATTTTTGCGCCTGTTAAATATCAGGCAAGTTATTTCAAAGAAGCAACAACTCTGCCTTTAAGCCAACTTACTTTTTTACCAGTAACCATTAATAACATTTTTCAATATACAAGATTGACAGCTGATTCTGTGACTTCTGTGGGTTATTCTATGGTGATCAATAACAACGAAATACCATACAAATCGGATACAATAGAAAAGAATTATGATTTCCCGATTCAATTTGGAAATACAACTTATTCTAGAGGGTATACAAAAATAGATATGAATCCTGTTTACAATGGAATATTAAAACAACACAGAGTTCATTCTTCAAGTGTAGATGGCTGGGGTTCAATTACGACTCCATATGGAACTTTTAACGCACTTAGAATAAAACATGAAATCAATGAAATTGACTCTATTTCTTTAACTGTAGCTTCTTTTCCAACTACTTTGCCGCTCCAAAATCCATTAAGAAGAGAGTATGAATGGTGGACAAACGGAGAAAAAGGACCTATTTTGAAAATTACAACATCTGAGACACAAGGAATTGAGAATATTACAGCAGTTCAGTATCGTGATATTTATAGAGGTTTGGATGCCGGTTTAAAAGTAATAAATTCAGATAAAATTTCATTTTTTCCTAATCCTGCTTTAGAAGAATTGACCTTAATCAATGATGTATCTATTCAAAAAATTGAAATAATTGATTTACAAGGTAATAAGGTTATTGAATTTAATCCCTTAACAACACAATCGAATAAAATAAACGTTTCAAGTTTACATAAAGGTTTTTACTTATTACAAGTTGAGACATCAAAAGGAAGAATAGTTCAATCGTTTGAGAAATTATAAACGAAAAAGAATTATTTAAACCTTCATTTATTCCATTATCTTTGCGACAAAGGCAAACTAGTTTATCGCCGTTCCGATTAGTCGGAAAGGAGGAAAGTCTGGGCAGTATAGAGCACCGTACTTCTTAACGGGAAGGTCTCGATTTATCGGGAACAGAAAGTGCCGCAGAAAGGAAAACTACCCTGAACTTGTTGAAGGGAAAAGGTGAAAAGGCGAGGTAAGAGCTCACCGTGCTTGTGGTGACACAGGTTGCAAGGTAAACCTTACGGACTGAAAGACCATGTAAACCAAGGCTTGAGGGTTGCTCGCCCAATCTTGGAGGGTAGGTCGATAGAGCCCATGAGTGATTGTGGGCCTAGATAAATGATAAACGCTTTAAAGTAATTTAGAGAACAGAACCCGGCTTATGGTTTGCCTTTTTTTATTCCTCTTCTGGTACTGAAATATTTTCTTGAATAGAAATAGAATCTGTAATAGGTAATTCAATTATAGGTTCAGAATAAACTTCAATCGATTTTGTATCCTTCATTTTTACAATTACTTTTTGGTAAAATGGATAATTCAACGATTGTTTTGCCATGGAACCTTTGAAGTAAATAAATTCAACATTTTGATATTCGAATGGATGAATACGTTGGTGAACAGAAATTGGAATTGTTTTCCATTTTTGATTTAGTTGTTCATTGAATTCATTTTTTGCAAGGTATTCCAATAATAATTTAGCGTTGTCAAAGTTTTTTGCTTGTTTAATAATAGCAGCACAATGTAAATTAAAATAAGCTCCAGATGATGTTTGATTTAAAAAAATAGGCTTATATATTTCTGATAAACTATCTTGATTACTAATATTTTGAACGTAATTTGAAAAATTTGTCAAAAAATAATTTGGTTTTAGGTAATTATCTATTGATTTCCCTAAATACAATTGATCTTCCTTAAAATTAGTAGCTGTTTTATAAAATTCAGGTCGTTTATTTAGGCGATTTATCGAAGCTAAAAAAGGGATAACATCTGTATAATTTTCCAAATCAGTAGTCCATTTGTCTTTATATTCATTCGTAAATAATTCAGCATATTTTTCGGGCTCTTTTTCTGCTTTAAGTTTTGTGATTAGCACATATGGATCAAGACCAATTCCAAACCAAGTATTATCATCCGATCTTAAATTTGATTCAATTAAACCGTTTAAATTTTCAGAATTTATACTGTTTAAAAGGTTTAATCTTTGTGCTTTACGAATTGTTACGATCGATTTTAGTATGATTATATCTGCATTCGTATTATAACCTTCTTTTTTAATTTTTGAAATAATTTCATCAGCTGATAAGTAAACAATGTGTACAGAAATGTGATTTATTTTTTGAAAGTTTTTAAACAATTTAAGGTCTTTTTTTCCTAAACAGTCCGTGAAAATTGTAACATATTGTTTTTTTGATTCTTTTGCAATTTCAACATTACATGAGGAAAAGGTCATTAAAATGACGATTAATATATTGAGAGCAGCTGAAACCTTACTTAAAATCATAACACAAATATATTCATCTTAAATAAGAATCTGTTGAATAAAAACTTTAATTTTGTCAAAAATATACAAAGTGAGCGATTCAATCAAAACGACAAAAAAACAAAGCTTAGTCATTAAGAAATTGTTAGAGGATATTCAAACAGGTGATGCAACTAAAATTGCTGCTGCTTTGAAATTATTGCAAGTAAATGGAGATATTACTGTTTTACGTCCGTTAGCAGAATTGTTGATGACGGATATTGTAGAAACTAGTAAATATGAAATCATCTGTTTTTTAGGGGATTTGAAAGTTTCTGCAGCAGCTGATGAAATAATGGATTTGATTAAAGATGAGCAATTGTTACCAGTAAGACAAGCGCTTTTAACAAGTATATGGAATAGTAAAGTTGATTACAGTTACTTTATAGCTGATTTTGTGGAGATTGCATGCGAAGGTGATTTCATGGAAGCATTGGAGTGTTTGACAATTATTGAAAACATGGAAGGCCCTTTCCAAGAACAACATATTTTAGAAGCTCAATTGCATTTAAAAGATTACATCGAAGATGATGCGCCAAAAGATCCACAAAGAGCACATATATTAAGTGAGATAGCAGTTTTAATCAAAGATTTTGATTTAGGGATTGATGATTAACTAATATTTTACAATAATAAATTCTAAACTGCTTCATACTACGGAGCAGTTTTTTTGTTAAATGACACTTGGATTTATTAGTTGACTTCAATCGATTTTTCAAAATATTCGACTAAATCAAATTTATTTTCGATAAAAGAGATGTTTTATACATCTAATTCGTAAATATGCTTTTATTTATTTTTAAATAAGGTATATTTGTTATAAAAAAAACTACGACTATGAAACTCAAATTGTCAAGAAATAAGGTTATTATTTCTTCGCTTATCACTCATTCAATTATTTTTTTTTCTAAGAAATTTAGGTTTACTTTACTATTGATAATTATAATTTTTGGGCAATATTCATTTGCTCAAAATCACAAACTAATTTTTAACAATAAAGAAATCTTATTAGATGATAGATTAGTTAATCATTTTGATTTTGGCTATTTAGAAAAATTAAAAAGTGAGAGTCCAAATTTATTGGTTTATCTAAATTTTTATGTAAAAAATTCATACAAAATTATAGATGCTGGTGAAAAAGCGAAAAAAGATAATTACAAATTATTATCCGAGTATAGTCTTACTTCTAAAAATACTCAAGAAATACAGAGATCTAATAATTTGGATAATTTTAATATTCTATCTTATGAAGTTAATTTACTAGACTCGCAACAAGTTATAAGCTTAGAGCAAAATAATCTAGTCTTAATTATTGATTCTAAACAAGAATTTTTGGAGAAGTATAATAAATATATTAATTCAATTAAATAATAAGAATCATGAAAAATTATATAAAAATTCTTTTTAGTAAAAAAGTATATATTGTTTTAATATTTTTAGCATTTTCCTTCTTTTCAAAGAGCCAAACTTATACTTTGGATTCAAATTTAGGAACGATAACCACATGTACAGGTACTTTTGTAGATGAAGGAGGAATTGGGGCAAATTATTCAAATAATTCTAATTATTCTGTAACTTTTTGTTCAGGTTCTAGTGCAAACATAAAAATAGATTTCACAACTTTTAATTTAGAATCTGGTAGCGACTTCATGGCATTTTATGATGGTCCTTCAAATTTAGCTCCATCATTAGGAATCTCATCTGGAAATATTGGTGCTAATACAATACAATCATCAGGTTCATGTTTAACAATAGAATTCACATCTGATGGATCAGTAAAAAAAGCTGGATGGTTAGGAACAATAAGTTGTATTATCCCATGCTCACCTCCAACTGCAGCAGGAATTTCATCAAATCAGACTTCTCCTATTAAGCTTTGTGTTGGAGAAACAGTTAATTTTGATGGATCTTCATCCTCAGCTGCTTTAGGTTTTTCAGTTACAAATTATTTATGGAGTTTTGATGATGGAAATAGTGCATCAGGCGTTACAACTTCTCATACTTATAGTGCCCCAGGTGAGTACATAGTTCAATTAGATGTAACGGATAATAATGGCTGTCATAATACGAATAGTATTGATTTAGTTGTTCAAGTTGGAACTGTTCCAAATTTTGTTGGTACGACGATTAGTCAAACAATATGTCAAAGTCAAAATCTATGTTTAGATGGAGTTGTGAATCCAACTCCTTGGGTAGATGTCCCTGTTGCAGCTGTTGCAGGTACAATTTCTTTACCCGATGGATCAGGTGTTTGTTATGATGGATCTTTAATCTTTAATGAATTCAATCCTACTCAAACAATAACTAGTGCTAGTCAAGTAAATAGTATAGTAGCCAATTTGGAACATTCATGGGCAGGTGATTTAACTATAACAATTATTTGTCCTAATGGTCAGAATGTAGGTTTATTTAATGCTGACGGAACTTGGAATACTCCAAATATTTCGTTAGAAAATTTCGGAAATCCAACAACAACAACTGGGTATGATTACACATGGACAAATTCTGGCGCAACAATGGACACATGGGCAGGATTAAATTCTTCGGCAAACACTATTCCAGCTGGAACCTATGCTTCTGAAGAATCTTTTTCAGGTTTGGTTGGTTGTCCCTTAAATGGAACATGGATTTTTAGGGTTTGTGATATGCATAGTGTAGATGATGGAACTGTATTTTCATGGGGTATTAATTTTGATCCATCATTATTTGCCTCTTTAAGTTCATTTACTCCTGTTTTTAATACAAATTGTAGTTTAACTTCTTGGACAGGAACAAATCCAGCAAGCAGTGCAGCAATTACTTCAACTAGTAGCGACTGTAACCAAATCTGTATTACTCCATCTGCAAATGGAACCTATACTTATTTATACTCAAGAACTGATGATTTTGGATGTACTTTTGATACAACTATTACAATAACAGTTAATCAAGGTCCATCAATTACAAATTCACCTTTAACTCAATCTATTTGTTCTGGTGGAACTGCTTCATTTGTTCCTACTTCAGATATGGTTGGATCTTCATTTTCATGGACTGCTTCTTTAACTTCAGGGACTGTAACAGGATTTGGTGCAAATGGTATAGGTAATATTTCAAATGTATTAACGAACGTAACTAGTTCTCCTGGAACTGTTACATATACTATCACCCCAACTGGTCCAGCACCAAACTTTTGTGTTGGTTTACCCGTAAATTATGTTGTAACAGTAAATCCAACTCCAACAATAACAAATGCTTTATTTACACAAGCTATTTGTTCAGGTTCATCTGCAACTTTTATTCCTTCATCAGGAGTGTCAGGAGCTACTTTTGCATGGTCAGCTTCATTATCATCAGGAACAGTTTCAGGCTTTAGTGCAAATGGTTCAGGTAATATTTCAGAAGTATTATCTAATTCAACAAGTTTATCAGGAACAGTAACTTACGTTATCACTCCAACAGGTCCAGCCTCGACATCATGTTTAGGAACTCCAGTGAACTTTGTAGTAACAGTTGACCCGATACCAACTGTAACCAATACAACATTAACACAAGCAATTTGTTCAGGCTCAACGGCGACGTTTACACCAACTTCAGGGGTTGCTAGTTCTTCATTTGGATGGACAGCATCATTGACATCGGGAACAGTAACAGGATTTAGTGCAAATGGTATAGGAAATATTTCAGAAGCATTAACAAACTCAACAAATTCATCAGGAACAGTAACTTACGTGATTACTCCAACAGGTCCAACCTCGACATCATGTTTAGGAACTCCAGTGAACTTTGAAGTAACAGTTGACCCGATACCAACTTTAACCAATACAACATTAACACAAGCAATTTGTTCAGGCTCAACGGCGACGTTTACACCAACTTCAGGGGTTGCTAGTTCTTCATTTGGATGGACAGCATCATTGACATCGGGAACAGTAACAGGCTTTAGTGCAAATGGCACAGGAAATATTTCAGAAGCATTAACAAACTCAACAAGTTCATCAGGAACAGTAACTTACGTGATCACTCCAACAGGCCCAGCCTCGACATCATGTGTAGGAACTCCAGTGAACTTTGTAGTAACAGTAAATACTTCAGGTGATCCAAGTTTTACAATTACAGATTACTGTGAAGGAGCAACAAATTCAATTAATATTACGGGTGATTTAGGAGGGACATTTACGTTTAATCCTGCTGTTTCAGATGGTGCAACTATAAATTCTACAACAGGTATTATTTCGAATGGAATTGGTGGAATACAATATAATGTAGAATATACAACAAATGGTTGTGTGGCTTCATTAGTTCAAGCTGTAAATGTAAATGCAATTCCAGCTGCACCAGTTGTAATAGGTTTACCAATTGGTACTCAATGTATAGATTGGACACCAAATGTATTAACTGCATCAGGAAATAACGGAATATTTAATTGGTTCGATAATGCTAATAATAATGTTAGTACATTGAATACATATACACCAAGTCCTGTTTTGGGAATAAATACATACACAGTTAATGAAACTGTTTTGGGTTGTGTTGGACCAAATACAACTTTTAATATTGAGTTACAAATTTGTGATATTTTTGTCCCAACGGCTTTTACACCGGATAATAATAATGTAGATGATGTTTGGGAATTAAAAGATATTGATGTAATTTTCCCAAATAATGAAGTTTCAATTTACAATAGATGGGGAGCATTGTTATATAAATCAGAAAAAGGGAAATATGAAACAAAACCTTGGGATGGTAAATACAATAATGAAGAATTACCTGTTGCTTCTTATTATTTCATAATTGAATATAATGAAGAAAATAGGGAAAATAGTATAGGTACAGTATCAATTATTAGAAAATAAGCACTAATGATGAATTTTAGAAATATAGTATTAGGAATGGCTACTTCACTTTTAGGTACAGTAGCTTATTCTCAACAATTGCCTCAATTTAGTCAATATTTGAGAAATCAATTTATGATTAATCCGGGTGCTGCAGGTGTTTACAATTTTACTGATGTTACCTTGAGTGGTAGAATGCAATGGGCTGGGTTTAAAAACGCACCTATGACAACTTATACATCAATTACTGCTCCATTAGGTAAAATTGAAAAGGTTAGATATAACCCAGGAATTCGTGTAAGTGTTGGGCCTGTAAGAAATCCTGAGATAAAAACAGGAAAATTAAAACATGCAATTGGAGCTCAAATGTTAGCAGATCAATTTGGTGCTTTTCAAAAGATTAATTTTTCTGGAACATATGCTTTACATATACCGATGAGTAAAAACTTCAATTTATCATTTGGAGCTAAAGTTGGAATGACAAGTAATACTTTTATTAAAAGTAAAGCTATTGTTGCTCACGAATCAATGGATCAGAATTATCAAGATTTTTCAAATGGGCAATTGAGTAAAAATATTATGAATATTGGTTCTGGTTTATATTTGTATTCTAGTAAATCATTTTTTGGAATATCAGCTGATAATTTAACTAAAGACATGATTCGTTTTGGATCAGGTATGGTTAATTTTGATTCAAAAATGCATTTTAATTTAACAGCGGGTCATAAATTTCAGGTAAATAATAATATTTCAGTTACACCAGCTTTGTTAGCCAAATACATGTCTCCTGCTCCTGTAGCAGTGGAAGGTACGGTACAAGTTGAATATAAAGAATGGTTGTGGACTGGAGTTTCTTATAGACATAAAGATGCATTAATTGGGATGATAGGTTTAAATATTAGTCAACGTTTTAAATTTGGTTATTCTTATGATTTTTCAATCTCAAGGTTTAATTCATATTCTTCAGGTGGGCATGAATTAGTTTTAGGAATCATGCTTAGATAAGTTGATTTTATATTAAATCAATTTTAAACTGAATAAAAATTACAAAAAATGAAAAGAATAGTTTTAATATTAGTAGCAATCAGTTGGACACTTTTTAGTCAAGCTCAATTTTGGGATGTTAAAGATCCTATAAAATTAGGAGGTACTGTAAATACAGAAGCAGAAGAGTCAATGCCTGTATTTTCTAGCGATAGTTCGATTTTGTATTTCACAAGAACATTTGATGCTAAAAACAAAGGTGGTGAAAACGATCAAGATATCTGGTTCAGTAAAAAAGACAAAGATGGGAATTACATCGATTGTGAACCTTTGAAAGATTTAAATAATAAATATAATAATGCAGTTTTTGGAATTAACAGATCTGGAACTACCATTTATGTTATTGATGCTTACGAAGGAAAAAAAGATTTGATGAAAGGATGTGCTTCTTCAGTAAAAAAAGGGAATACTTGGCAAACTCCAAATCATGTTGAAATTCCGACACTAGATATTGAAGGAGATTATTATACTTTTCATGTAAATGAGAATGAAACATTTATTGTAATTTCATATAAAGGTCCTAATTCTTTAGGAGAAGAAGATTTGTATTTTTCTAAAAAAGAAAATGGTGTTTGGTTAAATCCTGTTCATATGGGTGCTGTATTAAATACACCAGGGTATGAAATTTCTCCTTTTTTGACTAAAAATTTAGATACATTATTTTACTCAAGTAATGGTTTAGGTGGTCAAGGTGATGCAGATATTTTTTATTCATTAAGATTAGATGAAACATATACCAATTGGTCAGCTCCAAAAAATTTAGGAACCAAAATAAACTCACCAAAGTTTGATGCTTATTTCAGCTGTGATGGTAAAAATATTTATTGGTCAAGTAATAGAGATGCTGAAAAGAGTGATATTTATTTAGCTACAATATTAGCTCCTCCACCTTTGACTGCTTCTGCAGTTGGAACAGATGTTACTACATTTAAAGGAACGGATGGTAAAATTGATTTAACTCCACAAGGTGGTATTGCACCTTATAAATACAAATGGTCACATAATGATACGTTGGAAGATCCAATTAATTTACCAAAAGGAGAATATACTGTTTTGGTAACTGATGCTATTGGCCAAACTGTAGAAGTTACAACGCCTATCAATGAGCCAGGATTAGCTCCAGGGGCTGAAATAGGTTCTATTATCAAATTAAATCCAATTTACTTTGATTTAGGTAAATGGGATATTCGACCAGATGCTGCTAATGAATTAGATAAAATTGTTGCAACAATGAATGAATATCCAAATTTGGTAATTGAATTAGGTTCTCATACGGATTGTAGAAGTTCTATGGCATTTAACATGCGTTTATCTCAAAATAGAGCAGCTGCATCTGCTGCTTATATTAAAGGCAGAATCAAAAACCCTAATAGAATTTATGGTAAAGGATATGGTGAAACTAAGTTAAAAGTAAATTGTCCATGTGAAGGACCAGTTTTACCAAATTGTCCTGAAGATCAACACCAGTTAAACAGAAGAACTGAATTTATTGTGTTATCTGATGATGCTAAAAAATTACCAAAAACTGATAAAATCACTCCAAAAATTGTGGATTACAAAAAATATCCTAGTTTAAAGAATGAGGTTGAAACTCCAACAATTGAAAAACCAATTAGTGTAGCTAAGCCGATTTCAACTGAAGTTTCGGAAGAACAAAAACAAAATATTCAAAATGGATTCTACATTGTTCAACCTGGAGAAACGTTATACAAAGTTTATGTAAATACAGGAATTTCAGTTGAAGATTTAAAAAGAATTAACAAAATGAAAAATAATAATGTGAGAGTTGGTCAAAAAGTAAAATTGAAATAATTATTCACTAATATAAAATAAAGGCTATCCATATTGGGTAGCCTTATTTTTTTGTCAAAAAGTATAGGCAAAAAAAATGCCTCAATTAATAATGAGGCATTTAATTTTTTTATCTTATTGAATTTATTCCCAATTGAATTCTTCTCTTATTTTTTCGAAAATAAATTCTTTCAATTCTTCTGATTCTATTTTTTCGATAATATCATTCATAAAAGCTGAAACAATTAATTGTCTTGCTGAATTTTCTGAAATACCTCTTGCTCTTAA
>Ga0315909_10000525_pt1 | contig 51622 bp, 50 predicted proteins | sample LakEriMetagenome_11_FD_203527 | JGI IMG/M metagenome (GOLD analysis project Ga0315909, IMG submission 203527) | Freshwater fungal communities from buoy surface, Lake Erie, Ohio, United States - Buoy 2 MA125 | ecosystem: Environmental > Aquatic > Freshwater > Lake | place: USA: Lake Erie, Ohio... | reverse complement strand
TCAAAACTAGTTCTTCCTATAGAGCCGTCGTAGACTACGACGTTGATAGGACGGGTGTGGAAGCGTGGTAACACGTTAAGCTTACCGTTACTAATAGCTCAATTGGCTTGATTTATGCACTGAAAAAGTTTTTTTGATACAAATGACAATGTGTAAGAAATTATTAATTTAATATATCGATTAGAAATTGATGGTTTACGATCGTTAGCTGTTATCAGCGTAGTAGCGAGTCGAACAGCTAAAAATATCGACGTCAAGTAACTCTTTTGCGAGGGAAGTCTTTATGAATAGAGCTACTTGTTAGTACAGAGCAATAGTTATAAATATTAATCATTATAGTTACAAGTGTTAGATTTGCTACAGCGAAGAAAACACAAAGAGACAAAATATGGGATCAAAAAATGAATTTGCAAATGTTGAAAAAATTAAAGAGCACTTTGAAAATTCAACGGAGAATCAACTTAGGGGCAACAGTACCCCAGCAGCGATAAATAATTATGCACAATTTATTCTTGAAAAACTCCAAATTTCTGAAGGCAGGATTTTAGATGTTGGCTGTGGTGACGGAAGAATAATGGAACAAATACAAAAGATTAATCCAAAACTCAGTATTGACGGAGTTGAATTAACCTCTTCCCTAAGTAACACAGCGAGGCTACTTAACCCAAAGTCAGAAATTTTTAATCAAAACGCCATTAACCTCTATTCCAAAAAAAAATATGACAGAATTTTCTCATTTAGCTTTTAAAAAAAAAGAAATTCCTAGCTAAAATATGGACGTGGAGAAAATACAATATCATTTTGATAAGATTTATAATGTTTGCGGTAATACATTTAGCCTAGGTTGTGGGTCTTACCTGTTTGATGGAAAGGACTATATTTATAATCAATCATTTTATAATAAACAAAAACTTATTTACGATGTAGCAAAGAAAGCTTCAGATGTTTTAGAGATTGGAGTTTACATGGGTCATAGTCTACTAATTATGCTGGTTGCAAATCCAAATCTTAAAATAGTTGGCATCGATATTGATGATAAATATTCTGTTCCTGCAATAAATTACTTAAAGAAAATTTTTAATCGCTCTGAAATTACTTTTATTAAAGGTAATTCTCTAAAAGTTTTGCCAAATTTAGTAAAAGAAAATCGTTTTTTTGATTTTATACATATAGATGGCAATCATGAAAATAACTTCATAACAAAAGAGTTCAAATATTGTATAAATCTTTCAAAAAATATAATGAATTTAGTTCTCGATGATGTCCAAGCCTGCTTGCATTTAAAGAATAATATTATTAAAAATTTTAAACCCCAATTGGTACTAAGTCCCGACTCCCCGTCTCCTAATTGTTTATTTAAGATTTCTATGGAATGCATTAATTACAGTTCGTTAAATAAATTTAAAATTAGGCATTTTAAGGATGAATTAATTTTATTTCCCAAAAGAATCATAAAATTATTTTTTTATTTTTTTATTTTTTTTTGTATTTATAAATTAACCCCTAATAAAATAATAAAACTCTTCAAAAATAATCTGTTTTTGAATAGTTTAATTAACAAAATAAAAAATTGTTTTTAACAAACAGTAAGTACAAAAAATAAAAACTATAAGTGAAAAAATTAAAATTAGAATATAAAATATTTTTATTAACGAACATTTAGAGAAATTTTATTTTTTTATAAATAAGTAATTAGAATCAATCACAGAAGAAGGCGCGGTACTTTTTAAATAAAAATTATTTTCATTAAATTTTTTTGTTATCACATCATAAATTGAATGATCTATTTCAATATAAATAGTTTTTAAACTAGGAATTTTTAAAAAACTTATTTGTTCAAATAGTTTCTTAGTATTAAAATCAATATCAATTTTGATATGATTGGGAGAGTGAATATTTTTAAGGTTTAGAAGTGTTTCTATATTTAGGCTCATTATACAATTATTATTTTTTTAAAAAGAAATTTTACCACTTATAGTTCAGCACTTTGGTAGTTAGAGTAAGTTTAAAGCTACATTTTAAAATTACCAAAATTAAGATTATCTTTATTTTCAAGAAAATTGATTTTATAAATATCATATATAATTATATTTAAAAAATAATGCTAAAAAGTTTCATAAAAGAGTTACCAATGTATCATAATTTTAAATTGATATATAAAAAATACCTATATGGTTTCTTAAACAACTTTAAGGTATTAAAACTATATTCATCAAAAACAGGAAGTTACTATTTGCCGCTATTTTCAACAGAAGACTCTATAAAATATCACATTATTAAAAATAAAATATATCAACAAAAAATTGTGGATGAGAGTAAAAAGTATATTAAATCCAATTCATTGGTATTAGACGTCGGTTCAAATTATGGGCAAATGTCTATTATCTTTAGCAAAACTAAAAACAACGTAAGAGTTTTGTCTTTTGAAGCACAAAAATTTATTTTTGAAATTTTGAAAAAAAATATTAAAGTTAATGGCGCAAATGTAAGAGCTTATTATAATATAGTTGGGGAATTTTCAAAAATTGTAAATATGAAAAAAACAAATTTATCAAAAAATTTTTCTTGGGGTGAAAATAATGTTGTTATGCAAAAAAGCAATAAAAATGCTGATAAAATTGAAGCAATAAAAATTGATGATTTAAAAATTAAAAAAAAAATTTCATTTATAAAAATTGATGCAGAAGGAATGGACCTTATGGTAATGAAGGGAGCTTATAAAACTATTTTAAGGAACAAAATGCCAATTATTTTTGAATACGACGAAAAACATAACAACTATAATTATACTTTTTATGATGTAAAAAAATACTTAAATAAAATTAATTATAGTATAAAAAAAAAAATCTATAAAACAAATTTTTTAGTAACACACAATAAAATATAAAAAATAGTAAAAATAATGAAAAAAGTTTTAATAACATGGAGTTCATTTTCTGATAATATTCATCTTTTTAAAAAAAAATTTAAAAAAAAAAATATCTCTTATAAAGTTTTTTTAGACAAGCAAGCTATTTCAGAGAAAAAACTCCTAAAAATAATTGAGCCCTATGATGGAATAATTTGTGGTGATGATCAAATAACAAAAAAAGTCTTAGATAAAGCTAAAAATTTAAAAGTAATCTCCAAGTGGGGAACCGGAATAGATTCTATTGATAAAAAATATGCGCAACAAAAAGGAATCAAAGTTTGCAACGTGCCAGCAGCATTTACTCATGAAGTTGCAATTTACGCCTTAACTATTGCCTTGAGTCTGCTAAGAAATATTATAGACTCTTATAATTCTACGATTTTTGGTAAATGGGAAAAATTTACAGGGCAATCTATAAAAAATAAAAATTTAGGTGTAGTAGGATTTGGTAAAATTGGCAAAGAGATCGCTTTTTATGCCAAAAGTCTCGGATTTAAAATTTTAATAAATGATGTTGATGAACAAAGAAAAAAATTAGCTAGAAAAATAGGTTATATATCAACCGATATTAAGAAAATATATTTAGAATCAGATGTTATAATATTTTCAACTGATTTAAATAAAACAAGTTATCATTTGTTTAATAAAAAAATCCTAAAGTATTTAAAAAAGAAACCCGTAATAATAAATATTGCAAGAGGGTCAATTATTTCAGAAACAGCGTTAGTTGAGGCAATGAAAAAAAATAAGATATCTGCTTTTGGATTGGATGTTTTTGAGAAAGAGCCAATAAACAAAAAATCAAAATTGCTAGAATTTAAAAATTGTTTTTTAAGTTCGCACAATGCTTTTAATACAGAGCAAAGCATAGCAAGATGCAATAATCAGGTTTTCCAAAATTTAATAAAAAATATTTAATAAAATGAAATGTTTAATTACGGGAGGAAGTGGATTTTTAGGTTCTCATATAGCAGATGAGCTTACAAGAAGAGGCTATAAAGTAACTATTTTTGACAATATTCGTTCTAAGTGGGTATCAAAAAATCAAAAAATGGTAGTTGGAGATTTATTAAAAAGCAAATCTTTAAAAAATTTAGTTAGAAGAAATAAAATTATTTTTCATTTTGCGGCTTTAGCAGATTTGGACAAGGCGCTTCACAACCCTATTGATACAGTAAAGTATAATGTGCTAGCTACTGTAAAGTTGTTAAATTTATGTGTAAAGTATAATGTAAAAAGATTTATTTTTGCAAGTACTATTTATGCAAATAGTAATGAAGGTGGATTTTATAAAAGCAGTAAGAGAGCAGCAGAAGATTATATAGAGGAGTTTTCAAAGTTATATAAATTAAAATATACTATTTTAAGATACGGATCTTTATTTGGTTTAAGATCAGATTTCAATAATGGAGTTAGAAGAATTATTGAATATGCTCTTAAAGAAAAAAAAGTTTGCTATTATGGCAGTAAAGAAACTTCAAGAAATTATATTCATGTTGCTGATGCAGCAAGATTAAGTGTAGATGTATTAAAAAATAATTTCATTAATAAAAATGTTGTAATTATGGGTAAAAAGAAAATAAAAATTACTGAACTTCTTAAAATTATTAAAAAGTACTTACAAATTAATAAGCTAATTACTTTTAAGGAAAAAAAATTAATAGGTCACTATATAAATTCTCCTAGTTTATATAAATTTAAAAAAGAGATAAAAATTTACCCAAAAGAAAATTATAGTTTTAACGAAAGATTAACTGATTTAATAAACTCGTTAAATAGCATCAAAAAATAATAATTATATAGTGTCGCTCACTAGAAAAATCTATCTTAAAAATTTTAGTACTCAAGAAAATATGATTAATTTTATTTTTAATAAAATTAAAAAGATTAACAACAGTTCAAAATTTTTTAACTTCATTATAAGCGGAGGTAGTTCTACAAAATTAATAATAAAAAATTTATATAAGTTAAAAATAAATTTTTTTAATTGGAGAATTTTTTTAAGTGATGATCGTATTATTAAAAGTAATAATTTAAGAAATGACGAATTTTTGAAAAAAAATTTTTTAAAAAAGATTATATATAAAAAAAATAATTTTATTAATTACAACAAAAAAATAATTTCACATAAATTTTTAAACGAATATAAAAAAAAATTAAAAGTAAAATTCTTTCATTTATCTATCTTAGGTTTTGGAAATGATGGTCATGTAGCAAGCATATTTGCTAATTCTTTTAAAAAAAATTCTAGCTGTTATTTTATTAAGAATTCACCAATATACCCTCAAAAAAGGGTAACAATGAGCTTAAAATTGCTAAATAAATCAAAGCAAATTATGTTAATTGCTTCTAGAAGAAAGAAAAAAGAAATGATAAAAAAAATTTTATTAAAACACAAAGATATAATTGTTACAAGATTAAAACCTCAAGATAAATTATATCTTTTTACATATCCGTAAAATGACAGATAATTTAAACTTTATAAGAAAAAAAATTAAAAACAATGAACCTAGCATTGGTGCCTGGATGCAAATACCCTCAAGTGATATTGCTGAAATACTTTGTGGAGTTAAAAAATTTGATTGGATTTCACTTGATTTAGAACATGGGAATTTTTTAGGAGTCGATTTCACTAATATTATACGAGCGATAGAAAAATTTAAAAAAATTCCTTTGGTTAGATTGTCAAATAAAAATCAACAAAACCTTAGTGAAATATTAGATGCTGGAGCAAAAGGTTTTATTATTCCTATGATTAATAATAAAAAAGATGTGGAAAAAGTTATATCAAGATCTTTCTATCCACCAACAGGAAACAGAGGCGTTGGTTTTTCTAGATCCAATGACTTTGGCAAGTCTTTAAAAAAAAATTTAATATTTAAACCTTTAATAATAGCAATGATTGAAAATAAATTCGCTCTAAGTAATATTGATGAAATTTTATCAACAAAATATTTAGATGGAATTTTTATTGGTCCTTATGATTTATCATCATCTTTAGGTGTTACTGGAAAATTCAAGTCAAAAATTTTCTTAAATGCATTAAAAATCATTAGGCGAAAATGTATTAAAAAAAAATGTGCATTAGGAATTCATATAATTAATCCAGATCTTTCTGAATTGAATCAAAGAATAAATGGAGGGTATAATTTTTTAGCATTTTCGATTGATAGTGTTTTGATAAGATCTTCACTTAGTAATTTAAAATGAAACAAAATATTATAGCAATAATCCCAGCTAGAATGGGTAGCTCAAGATTCTACGGAAAGCCTATGCAAAAAATAAACGGCATACCAATGATTGAAAGAATATATAAAATTCTTTCTAAAGTTAATGTTCTTAAGATGGTAGTTGTAGCCACCTGTGATAAAGAAATCTTTAATCATATTAAAGGTATAGCCGGAAACGTTGTGATGACTAAAAAATCCCACACAAGAGCTTCGGATAGGTGTGCCGAAGCTATAGAAATAGTTGAAAAAAAAGAAAAACTTTTTTTTGATATAGTTATAATGGTTCAAGGTGATGAACCTATGGTGACGGAGTCGATGATTAATAGTTCAATAAAGCCGATGTTAAATGATCGATCAATCCAAATCTCTAATTTGTGTACCAGAATAAAAAATAAAAAAGATTTTTATGATAAAAATTGCGTAAAGGTAATATTTAATAAGAATATGAATGCGATATATTTTTCAAGAAGTCCAATTCCTTTTTCAAATAAAAAAAAATTTATAGGCTTTAAGCAAGTTTGTATAATACCATTTAGGAGAAAATTTTTAGATTGTTATAATAAAATTAGTCCTACTTTTTTAGAAAAGACAGAATCAATTGATATGAACAGATTGATAGAAAACGATATTAAAATAAAAATGATAAAAATTAAAAAAGAAACTTTTCCCGTTGATACGATTAAGGATTTACGAAGAGTAAAAAAAATTATTAAAAGTGGCTTATAATATTTTTAGTGAGAAAATAATTTATTCAGATGATGAAAAAATATTCTACAAGAATAGAGTAATTCATCCTATTTACTCAGCTCGTAAATCTTTCAGACTATTCGAAAAAATTATTTTTTCTGTTTTGAAAAAAAAAAATAATCACAAATACATATTTATCGAAAAGTTTAATATTTTATCTGTAGCGTTAGAAGATTTTTTTTGGCAGTATTGTTATCAGTTTATTAAATATAAAAATTTTTTTGTAAAGAATAAATTTCGTATAAAAGTTTCTAAATCTATTAACAGTAGAAATTTCAAAATTGATGGATATGGAAGAGTAAAAAATTATTTACATGGAAATTTAAACTTAATCAATTTTTTTAAATTTAATATAAAAAATATTTTATTTATTTTTTGGTTATTTTATAATTTTTTTATTAATAGAAATAAAATATGGGTTGATAAATCATTTATAAAAGATTTTAGGTATCAAAATTTTAAAATAAATACCAACTCTATATTAGTAATACCTTTTTCTTTAGAAGCTTTTAAATTTAAAAGTAATCATATTAATGAAGCATTTATAGCCGACTCTAAGAAAAAAATTAAAAATTACAAAATCTGGATATTTGCAATTAAATTGTTGAGACCAAAAAAAATAATTCTTACAGATAATTTATATGATAATTTTAGCTTGTTATTAGCAGCTAAATTGATCAAAGTAAGATGTATTGCCGTATGTCATTCAGTTAATATTAGATTTCATATGAATATTTTTGGAACTAAATTAATTCCAAAAAAAAGTGCAATAATATTTGATAAAATTTACGTCTATCACAAGATTTTTAAAGATTTTATTTTAAAATATGGATCTTTTTACGATAAAAAAGATATCAAAATAATCGGATGGATAAATAACAACAATTATAATTATAAAATTAAGAAGAACAATTCCAATTCTTTTGTTCTTTATCCATTCGAGCATTTTTGCAACTTTAGAAAAATTAATAACTTTTTAAGTTTTTTTAATAAAAAGAATCACAAAATTATAATTAAAATTAGACCTGATATGGAAAATTATGATCATTTTAATAAAAATTTGAATATTTCCTTTGTGAAAGATTTTTCCAAAGAACACATTAAAAATTGTATATGTGCTTTAGGTAGCACGACTAGTATTTTATTCAATTTATCTCAGAATTTTATTCCAATTCTATATATTTTTAATAATGGCTACGATCATTTTGACGGACTAAATTTACCTCCTAATTGGATTAAAGTTTCCAAAATTAACAATTCTATTTATAAGAAAATAATGGAATTAGACGTAAAAAGTAATTTTAAATTAGTCGCAAAAAATTACCATTTATCCAATCTTTAGTTTAATTTTATTTTTATGAGAAAAATAATTATATTATTATATTTTTGCATTATTATAATTTATTTTTTTTTTAAAAAAATTTATAATTCTGTTTTATTATTTAAATTGCTAAAAAAAAAAAAATTCAAAAATAATATTTTTGTTGCTTTAGAAACATCAGAAATAGGCTCTTTGAGCGCTTCTGCAAAATATATAATTGAATTAATAAGTAAGCAAGATATCGATCTTTCAAGAATAATTTTTTTATCAAAAAAAAAAGTTATAAATAATAGTTTTATTTATTTATTAAAAAATAATCTAAAAATATATAGAAATAATTATTATTATAATATTTTAAAAAATTCATTTAATTTTTTTTCTAGTAGAGTTATTAGATATCGCTTAAGAAATGGCTTTGTTTTTAAAAATGAAATTAAAATATCTATTAATTTCAATCATAATCAATTCGAAATAATTACTAGAATTGCAAAAAACTTAAATTTTGATTTAAGTAAAGAATTTATTTCAATAAGTAATAGAGATCAATTTTTTTATAACAGTCTTGGAGTTTCAAAAAACTTTAATACATATAGAAATTCAGAATTTGACAATCTTATACCAGCTATAAATTATTTGCAAAAAAATAATTATATCGTTGTTAGAGCTGGACATTATAATTTTAATGAGATTCAAGATAATAAAATTGTAAATATAATGAATCTTAAAAAAAAAGAAAAAGCCTGGTTTGATCTATTTATTCACCGCAATTGTAAATTTTCAATAGTCCCATCGTCCGGTATTGCTTGGTTGCCTCATTTATTTAATGTTCCGGTATTAATGCACAATGCAATTCCTTTAGGACAACTTCCTTCCGTTAGCAGAGGTGTCATAATACCCAAGTTAATAAGGAATGTGATTGATGATCAAATTATAAGTGTAAAAAAAATACTAAAAAATAAATGTTGGAAAATTATTGAACCAAGTGTGAATAATTTTAATATTGTTAATCATATTAGTTGCGATAATTTTCAAGCCAATGAATTGTATAATAAATTACTTATTAAACCCGAAGAAAATACCTCTGAAGAAATAGTTCATGGTGTTAAAGAGCTAATTAAATTTATAATAAATAAAGAAGAATTATCTAAATACGAAAAAATTAATCAAGAAAAGTTTAAGAAACTTTTCCCTGAAACTCATCCTATTTTTTTGTCAAAGGCAATCATATCGCCTTTCTGGCTGGATAAGTATATAACAAGTTTATCTCAATAATTTAAAATGAAAAATAAAATTTGCGTTGTTACAGGTGGATGTGGATTTATAGGATCTCATCTTGTTGATCTTTTAATTAATAAAGGTTTTAAGGTTAGAGTAATCGATAATTTGAGCACCGGTAACAAATCTAATCTTAATAAAAAAGCAAAATTTTATAAATTTGATTTATCAAAAAATTCAAAATGGGAAAAAGCCTTTAAAAATGCCACTTTTGTATTTCATTTGGCGGGACTTGCAGAATTAGTTTCGTCTATTAAGAATTATAAAAAATATTTTGATTCCAATGTAGTAAGCACCTTTAATATTTTTAATGTTGTAAAAAAATATAAATGCAAAAAAATTATTTATACAGCTTCATCGACATGTTATGGCATTCCTAGAAAATTCCCAACACCAGAAACATATCCTAGTGCCCCAATTCATCCATATGCAATAACGAAATATTTAGGAGAAGAGTTGATATTAAAATTCAGCAAATTATTTGATATTAATTGTATTTCCGCAAGACTTTTTAATGTTTATGGGCCAAGAGTTAGAGGTAGTAAAGGTTATGGCTCAATGTTTACTGTATTTTTGACCCAAAAATACTTTAATCAACCTTTCACAGTAGTTGGAAATGGAAAACAAAAAAGAGACTTCACGTACGTTAGTGACGTTTGTCAAGCTCTATATTTATTAGCTATAAATAAAAGAGTAAAATACGGCATCTTCAATATCGGAAGTGGAAAAACAGTTTCTATAAATAAAATTGTTAGTTTAATGTCTGGAAAAAAAATTCACATACCTAAAAGACCAGGCGAACCAGATATTACTTTTGGAGATATAAAAAAAATTTTTAAAGCAATTAATTGGAAGCCAAAAATTAGCATTGAGAAAGGTATAAAAACTATGCTTGAAAATATTGAATTTTATAAGAATTTACCATTCTGGAATAAAAATAAAATCAAAATAGTCACAAAAGACTGGTTTAAGTATCTAAAAAAAAATACATTAAGTTAAAAATTTTATTAAATAATAAACTAGCAAAAGTGATAAATAAGATTGTAGATTTTAATAGTATAGGACGAATTACTAATGATCTAAAAAGAAAAAAAAAAAAAATCGTTCTATGTCATGGCGTTTTTGATTTAATTCATTATGGGCATATACTTTATTTTAATTCTGCTAAAAAATTTGGAGATATACTTGTTGTATCTGTAACGCCGTCTAAATTTGTTAATAAAGGTTTAGGAAGACCATACTATAATGATATTCAGAGATTAAGTTTTTTATCAAATTTAAATATTATTGACTATGTTGTTTTAAATACAAAGCATAATGCTTTAGATGTAATTCAAAAAATTAAACCTCATATTTATTGTAAAGGACCTGATTATAAGAATATAAAAAAAGATTTAACAGGAGAAATCAAAAAAGAAATAGCTGAAGTAAAAAAATATAAAGGAAAAGTTGTCACAACAAAAGATATCAGTTTTAGTTCTAGCAAGATTATTAATGACTTGGGTGGCATATACAATAAGGAGCAGGCCTTATTTATAGAAAATTTAAGAAAAGATTTTGACAAAAGTGAATTTGATAATTTATTAAAAAAAATAGAAAAATTAAAAATTTTAGTAATAGGCGAAATAATTATCGATAAATATATTTTTAGTGAAAGTGTAGGAAAGTCCGGCAAAGAACATCATTTAGTTACTAGGCCTATAAATGAAAAATTATATTTGGGAGGAACAGGCTCTATAGCAAACCATATATCAAGTTTTTGTCAAAAAATAACTGTTGTTAGTGCAATTGGAAATAATCGAAAACATCTTAAGTTTATCAAAAATAAATTATCTAAAAATATATCATTAAATCTAATATACAAAAAAGATTCTCCTACAATAGAAAAAGTAAGATATTTAGATAAAATTACTAATAATAAACTATTGGGAGTTTATAATTTAAATGATGATTTGCTAAATCATAATCAAGAAATTAGTTTTAAAAAAATAATATATAAAAATATAAAAAAAAATAATATTATTATTGTTTCAGATTATGGCCATGGCTTGATTTCAAAAAAAATAGCTAAACTTATATGTGACAAATCAAAATTTTTATCTCTAAATTCTCAATTAAACGCATTTAATATTGGCCATCATTCAATAAATAAATATAAAAATATAAACTTTTTAATTATTAATGAAGGAGAGTTGAGACATGAGCTAAGAGAAAAAAATTTAAAAGTAGAACTTTTAATTAAAAGAATTTCTAAGAATTTAAACATAGATCATGTTATTGTGACTAGAGGCAAAAATGGATCAATTTATTTTTCAATAAAAAACAATTCCTTTTTTTATTGTCCAGCTTTTGCAAGTAAAGTGGTAGATAAAGTAGGGGCCGGTGATACAATGTTGTCAATTATGTCCCTATTAATATATATTAGATTTCCTATTAAAATTGCTATGTTTTTAGGATCTTTAGCCGCTGCACAAAGCGTTGAAACAATAAGCAATAGTTTAAAATTAGATAAAATAAGACTTATAAAATATGCTCTTCACATGTTAAAATAATTTATGAAAAAAGAAATTTTATTTTTAAAAAAATATCAAAAAGATTTTCATGAGCTTTTAAAAGAATCGTTTGATGAAAATACAGGAAAACTAATTAAAATTAAAAACACATTCTTAAATTGTAGTAAAAAAGGCGGAAAATTAATAATAATTGGGAACGGAGGTAGCTCATCTATATCTAGTCATTTTAGCGTAGATATTACAAAAAATGCTGGATTGAGATGTGTTAATTTTAATGAACCAAATTTGATCACATGCTTCGCTAACGATTATGGTTATGAAAAATGGGCTGAAAAAGCTATTGATTTTTATGCCAATAAATTTGATGTAGTTATTTTAATATCATCAAGTGGTTGTTCAAAAAATATTATAAATGCAGGTAAATTTTCAAAAAAAAAAGGTATAAAAACTATTACTTTAACTGGTAATAACAAAAATAACCCTTTAAAAAAAATAGGCGATTTAAATTTATGGGTGGATTCAAAAGTCTATAATTATGTTGAAAACATTCACCAAATTTTTCTTTTATCAATTGTAGATTTATTAATTGGAAATAGTATTTATTCTGTCCAAAAATAATAAATTTAAGTAGTAATTATATTTAATGATAATTTTCCAAATAAATTTTTAGGTCTAGGTCATTTTATAATGACATGCTATTCTATTGAACTTTAAAGGAAATTCAATAATTTAAATAAAATGCAAAAAAAATTAAAACTATTATTTTTTTTTTTTAAACAAATTGATGATAAAAATAAAAGTAAATTAATATTATTAATTTTTTTAATTTCTATTTCATCTTTTTTAGAATTTCTAAGTATTGGAAGTATAATACCACTTTTAAGTTCCTTACTTCAATTTAACAATTTAGATAATAAGAATTATTTTTATTCTATTTTGTCATTAATGAATCTTAATAATAAAAATTTAAAATTTCTAATATTTGTTTTTATTGTAATTATTATAAGCTCATCTTTATTTAGAATTTTAGTATTAAGATATACAATTAAAACCTCATCGTTAATTATATCTCAAATTAGCTCAAAAATGTTTGGGCATATTATTTATCAGCCATACGATATATTCATAACAAATGAATCAAATGCTTTAATAGGCGGAATTACTCAAAAAATTAATGCCTTGCATAGTTTTATATTAAATTTGCTATATTTAATTTCAGGAATTTTCTTATCAATAGGTATTCTTCTTGCGCTAATTTTTTATAATATACAAGTTACTTTTTTAATTCTCACAGTTTTATTAAGTTTTTTTATATTTATATCTTTTTTTATAAGTAAAAAAATTGATGAATTTAGTAAAAAAAATTCTTATTTTGTGAATAAAAGGATTAAATTTCTTCAAGAAACTATTGGAAGCATTAAAGAAATAATATTAAACTTTGCTCACCAAAAAATATTAAAATTGTTTGATACTAATGAAAAAAATTACAGATTAGTTGATTATAAAATTTCTTTCTTAACTTCTTTTCCAAGAATTCTAGTCGAGGCTTTTGGGATAACCTTCTTGCTTCTAATAAGTCTTTTTTATTTTAATTTCTCGAACAACAATGAAATTTTGTTAACGCTAGGGGTATTTTCATATGCAGCAAACCGATTATTGCCAATCATTAATGGCGGATACCAATCCTGGGCGATATTATCTGGAAACTATTATTTTTTTAAAGATATTTCAGAAATTTTTTCGTCAAAAAATGAAAAAAAATTAGATAACTATGAAAGGTCTAATAAAATTTACCAATTTTTAAAATTAGAAAATTTATCCTTTAGTCATTTAAATAAGACTAAGAAAGTTTTTAATGGAATAAATCTTAAAATTCCACTAGAGAGAAAAAAAATAGCTATCGTTGGACCTACTGGAATTGGAAAGTCAACTTTTTTAAATTTAATAACTGGTTTATTAAGACCTTCGAGTGGAAAAATATTTTTAGATGGCCAAAATTTAGAAAACGAGACATTACAACACTGGCAATCACAATTGGCATATGTTTCCCAGAATATTTTTTTATTAAATGATACAATTAAAAATAATATAACTTTTCCAGATGATCCTGAAGCTATTTCAAAAGATCGTCTTAATGAAGCTATAAAATTAGTTAACATAGAAAGTTTTGTTGAAAATTTAGAAAAAAAATTAGAAACAATAATTGGCGAGGACGGTAAAAATATTTCTGGTGGCCAGAAACAAAGAATTGGACTTGCAAGAGCATTATATAAAAAGAAAAAAATACTATTATTAGATGAGGCTACTAATAATCTAGATTATTTAACTGAGGAAAAAATTTTTACTAATATTCTAAATTGCTCCTATATTTCTACCATAATAATAATTACTCATCGTAAAGATAATTTAGATAAATTTGATATTATAATCGACTTAGATAAAATTTAACTTTATTACTGATAATGTCGTGATTAAATACCCTAAGCAAATAATATATCCAATTAATTTCCTAAAACCTTCTTTATATTTTTCAAAAAAAAATTTTTTGAACAATTTTTTAAAAAGATTTAAAAAAATAAATAGAAATAACAGTTTAAATCAAAAAATTTTAGGAAGAGCTAGAAGTGGTTTTTATATAGCTATCAAATCTTTAATAAAAAATGAACGAAATGTTTTTTTGATTAGTCCATTTACAATTCATGAAGTTATAGACTTAATAATACTAGCTGGCGGTAAGCCCTTATTTATAGATTTTCAAAAAGAGACAACTAATTTAGATTTAGAAAAAATTAAAAAAAATATAAATAAGAATGTTTGTGGTTTAGTAATTACCCATTATTCAATAGTTGATAAAAATATAAATACGATTTTTCAGCTTTCAAGAGAAAAAAAAATTGCTATAATCGAAGATTGCGCTTTATCTTATTCGTCTGCTTATAATATTTCAAAAAAAAATAGATCAGATTTCCAAATTTATAGTTTTTCAAGCTTCAAAACAATTAACTATTTTTATGGAGGATTAATAAGTTATCAAAAAAAATATGAAGAAAAAGTAAGCAATATAACTAAAAATTGGAAAAAATTAAGTTTTTTAAGCTATTTTCGTCAGATAATAAGAACTTTAACCTTTGTTCTTCTTACTAATAATTTAATTTTTAATTATTTAACAATTCATATTTTGAGAAAAAAAAATACTATAAAAAATTTTTTAGAAAAAAAAATTGACATTAAAACGACAAAAATAAACTCAAGCTATTTTTCTGTACCATCTAATGCTGCTGTAAATGAATTAAATCTTAAAATCTCAAATTATAATAAAATTATAAAACATAGAAGAAAAATTTCACTAAATTATTACAGCTTTTTAAAAAATATCAGCATTCCAAAAAAAATAACAATCAAAGATATTATTCAGAGCGATTGCTTTAATTATTTAATCCTTTGTAAAAGTGAAAATCATAAAAATTTTCTTAATAATAAATTGATTGAAAATAATTTTGATACTGGAGTTCATTTTTATTACAACTGTAAAAATTTAAAAAAATTTTCAAATTTAAATGGAGAGACAAATAATTTGGATAATCTTGTTAAAAGATTATTAATATTGCCGACACATTTAAGAATCTCAATAAAATATTCTACTATTTTAAGTCAGGCTATTTTAAAATATTATGATTAAAAAAAAAATTGTCATTATAGGAGCAGGTACTCTCGGACTATTTTTAGGATCTCGAATTTTAAAAAGTAAAAAAAAAAATTTAGAAGTAATTTTTTTGGAAAAAGGATCTGAAAAAAATAATTTTATTTCTAAAAGCGATATTGGTAAATCTTTATATTTTAAATTAGGAACAAAATATTTATTAAATTTAGGCATTGGAGGTTTAAGTAAGTTGTGGGGAGGACAACTTTCTAAGTTTGATAGTGAAGATATAAAAAAAAGATACTGGGGGATTAATTATGCGGAGTTAAATAAATATTACTTAAGAATATATTCTATATTTAATTTACATAAAGGTTTTTTAAATAAAATTAAACAAAATCTAAAGATCAATAATAAAGAAACTAGATTTTATTTTACGAGATGGTTACCACAGCCAAATTTTTTTTTTTTTTTTAAAAATATATTTAGAGATAGTAGAGTTAGTATTATTAAAGAGATTAGAGATATAAATATCAATTTTAAAAAAAATAAAGCTACAGAAATAATAATTAAAAAAAATGATCAAACAAATATTCAGATTGGCTGTGATTATATTGTTTTATGTATGGGAGTATTTGAAATTATAAAATTTTTATTAACAAATAAAAAAAATTCCCCATGGTGGTCGAATAAAAATATTGGAGCTTTTTTTCAAGATCATTATTCGTTAAAAGTTGGACCGGTTAAGATATATGATAATAAAAAATTTAATTATTTTTTTTTTAATAGATTAATAAATAATGAAAAAGTTCAGACAAAAGTAAAATATAATAATATTAATGCTCTAGCTTTAAGCGGAGAATTTAAACCTTCAAAAAACAATTACCAATCTATCATACAAAAGCTTATTTATAGTTTAAAAAATAGAATGAAAATCGAAAAAAAATTATTTACAAATTTTAATTTAATACTTGAAATAAAATATCTGTTTTTTTTTATTTATTATTTATTTAAAAATAGAATTTATTTTAATTATCATAATGGTATCGATTTTTTCTTACAATGTGAGCAATCGCCTAAAAAAAATAATAAAGTTTATTTAGATAATAAAAATAAAATTAAAGTTTTATGGCAATGTAGTCGTACCGATATTTTTTTGATTAAAAAGTCCTTAAAAAAAATTGATGAGTATTTTAAAAATTTTAATTTTTTTCAAATTAATTTTAATAAATTTTATAGAACTAAAACAAATCAAATAAAAAAAGAAATGTCACATACAGACCATGCTTCTGGAGGCACTATAATCTCAAAAAATGAGAAGACAGGGGTAGTAGATAATAATTTAAAAATTTGGAATACAAAAAATGTCTATATTTGTTGTTCCTCAGTTTTTCCAAATTCCAGTCACGCTAATATTGGATTGACTAGTATGGCTTTTGCATTGCGCTTATCAGATAGACTTAAGAATAAAATTTGATTATTTTATTTTTTTTTTTATTATTTGGATTACATGTTCTGGCGTTATATTTTTCATGCAAGCAAAATTATTTTTGCATCTTTCATACGCCTCAATATCAGAGATTTGGTCACCAAAAGTACCCCAACACGGAGAACAACTTTGAGAATTATAAACATAAAAACCATTTTTACTTATAGGTCCACTTTTTTTTAAATAAGTTGGTCCCCAAATTGAAATTGATTTTTTGTTAAGTAATTCAGATAAATGCAAAATACCACTATCATGACAGATAGTAAATTTAGTAAATTTTATTAAGTTCATCAAATCATCAAGATTTGTTAATCCTAAAAGATTAATAATCTTTTCAGTCTTAAATAAATTACCTACGATTTCTTTTTCTTTTTTGTCACCCAGAAGCACAATCTTAAAATTATTAAAAAAGTTATTCTTGATTAAGGTTTGAAATTTATCTAAACCCCAGTTTTTTGTTGTTATTAAGCCACTAGAACACAAAGGTTGAATACAAATATATTCATTTTCCTTTAGATTTAATTTTTTTAAAATAGTTTTATTATAATTATAGCTAAAATTATTGTAACCTGTTTCGCATATTTCTATCTTTTTTGAAATAAATTTACCTAAAAGTAAATTAGCTTGAACCTCGTGCAAATTTACATTTAACTTAATAATTTTAATTTTTTTTTTAAATATAGTTCTTATTTTTAATGATGCAAAAAAAATTATTCTATTAATTAATTTAATTTTATGCAAATATGATTTAAATAAATTTTCAGTAATAATAATTTTATTTTTGTAAAATAAATTTACTAAAAAAAAAAAAATTATATTAACCCCCGACTCTGCACTGACTAAAAAATAATTATATTTGTTTATATGAAAAAAAAATTTTAATCTCTGAAAAAAATTAAGATTTTTATAATATATTATTTCATTAATTTTTTTATCGTATTTAAAAATGTCCAAACCTCCATATCGGTTATCACCGATTAAAGTTATTTTTATATTTGGTATTTTTTTTTTTAAATTATGAATTAATGGAAATATCATAACAGAATTTCCTAAACCGGTAAATTCGCTAATTAAAATATTCATATTGTAAGTTTTATTAATGTTTTATTAAAATAAAGTTATTATAACATTTTAATTATTATTGTTAAAATACTTAAATGATATAAATAATTTTATATTTATTTTTATGAGCGAAAAAAATTTTGTTTTAAATATAATTTTTATTCATACTCCTTCAACGAAAGTTTTATTTTATTTTTATTTTTTGATTAAAAATTTTTTGTTAAAAAAAAAAATTTTAAGAAAATTATTCTCAAAATTCATTTGTATATTACCTGGATATAGTATTGCCTGCTTAAATGTTAGCAATAAATATAAATAAATTTAAAATTCTAATAAAATGAGGATCTCATAAATGTGTGGCATAAGTGGTGTGATAAATAGTGAAATATTAAATAAAGACATAGATGTAGTAAAATATATGTCAAATATTATTTCTCACAGAGGACCAGATGAAACAAGTAATCTTATTCGAGATAAAATATTTGTTGAATTCAAAAGATTATCGATCGTCGGAGTTAAAAATGGTTCTCAACCTTTTTTATCTGAAAATAAAAATGTAGCTGTTTTTGTAAATGGTGAAATTTATAATTTTAAGGAAATTAAATCTAATCTACTTAAATTATTAAAATTTAAAACCGATAGTGATTGTGAAGTTATTTTGCATCTTTACCTAAAATTTGGAATTGATTTTTTAAAAGAAATAAGGGGCATGTACTTAATTTTAATTTATGATTATGAGAAAAGGAAAATATTTTTCATTAGAGATAGAATAGGTGAAAAGCCAATTTATTTTTTAAAAAATGATAAAAAATTAACTTTTTGTTCAGAAATTAAAGGATTTTCTTTTCTTAAAGATAGCAATGATAGTTTTATAAATTACGATGCAATATATAGGTATTTAGTATTTCAGTATTTTTTAGAGCCCGAAACCCCTTTTAAAAATATATTTAAGCTTCCTAGTGGGAGTTACATGGAAATAAATTTAGATAATTTAGATTTCAACATTAAAGAATATTGGACATATGAAAATTCTGTTGCAGATGAAAAGCCTGAAATTGAGCTAAGTAATCAATTTGAACAATCAATAAAATTATTGGCCGAGTGTTCTGATGTTCCTATTAGTGTCTCATTAAGTGGTGGGATAGATTCTTGTCTAGTTTGTTCAGTACTAAAAAAAAATAATATCAATTTTACTGCATTTCATATTTCATATGAAGGGTCGATCCAGAATGATGATACAAGAAGTGCTGAAAGATTTTGTCGTTATCTTAATATACCCTTAAATAAAATTAATTTGAGTGATGAAGAAGTAAAAAAAACATTTCTTACAACTTGTTTCAATTTAGACGAACCTATCGCTGATTTAGCTTCTATTGGATATAATGCAATTTTTAAAACAATAAATAAAAATGGAAAAAAAGTGGTAATCCAGGGGCATGGTGTGGATGAGCTTTTTTGGGGATATGAATGGGTAAAAAAAATTTTTTTAGCAAAAAAAAATATTATATTAAAATTTTTTTTATTTTTAATATACAAAATTAAAATCAATGAAATCTTATTTAACAAAGATTTTTTATTTTCAATTTTGTATTTAAAATTTTTTTTTAAAAAAGATAAAAACTATTTTATTGAATTAAATAATTTTTTAAATAAATCTTTCAGCCCCTCATTAAGTCCACAAAATAATATAGTAAAAAGTTTATGTAAGACATATTTGCAATCTAATGGTATAACACAAGGAGAAAGACTGAGTATGGCAAACTCAATCGAACTTAGACTTCCTTATATTGATTACAGATTAATCGAAAATATTTTTTATTTAAGAGAATATTCTTATTTAAGAAATGATTTTAAACTTTCTCAAAAATATTTTTTTAAGCAAATTGTTAAAATTTTTCTCCCATTATTTATAACAAATAGAAAAAAAAGAGGTTTTTCACCACCAGCAAGAAAGTGGTTTAATATTATTTTTAAAGAATATGGCTTTTTGCTTAAAGATGGGTTGCTTGTCAAACTTGGGATAATTTCTAATAAAAATGCCCACAGAATGTCTAAAGGGCCTAATTATATTGATTATTTTACCACAAATACTCCAATGTGCTATAAATATTTAATTCTAGAGATCTGGTTTAAAAAATTTTTTGGTAAAATTTAATTAATGAAAAAAATAATAATTATTGGGTGTGACCATAATGGGTTAGATCTAAAAGAATTTATAATTAATAACCTTAAAAATTTTTTTGTTTTTGTTGATGTTGGATGTTTTAATATAAGTGAAAAGGTAGACTACTCAGATTATGCTAAAGTTGTAGCAAAAAATGTTGGAGAAAATCCTAAAAATTTCATTGGTGTTTTAATTTGTGGAACAGGTGTTGGTATGTGTCTGTCTAGTAATAAAATTAAAAATGTTAGAGCAGTTTTGGCGCATAATTTAATAACTGCAAAAAAGAGTAGAGAACATAATGATACAAATATTATTTGTATTGGTAGTTGGATAAATACAAATGAAGAAAATTTAGAGATTTTAAAAGTTTGGATAAATACAAAATTCGGATATGGTAGACATACTAAAAGAGTAGAGAAAATTGAAGAAGGTAATAATTATAAGATTGCATTTGTTAATGGAGTTTTTGACATATTACATCATGGTCACATAGAGTTATTAAAATTTGCAAAATCTCTAGCACAAAAAGTCATCGTAGGTCTTAATTCAGATATTTCAGTAAAAAAAATTAAAGGCAACAATAGACCCATAAATAATTTTATTGATAGAAAAAATACTCTTTTATCCATTCAGTACGTAGACGAAGTCATTGGATTTGCAGAAACAAAGCCAACAAAACTAATAAAAAGTATAATGCCAGACTTAATAGTTAGAGGATCAGATTTTTCTGAGAAGCTTGTTCGTAAACGTGATAAAATTCCTAGTAGTATAAAAATAAAAATCTTAAATAAAAAAATAGGTTACTCTACAACCAATATAATAAAAAGATTTCAAAAATAAAATCAGGATGAAAAGATATCTTATATTTGGTGAAATAATTTTTGATTATAATGTAAAAATAAAGAGAATTGGTTGGAGCATAGAAAAAGAATTTAAAACTCCTAAATTTTTAAAAAAACAAATCTTAATGCAGCTAGGTGGAGCCGGTAGAGTTTATAACGCAATAAATATTATTACCAAAAAAAAAAATTTTTTTTTATCATCATTCCAAAAAAAAATTGAAAATAAATATATAATTAATCTATCTAATAAAAATAGGAACATTGAAAAATATAGATTTTGGTTAAATAAAAAAAAAATTTTTCAAGTAAATAATGACCAAGGACGAAAGATGTTTGGCAATAAAGAAACTTTAATTAGATTAAAATCATTTTTAAAGAAAAATAAGAAAAACATAGAAAAAATTATTATATCTGACTATTCTTATGGACTGATTGATAGAAAAAAATTTAATATTCTAAAAAAATTCTCTAAAGATTTTCAAATTCCTATTTATTACGACTGTCAGGTTTACTATAAGAATTTGATTAAAGATTATATTAGAAATATTGACTATTTTTTTTGCAATGCAAATGAATTTAAACTTTATTGTCAAAAATTAAAAATATCAAATAGTTTATCATTTTTATCCAAGGCAATTCGATTAAAACATTTGAAAAAAATAAATTTTTTAGTTGTGAAATTAGGTAGCAAAGGTAGCTTAATGGTTGATGATAATAATAAATTAACTAAATGTAACTTAAATTTAAATAAAAAAATTAAAGTTAATTCATCTGGTGCCGGTGATTTTTATTTGTCTAAATTTTCCACATTACCAACTTATTTAAGTAAAAGAGAGAAGTTATTAAAATCAAATTTTTGGGCGATAAAAAATATAAAACTTAGGTAAATGTACGGAAAAAATTTAAAAAATCTTAATACAAAAAAAAAAATTATAAGCTTTAAATCTACAAAAAATTATCTTTGCCAGATAATTTTTACTACAGAATATTATTCCTTATTTAAAATCTCTGCAAAAAAAAATTTTTTTTTCAGATTGAAAGAAAAAAATTTTTTTTATTTTATAGATAAAAATAATCATAATTTTTATACAAATAAACAATTTTATTATAGAGTTAAAAACGATAATACAGTAATTGGGTTGAATACTGGTGATTCTTTTTATGTTTTTTTTCAAAAATACCTAAAAAAAATTAGCATAGTTGAAATTAAATTATCAAAACAAAAAAAATATAATGTCAACAGTCCCTTCAAATCTAATTTAAATGTAAGAAATAAATACTGGGGTCAAATAGTTAATCTATTTAGTAATTCGAAAGGCGCAGCAAAAATAATAATTATGAAAAAAAATTCGCAAGGTAGCATGGAATTTCATATTAATAAGTTTGAGAGTTATTATATTTCTAATGGACATATTGATTTAGGTATTAGATATGGAAGGGCAAGGAATAGTATTGTTAAATTAAAAAAAAATAATACTTTTTTTATGAAACCCGGTACAATGCATATGAGAATGTCAAAAAGTAATAGTAAAATTTTAGAAATGTGTACAAAAGATTCTGACAACGATTCTATTATTGTCCATGATGGAAAAAAATATAAATTTAAAATATCTGCGAGAAATAAATGAGTTTAAAAAAACTGATTGATGTTACCTATAACATGAATTTAGATATTTATATTAATAATTTATCATTACTTAACTTTGGTAATGCAAGCTCATTTGATAGAAAAAAAAATTTAGTATTTATAAAAGCCTCAGGAATTTCAAGAGATACTTTATTCAAAAGAAATATTGTTTATGGGAAGATAAATGATGATTACAGTTTTAAAAAAAATAAAGCGTGTAAATTTATAGAAAGTGTTGATACGGTAATGCATAATTATCTTTATAAAAACTTAGAAAATATAAATCATATCGTACATACACATAGCACATTTGCTACGGTTTGTGCTCAATTAAATTTAGAACCACATAATTTTGGTACTACGCACTCTGATTTTTTTTTCGATAAAATACCTATTTCAAAACAAATAAAAAAAGTAAATAAAAATTATGAAATTCAACTTGGAGAGAGTGTGGTCGCAGTAGTAAAAAAACAAAAATTTTTTCCCCCAGGAATTCTTCTTAATAATCATGGCGCTTTATCCTGGGGCTGCAATCCTAAAGAAGCAATAGATAGAGCGATCGCAATAGAATTGATCTGTAAATTTTTTTATTTATCATATTTAGTTAGAAAGAGACCAAAAATTAGTAATTCATTAAAGAAGTTTCATTATCTAAGAAAGAATGGTAAGTCTTCTTATTATGGCCAAAAATAAAATTAAAATATTTTATGATGGTGCTAATGAAAAAGATATTATAGCTTTTAAAAAAAGTAAAATAGTTTCTGGTTTTACTACTAATCCAACATTACTAAAAAATTCTGGTGTCAAACTTTATCCTGAATTTGCAATTAAAATAGCAAAAATTATTTTTCCCAAACCTATCTCTTTCGAAGTATTATCAGACGAGGAAGATAAAATTTACATAGAAGCAAAAAAAATTAATGACTGGGGAAAAAATATTTTTGTAAAAATACCAATTATAAATAGCAAAGGTATAAAGTTAGATAAAGTAATTTTAAAATTAGTAGGTGAGGGCGTTAAGTGTAATGTGACAGCCATTTATAGTTTTAAGCAAGTCAAAGAATTAGTGAAAAAAATGGAGAATGTTAATACTAAAATAATTTTATCTGTTTTTTGTGGTAGAATAGCCGATACGGGAAGATCACCTTTAAAAATTTTAAAAGAATTCAATATTTTAAAATCAACAAAATATAAAAATGTAGATTTACTTTGGGCAAGTACTCGTGAAATTTTAAATGTTTATGAGGCAGAAAATGCTGGATGTGACATAATAACAGTTTCCAAGGATATATTATCTAAAATGACACTTAGGAACAAAAGTTTGATTGAGTATTCAAGAGAAACCGTAAGTCAATTTATTAAAGATGCAAAATCTTCTGGGTTAAAAGTTTGTTAAGTTAAAAGTGAATATTTTAGTATATAGAAATTCGAGTTTAGGCGATTTTATTCAAGCTATTCCTTCAATTTATTTTCTAAAAAAAAAATATAAAGAAGCAAACATATTTTATTTATCACATTTATCAAAAATAAATCCAGCACCAATTGATGATATTTTAAAAAACAAATTTTTAGTACAGGAATTTATTTTTTTTGAGGGGAATTTTAAACAAATTACCAATATCTTAAATTTAATAAAATTATTAAAATCAAAAAAAATAAATAAAATTTATTATTTGAATAGATATTCACGTTTTCAAAGATTGGTAAGAGATTTTTTTTTTTTTAAGTTAGTTTTTCCTTTTAAAAAAATAAACGGAATTTTTGATATTAAAAATAGATATAAAAACGAAACACTTTATTTAGCAAAAAAAATAAATAAAAAAATAGAAAAAGCAGATATTTTAAAAATTAATTTAAAAAATGTTGTAAAAAAAATAAAAATCCAAAAAAAAATTTCAGAAAGTTATTTTTTAAATAGAAAATACATTACAATAAGTGTGGGTGGAAAAAATATTAGTACTGGTTCTAATAAAAAATCAAAAAAATGGAAAATGTCTAGATGGCTTAAATTAATTGAGTTAATTTTAAAAAAATATAAAAATTTATTTATTGTTATAACTGGCACAAAAGAGGAATTGAATTATTTTAGTTTTAATTCCACTATTTTAAAAGATACAAGAGTAATAAATTTAATAAATAAAACTTCAGTCGAGCAACTTGCGTACTTAATAAATAGTTCGCTGCTACATTTATGTCATGACGATGGTTCAATGCACTTAAGTGCATTGCTTAAAAAAAAAACTTTAGCAATTTATCACAATCATGATTTTGTTAATCGATCAAACCCCATATCTAAGGATTTTTTTATAATAAGAGATAAAAATAATATTAATAATATTAGTATATATAGAGTTTATAAAAAAGTTATTAAAATATTAAAATGAAAATCCCAATACTAATTTGTGGATATAATAGGAAAAAAAAAATTAAGAAATTAATTTTAAGTCTTAAAAATATTAAACCAAAAAAAATTTATATTAATTTAGATGGTCCTAAGAATAATGAGGACAAATCCTTATGTTTGCAAACAAGAAATTTATTAACAAAAGAAATTAATTGGAAGTGTCAAATTTTTTATCAAATAAATAGAAAAAATCTCGGGTGCAAAAAATCAATGATAAGAGGTATTAATTGGTTTTTTAAAAAAGAAATATTCGGCATCATCTTGGAGGATGATTGTATACCAAAAAAAAATTTTTTTTTATTTTTTAAAAAAATATATAAGAAATTTTCAATAAAAAAACAAAAAAGTAAAATAGGTATTATTTCTGGTTTCAATCCATTAAATATTAAATCAAAAAAAGAAGATTTTATTTACACCAAATACGCTTTTAGTTGGGGTTGGGCTACATGGAGAGAGAATTGGTTGCTAAATTCCTCTAAAATCAGCACTATGGAAAAACTGATTAAAAATGATGAAAAATGGAATAATATTCATGAAAATAAAATTGAGAGAGCTTACTGGAAAAAAATTGCTCAAAGTTGTAAAAAAAAGTCAGTTGATAGTTGGGCTTATCCTTGGATGTTTTCATTATGGTATAACTCTAAAATAAATATTATACCAAAAAAAAATTTAATCATTAACATTGGCATAGATGACAATAGTACACATGCGAATTCTATGAAACCAGTAATACATTCAAAAAATAGAATTAAAGAAAAAAAAACTAACAGCGTTGATGAGAAAATATTTTATAAGCATTATAAACCTTTTAATTATTTATACCCATGGAGATTAGAATATATTTTAAGGCATTTAATTATAAATAACTTAACACTCTTAAAATATTTATTTTTAAAAAAAAAATATTTATGAATATTTTAATTACTGGTGGTTGTGGATATATTGGATCGAATTTATCATATAAATTATCAAACAATCATAAAATTTTTATAATTGATAATTTATGTAATGCTAATAAAAATAATTATAATTTTTTAATAAAAAAAAAAAATATAGTAATTTATATAAAAAATTTATTAAATATTAATTTCTTAAAAAAAATTCTTATCAAAAATAAAATTGATATTATTATTCATCTTGCAGCTTATAAATTTGTAAATGAATCATTAAGATATAAAAAAAAATATTTTGAAAATAATATTGGTTGTTGTAAGGCAATAATAGAGTCTATAAAAGAAAGTAAAGTCAAAAAAATTATTTTTGCGTCAAGTGCTTCTGTTTATAAAAAGTCTAATTTGCAGCCATATAAAGAAAATCAAAAACTTAAAGCAAATAGCCCATATGGTAATACTAAGATTACATGTGAAAAAATTCTTGAAAAATTTTCTAAAAAAAAGAAATTGCAGGTAATTATTTTAAGATACTTTAATCCCATAGGTTACATTTCTAATAGTTGTTTAGAAAAATTAGAACAAAATGAACAAATCATACCCAAATTTATAAAATCTTTGATTACTAAAAAAAAATTTAATTTATATGGAGGTAATTTAAATACAAAAGACGGATTCCCGGAGAGAGATTTTTTTCATATTTCAGATTTAGTCAGAGCGCATGAAGCTGTTATTAAATATAATTTTAATGATAAATTTAATATTTTTAATATTGGATCTGGTAAATCAACAAGTACATTAACTTTAATAAAAAAAGTTGAAAATAAACTCAAAGTAAAGAATAATTATGTTATTGGCAAATATCGGAGTGGCGACGTAGATAAATGTTACGCTTCGATATGTAAAGCGAAAAAATATTTAAGATGGAAGCCTAAATATTCTATTAATCAAATTATTTTGTCTATTAAAAAATCTATTAAATATTATAAATGAAAATTGTAATTTCATCCGGAGGAAAATTTCATTCTTTTGATTTAGTAAAGAGTTTAATTAAAAGTTATGAAGTTACTTTTTTTTCTAGCTACCCGGAATATTACCTAAAAAAATTTATAAACAATAAAAATAATTTTACTTATCATGCAATCATTTTAAAAGAAATTTTGCAGAGAGTCTTTTTAAAAATATTAAGAAATTTCTTTTTTAAATTTTCAATAGATCATTACGTGAATAGAATTTATGAGTTTTTAGTAATTAAAAAAATAAAGAAAATCAAAAATATTAAAGTTTTTATCGGTTGGTCAGGTTTTTCATATAATACATTTAAAAATTTAGAGTATTTTACGATAAAAGTTCTAGAAAGAGGCTCTACTCACATAATTCATCAAAATAGAATTATAAAAGATTTATATTCAAGCTTAGGTTTAAAAAATACGCCAATATCATTAAAAATTATAGAAAAAGAACTAAAAGAATATAATTTAGCTGATTATATAATTACATCTAGCACTTTTTCAAAAAAAACTTTTATTAACAATAATATTAGCGAAAATAAAATTTTTCACATTCCTTATGGATGCGATATTAATCATTTTTATCCCAAAAAAAATAGTTTTAAAAAAAAAAATAAAAATTTCAAAATATTGTTTGTAGGAGAAGTTTCTTTTAGAAAAGGCGCACATATTTTACTAAAAAGCTATAGAGAGTTATTTAAAAAAAATAAAAATATACAATTATCTATAGTTGGAAATGTGAATAACATTTTTAAAAACTATATAAATTTAAATAAACATCAGTTCGAATTTGAAAATGTAAATTTTGTAAAATCTCAAAATTATTTTGATTTACCAAATTTTTATAATCAATCAGATATTTTTGTTTTGCCGTCATTTGAAGAAGGTCTTGCAATTGTAAATTTACAGGCATTGTCATGTAATACTCCAATTATTTCAACACCTAATTCTGGATGCGAGGATTTAATTGAGAATAATAAACATGGAATTGTTATAGAACCAAATAATATTGATAATTTAACAAGAGAATTGCAAAAATGTATAGATAATCCAAAAATCCTATTAAATTTCATTGAAAATATAAATATGAAAAGAAATTTTTATTCAATAGATAGATACTCAAATGAAATAAATAATTTTTATAAAGGTATTGTAGATCAAAAATGAAAAAAGTTGCTATAATAACATCACATGTTATTCAATATCAGCTACCTTTTTTTAATAATCTATCTAAAATAAAAGATATAGAGTTTTTTTTTTTTTCAGCCTCAGACCATGGTTATAAAAAAAGATCTTTTGATAATGAATTAAAATCTAACACACAATGGGTAAAAAAAATCAATATAAAAAATTTTTATCTAAATAAATCTAAGAATAAAATAGGTTCATTTTTTTTATACTACCCAAATCTTATAAGCATTTTAAAAAAAAAAAAAATTGATAAAATATTAATACTTGGTTGGAATAAAATTATTTTTTGGCAAGCAATAATTTTTTCAATATTTAACTATTGTAAAATTTATCTACGCGCCGAAAATAATTTAGAGCGTGACCAATTAATAATTTTTAAGTTTATAAAATTAATTTTTTTTCAATTATTTTTTAAAATTTTTGATAAAATATTTTATATTGGTTATTTAAATAAGAAGTTTTATTTAAAATATAGTGTTAAAAGCAAAAAATTAATTTTTTGCCCTTATTCGGTAAATAATTTTTTTTTTCAAAGTATAAATAAAGTAAAAAAAAAAAATAAGTTAAGTTTTATTTTTGTTGGAAAATTTATTCCTAGAAAAAATATTTCCTTAATCATTGATGTAGCAAACAAATTAAAAACTGATAGCAAATTAGAATTCAATTTAATAGGAGATGGTCCTTTATTTTCAGATGTAAAAAAAATAATAAAAAAACTTAAATTAAAAAATGTCAGATTGCACGGATATAAAAATCAATATCAAATTCGTAAACTATATAAAAAAAATGATATACTAATTCTTCCATCAGCATATGAAACTTGGGGATTAGTAGTTAACGAAGCAATGGCTGCTGGATTGCCTTGTATAGTCTCTAATAAAGTAGGTTGTCGATACGATCTAGTAAAAAATGGTAAAACAGGTTTTATTTTTAGATATAACTCTTCAAACGATTTGTGTAAAAAAATTCTATATTTCAAAAAAAATTATTTCAAATTAAGAATGTTTAAAAAAGAAATTAAAGAACAAATAAATAAATACTCAATAAATAAATCTATCTCTAGTTTAATTGATGAATTTAAAAAAATATAAAATTTTAATTATTGGATGTACAAGTGATAAGAATTCAATTGAGTTAAAATATTATCGGGCAATTAAAAAAAATAAAAACTTCAGTGTCCAAATTTTAAAAAACGAAATACTTAATTTTTACAAAATAAAAATTATTCAAAGATATTTTGAAATTTTTTTTTATTATTATTATTCTTATAAATTAAAAAATTTTTTTAAAAAAAATAGAAATAAATATAATTACGTTTTAATATTTAAAGGTTTATTTTATGACAAAGAAAGTATCAGAAGAATAAAAAAATTTTCACCCAATACAATTTTTGCAAATATTGATGGAGATGACCCTTTTAATATTGATGTACCGTCTATATCTAATAAAAAACATATAATATCTTTGACAGCCTATGATGTAATTTTCTTTTGGTCAGTAAAAATAAAGAATAAGTTTATAAAAAATTTTCCACAACAAGTTAAAAAATCAAAAATTTTATATTTTGGACACGAAAACAAAAATAAAATAACAGTAAGAAAGTTTAATCCTTATTTTGTTTTTTATGGGTCTTGGGATTCGGAACGTGAAAGATTTCTTAATTCACTTAAAATAGATAATTTAAATATTTATGGAAATGGGTGGAACGCTTGTTCAAATAAGTTTAAATTTAAAAATAATATTTATTCAGAGATCTCAGGAAAAAAGCTAACAAAAGTTATATATAGTTCTTTAGGTGTAATTAATCTTTTTAGAAAGCAAAATAACGATCAAATAAATATGAGAATCTTTGAAGTTCTAGGGGCCGGTGGATTATTAATTACTAAAAAATCTCGGTTGTTAAAAAAGATTTTTAAAGGTAGTAAAATTTTTTTTCAATTTAATAATATAAAGCAATGTAACTCAATTCTAAATTTAATAAATAATAATGTAAGAATGAACTATTATTTTTTTGATTATAGGAAAAAAGCTCAAAATGCGTTAAAAATTCATACCTATGACCATAGATTTAAGGAAATACTTAATTATACAACCTTTAATATTAATCAATATAATTGATATTTTATTTATTTTTTTTTGTTTATTTTTAATTTCAAAAATCTATTTTAGTTTTCCCTTTATTGTAAATTTTTTTTCACTTTCTCTAAATTACTTAATATTAAGAAATTATTTAAAAACAATTTTTGATAAAAATATTGAATTTCCATTATTTCAATTGTGTATTTTTTTTCTAGTCATTTTTTATAATATACCATTTTTCTTTTTCTCAAATAATTTTTATTTAGAGGAATTAAGTATACTTTTATTAATTTATTCTTTGTTTTTTTTTACAATTAATTTTTATTTTAATAAAAATAAAATAATGAAAAAAATTTCTTTTCAAATCGTTTATGACAAAAAATATATTTTTTATTTTTTAAATATTTTACTTTTTATATATTTTTTTCTTTTTTTTTTTGGTTGGGTTGATTATTTAAAATATTTTAAATTATTAGAAAAATTTATATCTATTTTTTGTTTTGCTGTAATTTTTTTTCTTCTTATAATGAAAAAAAAAAATAAATATTTTTTTTTTTATATTTTTGCTTTTTTTTTTATATTTCTAAATTTTTTTTTTTCTACCTTTATAACAGATATTTTTTTTCCATTAATTTTACTAAATATTATTTATATTCAATATAAAAAAAAAATTAATTTTTTTTTAATTTTAATAACCTTCTTTTTAATATTTTTTCAAAACAGTTTGAAATATTCCTTAAGAGAAAGTAATATTAATACAACTTATTTAAGACAATTCATAAATCATGAAATATCTAATTTACTTCTTTATAAAACATTAAATATTAATAAAAATAAATTAAATATTAATGAAAAAAAATTAAATCTTAATTTTAATCAAACATCAAATTTACTGACTAGATTATCATACCCAATTGAAACATTTTTAAGAATTTCATCAACAGACCCTATAAGTAGAATTGAAAATACTTATATTCATTTATTATACTCGGTCATTCCAAGATTTTTATGGAATAGTAAACCCGAAAATAAAACTGCTAACGAATTTGGAAAAGCTTATCGGTTTATTGATAAAAATGATTTTCTTACTAGTATAAATATTCCACTTATCTCTGAAGCAAAATTAAATATTAGTAACATTAGTTATTCGTTAATTTTTCCAATTTATGTTGTCTGCTTACTTATTTTGCAAAAAATTTTTCTTTCATGTTTTACAAAAGATTTTTTTTTAAGGATTGCTTTTTATTCGATTTTTATTGAAGCTACCATAATTGAAAATAGTTTAGCTTTTTTAGTTGGTAATATTTATAAATTTACTATTTTTATTTTATTATTTGTGATTGCATCTAATAAAATCTTAAATATTTTAAAAAAATGAAAATACTTTTTTTAACTGAGAATATGTCTGTTAGCGCAGGTGGTCAATATACTGCAGTGTTCGATTTATCCAACGAATTAATTAGATCCGGTCATACAGTAAGAGTTATTGATCATTATTCACTTAAGCATGCCAGTATCCTTAAAACTGATCTTTTTAAGAAATTTGACATTATTCATATTTTCGGAATTTGGTCATATTTTCATTTAAAATCCTTTTTACTTTGTATTTTGAGCAAGAAAAAAATAGTTATATCAACACTTGGAATGCTTGATGAATGGTCAGTTAATCAAAAATATTTAAAAAAAAAAATTGCCTATTATCTATATCAAAAATTTTTTTTGCAAAATTGTTCTGCTATTCATGTTACGTCAATAGATGAATATAATAATTTATTAAAATTAGGATTTAAAAAAGTTTTTATTATTGAACACGGTCTACCTTCAATAAAACTAAAAAAAAAATTTTTTGGAAATATAAAATTAAAAAAACTATTGTATTTCGGAAGAATTCATCCTAAAAAAGGTTTATTAAATTTATTAGAAGTTCTCAATAATTTTAGAGATTTAAATTGGTGTTTAAATATATGTGGAATAGATGAAAATAATTATTCCGATATAGTTAAAAAAAAAATATTTGAGTTAAGACTTCAAAAAAAAGTTTTTTTTACAAAACCAGTTTTTACTCAATTTGAAAAATTAAATATTTTTAATGCTTCAGATATTTTTATATTACCTAGTTACAGTGAAAATTTTTCAATTTCTGTTCTTGAGTCATTAAGAAGTGGTGTCCCGGTATGTACTACAGACCAGACGCCTTGGAAAAATTATATCAAATATAATTTTGGGTGGATTTGCACAACTGAAATTCAAAGTCTAACTAATACTTTATCTATAATATTTAATTGTAATAAAAAAGAATTAAGTCGTAAAAGCAATAATTCAATTAAATTGTTTCAAAATTTTTTTCGAATAGAAAAAATCGCTAAAAAACATATTTCTTTATATAATAAAATTTTAGGCAAATGATGAAGTTAAAAATTTTACATATAATTAGTGACTTGAAAAAAAGCAATGGGGGACCGCCAATTATTTTAGATAATATTCAAAAAAATTTTAATAAAAATAAAAAATTATCAGATGTAAGTGTTTTTTCTTTTAAAAAAAAGACTAGAGCAGATTTTTTTTTGAAATTCGATTTGTTGCATTTTCACGGTGTATGGGATTATAGATATTTTAATATAATGAATTTTGCAAAAAAAAACTGCATTCCTTATGTAATAACTATTCACGGTATGCTTGATAAATGGTCTTTAAATCATAATTTTTTTTTTAAAAAAATGTATCTAATTTTTTTTTTAAAAAATTTTTTAGACGCAGCCGCGGCTAATCATTTTAATAACTTTCTTGAGTATGAATCTTCGTTAAAATTATGTAAAAAAAATTTTATAATAGAGAATGGTGTAAATAATTATATAAAAAAAGTAAGCAATATTTCTTATGAAGAAATTAAGTGTTTATATTTTGGCAGGATACATGAGAAAAAGGGTATTGAATTTATTATTAAAGCAATACATCTCTTTATTGCTAAAAATAAAAAAATACGACTAAATATCTATGGGCCAGTTGATAAACAAAATATCTATTATTTTAAACAATTAAAAAAAATAGTTGATAATCTTAATTTGAATGAACATGTTTTATTTAATAAACCTGTTTTTAACACAAGAGATAAAGAACAAATATTTAAAAATCATGACGTTTTTATACTTAGTTCATATCAAGAAGCTGACTCGATCGCATGTAAAGAATCTATATCACAAGCTTTACCCGTAATTGTATCAAAAAATTGTAAGATTGATAAAATAGTAAAAGATAATAGATGTGGTTTTATTCTAGATAGTCTGACAAGTAAAAATCTTTATCAAAAAATTAAACTATTTTCAAAATTAACGAAAAAACAACGTATTACTCTTAAAAAAAATTGTATAAAAGCGGCAAAAAATTTTTTGAATAAAAATATCGTTAAAAGATATAATGAAATTTATAATGATATATATCTTTCGCAATTATCTTCAAAAGACTGGGTAAATAAAAATTAAAATTTTTTAAAAATATATGTATATTTTAGGTATAAATTATTTACATGCAGATTCTTCTGTTTGTCTTTTAAAAAATAATAAAATTATTTTTGCTGCTGAAGAGGAACGTTTTTCAAGAATTAAACATGATGGTAGATTTCCAAAAGAAGCCTTAATTAAATGTTTAAAATATTCAAAAATAAATTTTTCAGAATTAAATTATATAGTAATAAATACAAATCCTATTTCTAATTTTTGGGATAAATTTATTTATTGCGTTAAAAAACTACCGAAAAATTTAATAATTAATAGTTTATTAAAAAAAAGAAATAAAATGAAGTTGATTAATGAAATAAAAAATTTTAATAAAAAAAAAAACGTAACTGCAAAAATTATTTATGTCGATCATCATCTTTCTCATTTATCTTCATCATACTTTTTATCACCATTTGATGAAGCGGTGGTTGTTTCAATTGACGGTTTTGGAGATTTTAGTAGTATTGTAACGGGATATGTAAAAAAAAATAAAATTTTTGTTAAAAGAAGAACACTCTTTCCACATTCTCTTGGTATTTTCTATCAGGCATTTACTCAATTTTTAGGTTTTGAAAATTATGGTGATGAATATAAAATCATGGGCCTCTCATCTTATGGTAAGCCCAAATATTTAAAAGAACTAAAGGAAGTTATCTATTGGGATGAAAAAAAAAAAAGTGTACTACTAAATTTAAAATATTTTAATCATGAAAAAAAACCTACATTTAAAATTTTAGATGATGGAAATATTAAATTAGAAAAACTATATGCTAATAAACTTACTTTATTATTTGGTAAAAACAGAAATAAAAATGATGATATTTTTGATAAACATAAAGATTTAGCAAAATCGGTACAAGTTATGTTCGAAAATCTTTATTTTAAAGTACTTAATCAAGCATATGACGATTATCCTAATAAAAATTTAATTTTATCTGGTGGGTGTACAATGAATTCTGTAGCGAATGGAAAAATAATAGAAAATACAAATTTTAAAAAAATTTTTGTCCAATCTTCGCCTGGAGATGGCGGTGGTTCTATAGGCGCGTCTTTATTTCACTATTACTCTAATCTTAATAATGATTTTAGTGGAAAAAGTAATTTTTCTCCATATTTAGGAACTGAATATACAGATGAAGAAATTAAAAATTTATTAAAAGAGGATGAAAGATTAAAAAAATTTAAAATTATCGAATTTAAGACTTACGATGAACTAGTTAAAAATATTGTAGAAAAATTAATAAATAAATATGTCATAGGTTGGTTCCAAGGCAGAATGGAATGGGGTCCAAGAGCCCTTGGAAATAGATCTATACTAGCTGATCCAAGGCATCCAAATATGATAAGTATAATTAACCACAAAATAAAGAGGCGAGAGGGATTTAGACCATTTGCTCCTTCTATATTAGTTGAGGAAGCAGAAAATTGGTTTAAAAATAGTCAAAATAGTTTTTATATGGAAAAAGTATTAAACGTTAGAGATGATAAAAAAGATTTAATACCCGCAGTAACACATGTTGATGGAACTGGTAGATTACAAACTGTAAGTAAAGAAATAAATTTAAAATTTTATAAGTTAATAGAAAGTTTTTATAAAAAAACTAATATTCCAATTTTATTAAATACCTCGTTTAATGAAAATGAACCCATAGTGGAAAATCCAAAACAAGCTATTGATTGTTTTGTAAGAACATCGATGGATTTGGTTGTACTAAATAATTTTATGATTTCTAGGAGTTAATTGAAAATATCTATAATTACCACGTGCTTGAATTCCGAGGATGTTATTGAAAAAACAATAAATTCTGTGTTAAGTCAAACATATCACAATATTGAATATATAATAACAGATGGTGGTTCAGTAGATGCTACAAAAAAAATATTAAATAAATTTTCTAATAAATTTATTAAAATTGATATTCAAAAAGACAGCGGTATTTATGATGGCATAAATAGAGGCATAAATCTTTCCACCGGGGATTTTATAACCACTTTACATGCTGGTGATTTTTATTGCGCCGATAATGTTTTAGAAAAAATTTGTACTATAATAAATCAAAACAAGGATCATAAAATATTTTTTGGTAATACAATAATAATTAAAAATAGTAAAATTTATCGAAACTACAAAAGCACTAATTTTAAAAAAGAAGACTTGTTAATTGGCATTATGCCACCACATACATCAAGTTTTATTGCAAAAGAAATTTATAAAAAATATGGTTTTTATAAAAAAAATTATAAAATAGCTGGTGATTATGAGTTATTTTTAAGATTATTATATATAAATAATTTAAATTTTTTTATGACAGACACTGATGTGACTTTTATGGAGTATGGTGGTAAAAGTAACATGGGCTTTAAGTCTATATTTTTAAATACCACAGAAATGTTACAAGCAAATAAAGAAAATAATATTAAAAATAATTTTATTAAATTATCGTTTAGATTACCAATAAAACTTAGACAATTGTGGAAATAAAATTAAATACTATTGAAAAAAAAATTTTTAGTTTTTTCAATTACTATTTTTTATTTTTTCCGCTTTTTTTAGTACTTAGCCCTTTTTTTTCAGATTTGTTTGTTGTTATTTCAGGCCTTTTTACAATTTTTTTGATAAAAAAATATAAGTTTTATCAATTTTTTAACATCAGTATCACAAAAATTTTTTTTATTTTTTTTTTTTTAATGATTATTTCATCAATTTTTTCTGATTATAAATTATATTCTTTAAAAACTAGTTTACCATATGTAAGATTTATTTTTTTTTCTTTTTTTTTAATATTACTTTTTTCATTTAAAAAAAATAGTTTAAAATATTTTTTTTTTATGTCTTTATTTGTTTTGACAATATTATTTTTTGATAGCGTTTATCAGTTTTTTAATGAAGAAAAAAAAAATTTACTTGGGTATGAATTAGTTAATAAAGTCAGAATTACAAGTTTATTTAAAGATGAACAAATACTAGGAAGTTACTCTTTTAGACTCTCCATTATATGTTTATTAATAGCAATCATTTTAAGGATTAATAAAAAATTTTTATTTTTATTAATTATTTTAACAACTATTCTAACAATTTTATCAGGAGAGAGAATGTCATTGTTATTTATAAATTTAATAAATATGACCTCTATTTTATTATTTACTAATTCAATAAAAAAAAAAATAATTTTTATTTTAATTTATATTTTTTTCCAATTTTCTTTCCTTTTTTTTTCAAGTGACTATAAATACAGATTTATTAATCAAACACAAAATCAAATTGAAGGAAATATTAATGAAAAAAATATTTATGAATTTAAATTTAAATTTTTTTTATTATCGAAAGAACATAATGATCATATATATGCAGCAGTGAATATTTATCTTAAAAATATAATTTTAGGAATAGGACCTAAAAATTTTTATAAATATTGTGAAAAAGAAAATTCTTTGAAAGATTTTAATGAGTTTAATGTAAATACCCACAGTAGATATCTATGCTCTACTCATCCACATAATTCAATTGTACAATTGTTTTTAGAAACAGGTTTTTTTGGTGGACTGATTGGTATTTTTATATTGTTAGTCAGTACAATAAATTTTATATTCAAAATTTTTAGAACGCTTTACACAATAAAATGTAAAATTAATTTATTAAAATATTTGCTGTTTATCATATACCTTATGCCAATACTCCCCTCTGGAAGTTTTTTTCATAATTGGAATAATTTCTTTTTATATACATTTTTAGGTATTTACATTTATTCCAAAAAAAAATTTCAATTTTTTAAATGAAAAACCTAAAAAGAAAAAAAATAATATGTTTTGATTTAGACGGAGTAATTTGCATCACTAAAGATGGAGATTATAATAATTCTAAACCTATTAGAAAGAACATAAAAAAAATTAATAATTTATACAAAAAATTTATAATAACTATTTTTACTGCGCGTTTTATGGGCCGTACCAGAGGAAATAAAAAACTTGCAGAAAATCTCGGAAAAAAATTTACTTTGAATCAGTTGAAAAAATGGAATGTTAAGTATGATAATTTTTATATGGGAAAACCTCGATATGATTATTATGTTGACGATAAATCAATTTTTTTTAAAAAGGATTGGGTTAAAAATATAAATAGTAAGCTTACTTTATGAGTTATTTTATTTTTTTTTTTTTTGTTATTTTGAATATTTTTATTTCGATAAGTTTAGCTAAAAATTTTAAATTATATGATATACCCAATAAAAAAAAAAATCATAAAAGCAAGATTTTACTTTTTGGCGGTACTTTTGTTTTTTTAAATTTTTTATGTTTATTATTATATTTTGCATTCACGGCAGATAATAATAGTTTCATAGAAAAAAATTTTTTAAACATATTAATTCTTAATATAATAATATTTTTTTTTATAGGTTTGGTAGACGATTTTATAAATTTAAAAGCAAATAGTAAAATATTTATGATTCTTCCAGTTCTAATCTTAAATTTTTTTTTTTTTGAAGACTTTCGTCTTAATAAAGTCTCTTTTTTTTCTTTAATTTATGAGTTTAATTTCTTTACATCATTTTTATTTACAATTTTTTGTATTTTTATTTTTATGAATGCTTTTAACATGTTTGATGGTATAAATGGTCAATCTGGAATATATTCATTATTTTTTTTAACTTATCTTTTATTCAAAGAAATTAATATTTATATGAATATATTTACTTTAATTATAATTTGTTCTTTTTTAGTATTTAATTTAAAAAATATTACCTTTCTTGGTAATGCAGGTAATTTTGTTTTAGGTTTTTTTTTATCAGCCCAATCAATTTTTTTTTACAACTTGGGTATGATTACTCAAGAGGAGATATTTATTCTTATGTTTTTACCAGGAATAGATTTAATTAGGCTTTTTTTTACAAGAATTTTTAATCGCAAACATCCAATGGTTGGAGATTTTAATCATATTCATCATCTCTTAATAAAAAAATTTAATTTATTTTATACCAATTTATATTTGTTTTTTATTTATTTATTCCCCGTAATGATTTTAATTATCACTAAATCAGAATCTTTATCAATTTTATTTGGCATTATAATATATGCCAGTACGATTTATTTTCTAAAAAAAAATTGATTTAAACTTAGTTTTGGTACTTTGAGTAAGTTTATAAAAAAAATAGCTACTTTTAATAAATTAGAATTAATTTTTTTAATATTGTAATAACCCTTGATATTTGAGCCAAAAGCCATGTAGGAATTAAAAACTCCCTTAGTCATACTTCCTTCAAAATTAAAAGTCTTGCAACCTATTCTTTTGCTTATTACTAGCGCGTTATAAATTATATAGGTTAAAGCATTTTTGCATTTTTTTTCATCATTATTTGAAATTAAAAGAATGCACTCTTTATTATTTATAATAAATAAAGCGTTTGCAACCAATTCATTTTTTTTATACGCACTTATAACAAAGCCTTTATTAAAATTAATTATGTAATTAAAAATTTTTGATAATTCTAAGTGGCTATAAAAAATTTTTCGCTTAAGTGTTTTTATATGAAAATTATAAAAATCTTCACTATTTATATAATTTTTTCTTAAAACCACTTTATCTGTTATGGCTTTTTTTATATTTTGTTTTTTTGTACTAGATAATATTTTTGAAATTTTATCTTTATATAAATAATCTATGACGCATGTTTGATAATAATTAACATTATAATTATGCCAGTGAAATTGCATTGGGCTTATCAAATTATAAATGTTAATATTTAAATAATCATATTTAGGTAGTTTATTAATTATTTGATTCAAAATATTATTATATTTTTTTACATTTAAATTTTTTTCATTTATCCATAACTCCAACCAAGGATGAAGATTAGGTAAATTTATAATTGTAAATCCTAAAAATTTTTTTAAAAAGAAAGGCATAATTGCAATGACATTATTTTTTTTTTTTATAACTATTACTTCCCAAGTATTGTTATCATAACATTTAGTGTACCATTCATAATTAACAAATAAATTTAAGTTAAATTTTTTGCTATATAATTTAAAAATTTCTTTATTATTGAGATTATCAATAATTTCATTATTTAAAGTATTATTCATTTTATGATGTTGTATATTATTTAATTGTATCTGTAATTGTAAAATAAAATTTTAAAAGTGAATAAATATGTATGAAAAATAAAATACTAATATTTATATACAAAATAATTTTTTTTTTTAAAGGTATAAAATATAAAAAAATAAATAATTTAATTTTCCTAGGTAGTAAATATGGTGGAAAATATTTCCATAATATTGGAGTTCTAAAAAATAAATATGTTATTAGCGCAGGTTTAGGGGAGGATGCTTCATTTGATATTGAGCTTATAAATAAAACTGGTTGCAAAGTAATTTTAATAGATCCAACACCAAGAAGTATTGAACATTACAAAAAAATTATCATGTCAGTTGGTAAGAAAAATGAATTAAATTATAACTTAAATGGCAATCAACCAGTTAAGGCTTATAATCTTGTAAAAATTAATTCAAATAATTTAAAATTAGTTAAACGGGCATTATATAATAGAAATTTAAAAAAAATAAACTTTTACTCGCCTTTAATTATAAATCACGTAAGTCATTCGTTGATAACGTCAAAAAATAAATATTTTGAAACAACAAGAAAGATTCAAGTTGCAACAGTTACATTAAAAAAAATCCTTCAAACGTTTAAAATTAAAAATGTTGAGTTAATTAAATTAGATATTGAAGGTGCCGAGATAGATGTTATAGAAAATATTATTAAAAATGCTATTTTTCCAAATCAAATTTTAGTTGAGTTTGATGATTTGATGGGTTTCAAGATAAATAATTTAAATAGATTTATCAGAACTCATAATTTACTTACCGATAATGGTTACAACTTAATAAAAACTAAAGATAATTTTCCTAACATGCTTTATTTAAGAAACCAGTAAATTACATTAAGTATTGATTTAAATTATAAAATTAAGAATATATAAATACATTGAAACTTATCATTTTGCTTTTATTATGTAGTAATCAAATTTTTTCTCAATAACTAATTTTTCCGGCTTATAATTTGTACAAATAGGCATAGTGTATGCACATACATCTTCTGCTATAAAAATTTTCAGTTTTTTTTCTTCAAATATTTTTATTTTTTCAACCATTGATACATCACTTAAACTAAAAATATTTGGCCATGGTTTATTTATATATGTTTCATTAAATCTATTTTTAATTCTTTCGAACTGTTTAATGGTGAATATAATTATAAAAATAAAAATAAATTTTTTTGAAAGAGAAATTTTTTCATCACTTGTAAGTTTTTTTGCAAAAAAAATAATTAATAAAACTATCAAAGAAATTAAATATGAACTTCCATATCTAAATAAGGGGAACTCAAGAAAAAAAATTAATGTAAATATAGCGTTAATTAATAATAAAGAATAAAATTCAGCACTTAAAGAGATTTTTTTTTTATTTTTTCTACCTACAAGATAAATTATTAGAAATAAAGTTAATATATAAGGAATTATTATATTTAAAATATATTTTAAGTGCTTCTTAGACCATGCTTTTAACCAATTAAATTTTTTAATAAATTGTTCTTCACTTATTTCTTTAGTGTTTTCCGGAAGACCTTTTGACCAAGCCTCCGAGGATATTTGTATATTTTTTATTTTTTCTATATTTTCAGTCCAGTCATATTTTTCGAAACATGTTATATTTATGGGGTATATTAAACAACCTGATATAAAAATATTTTTTATAATCCAAAAAGATAACATCAAAGAATGAAAAGAAATAATATTTTGAAAAAATATTTTTTTTTGATTGAAAAATTTATTTTTTAAAAAAAAAAACAAAGGAATAGTTAAAACTAGAACATGAGTGTTTTTATTTAAAAATATATATGTGGCTAATGATGTTATTAAAAAAATATTTTTATTATAGTGAGGACTTAGACAAAGACTAATTAATAAAAAATATAATAGATGAGTGATATTATCATTGCCGTATTCACTATATCTTATCATCTTAAAAAATATAAATACTAAAATAAATAATATGTAAAAAAATTCTAAATTACTTTGTTTTTCTTTACAAATTTTTAGAATTCTATTTAGGAAATAAAATATTATTGCGAGGGCCAGAATAGATGTCGGCAAAGAAATTCCATTAATACCAAATAAAAAATTAAAATTAATTGCGGATAAATACTGTAAAATTGAAGTATGTCCAAATCTGAAGTGGATATTGCTAATTCCTGGTATAATTTTATGCTCATTTAAATATGAAATATAAGGCAAGTGATATAATGCAGCATCTGGTCTGTTTATATTTGAAAATATTATAAATAATAATGAAGCTAGTGATAAACAGCTCAATTTGATTATTATTTTTTTATTAAAATTTTTTTTGTAATTAATTAATCCTAAAGTTATGATTAAAATAAAAATTATAGAATTTAGAGTGACATTTAAAGAGGTAAAAAAGTGGAGAAAAATTGTTAAAAAAGATATAAATATTGAACCATTTATTATTACAAAGAACAAATCATCAGGACCATGGTCTGCAACTCTGTAAATTTTTGAATTAAGATAATTATATAATTGGCCACTAATGTAATAAAAATAAGCGGTCAAGAAAGAAAAAATGAAAATGGATATTGATGAATTTAAAATAAGCATAATAATACCATTATATAATGAAGAAAGAACAATTATCCAATTATTAGAAAAGATAAAATATGTTTTAAAAAATAATTATGAAATAGTTATAGTTGATGATGGTTCCACTGACAATTCTAAAAATTTACTTCGGGCTTATAAAAGTAGTGAAAAGTTAAAAATACTTTACCATAAAAAAAATCTTGGAAAAGGAGCAGCTATTAAAACTGCAAAAAAAATTATAAGCGGTACAATAGTTATTATCCAGGACGCCGATTTAGAATATGATCCTAATGATTATTTAAAACTTATAGAACCAATAATTCTAAAAAAAAATAAAGTAGTTTATGGCTCAAGAGTTTTGAGAAATGGCAGGTATGATAACAAAAATTTTACTTCACTTTTTAGAATTTTTGGAAATCATATTTTAACTTTAACATCAAATTTTTTTAATAAACAGAAATTAACTGACGCTCATACATGTTATAAGGTTTTTGATAAAAATTTATTTGATCAAATTATTTTAGAGGAAGATGATTTTTCATTTTGCCCTGAAATAACAACTAAAATATCAAAACTTGGAGTTGAAATTATTGAAGTACCCATATCTTATAATGGTCGGCATTATAAAGATGGAAAAAAGATTAAATTTATAGATGCAATTTACGCATTAATAACAATTTTGAAATATAAATATTTCAGATAGGAAATGAATAAAAATTATTTTATTATTTTATGGGAGAATCCTTTATCTTATTATTTTTTAACAGAGCTAATTATAAAAATAAAAAAAAAATATAACGTTCATTTATTTTATTTAGAAAATATCAAAGAAACAATTTTAAACTTAGAAAATTTCAAGAGATTAAAAAAAATTAAGATTTTTAAGATCGATAAAACTGGAACTTATGTAGATAAATTAATTTATATCTATTTTATTATTAAAATTTTATTTTTAATTATTATAAGACGTCCTAAATTTATACACATGATTAACCGATATGCGTTTATTCCAAATATTATTTATAGTCTTTTTTCTAAAGCAAAGAAAATTTACCATAACTTAGATTATAATTTACCAAAGGATCATTACCAAAGGGTTTTGAATTATTTAGAGAATATTTCTTTGCGCTTCTGCGATATCTTGATTGTTTCTCATCCAAAGAGATTAAAATTTTTTAGAAAAAAAAAAAATTTAGTTAAAGCTTATTTTTATAATTGCTTATCCTTAAAAAGTCTAAATAACTCTAAAATAAAAAAAGTAAAAAAAAAAAATAAAATTAATAAAATTTTTTATTTTGGATCAATCGGTCCAGGCCATTCATTGGATACGTTAATTAAATCTATGAGTTTCTTAGATAATAGTTTTTTTTTAAGTATTAATGGTTGGATTACCGACAAAAAATATTTTTTATTGATTAAAGAATTGATAACTAAATATAGTAAAGAAAATAATATAAAATTAAATATTGATGTTACAAACAAGTTTTGGAAAAAAGAAATTAATTCAGCAGATATTGGTATTGCTTTATATGAACCTAGAAATATCAGTCACAAATTTATGATCGGTGCTTCACAAAAAATAAATATATTCCTTGCTTATGGATTGCCAATATTGACCTCTAATAGTACCGACTTTCTGGAATTTGAAAAAAAATATAAATGTTCAAAAAGTGTAAATATCTCAAATCCTCTATCTATTGCACGTGGTATAAAATTTTTATTAAATAAAAAAGTTCAAAACAATACCAGGCGTTTTATTAAAATAGCATTTAAAAACGAATTTAACTTTGAAAAACAATTTTATACATTTCAAAATTTAATATATTAATTTAATATTATTTGAATTTTTATTTCCCATAATGATAAATGAATTAGATAAAACATATCTGCTAAGTTTAATTAAGAAATTAGAGACCCCTAACAAAATTAATAAATCATACCCCTTGTTACAAAAAGGATTTACAGAGGAAGATATATATCAAGGTATTAAAATTTTATTATCTAGAAAACTGACGATGGGAGCTGTTACAAAGAAATTTGAAAAGAAATTTTCTAAATATATAGGCTCTAAATTTTCCTTAATGGTTAACTCTGGTTCGTCAGCAAATCTTTTAATAGCTTTTTTGCTTATAAATTTGAAAAAAAAAAATAGATTAAAAATCGGAGATAAATTTTTAATACCTAGTTTATGCTGGTCAACCTCACTTTGGCCATTTGTTCAAGCTGGACTTAAGCCTGAATTTATAGATGTTGATAAGAAAAATTTTTGTTTAGATTTAAATTTATTAGATTCAAAAAAAATTAAGGGAATTAAATTAATAGTTAATATTAATGTGCTTGGAAATTGTCCGAATTTACAAAAATTAAGTAACTTTTGTAAAAATAAAGATATTTATTTTGTGGAAGACAATTGTGAATCTTTAGGTACTAAATTTAAAAATAAATTTACTGGAACCTTTAGCGATTTTGCCTCTTTTTCCTTTTATTATTCTCATCAACTTACCACCGGTGAAGGTGGAATGATAACTTGTAAAAAATATGAAGATTTTGAATTGCTAAAAGTACTTAGAGCTCATGGGTGGGATCGTGATATTGTAAAAAATTCAACTAATAAGTTTAATTTTATAAACCAAGGTTTCAATTTAAGACCGATGGATATAACTGCTGCAATCGGAATTTCTCAGTTAAGTCGTTTAAATAAAATGAAAATTCTTAGAAATAAAAATAGAGACTTAATTCTTGACGCTATTAAAAAACATAAAAAATGGAATAATCAATTTACTTTTTTTGAATGCGAAAAGGAAGTAAGCCCAAGTTGGTTTGGATTAGCTTTACTAATATCAAAAGAATTTTTAAAAAAGAAGAAAAAATTTATAGATTTTCTAGCATCAAAAAAAATTGAAACAAGACCGATAATAAGTGGTAATTTTTTAAATCAACCTGCACTCAAGCTTTATAACTTTAAAAGTATGAATTTAATTAACACCGATGAAATTGATAAATTAGGTTTTTTTATAGGTCTTCAATTAAAACAAATGTCTACTTCTGAAATTAAGTTTTTAGTAAACTGTTTATTAGAAATTGATCAGTTATAAGATTAAATTTGAAAAAAGTAGATTAGTTGAATTTTTCTTATAATGTCAATATTCTAAAATTAAAATTCACATAATATTAAATTTATAGAGCGAATAATTTTGCGTTAAATTTTTTAATAATAAATAACTTAATAATGTAATATAAGGAAATTAAAATGAGTTTTATATTTATTGTACTAGACCCTTTTGTCCTATTTTTAAATATACTTTTAACTTCGACAATTTTATATTTTTTTTTACTTAAAAATAAGATTATTTCTGTCAGCATAATAAAATCTTGATTTATGTATCTTTTTTTCAATAAACTTTTCACACTGCGTCTACTGTAAAATCTAAATCCATTAGTACAATCATTTACATCTAATCTAAATAAAGTTTTTATTAAGTAATTAGAAAGTATTGAAAAAATTCTTCTTTTTAATGGCCAATTTATAATTAAACTTCTCTTTAAGTATCTACTGCCTATTAGTAAATCAATTTTTTTTTCATGCAAAGTATTCAAATTTCTTTTTAACTCTTTAGGATTATGAGATAGATCGGCATCCATTTCTACAAAGTACTTAAATTGTTTATTATGAAAAATTTTTTTAAATCCTTCTATAACTGCAGATCCTCTTCCTAATTTTTTAGTTCTTTTGATGTAAATAATATTTTTTATTTTTGTTTTAGATAAGATTTTTTTTGTAAAATCATTATTTGAGTCATCAACAATTACTATAGTTGATTTTAAATAGTAATTAATTTTTTTTATAAGTCTTAGAATATTATTACTTTCATTATATGCTGGAATAATTATTGCGACTTTAAAAGTACTTTTCATTTTATAAAATTAATTTTTAATTTTATTATTTACCTTTGTTTAATAATTATTTAAGTTATTAATATAAATATTATGAATAATCACATTAAAATTTTTTTAGCAGGGCATAAAGGACTTGTAGGTTCAGCGATTTTAAGAAAATTAAAGGCAGCCGGATATAAAAATGTAATAAATATAGATAGAAAAAATTTAGACTTACTTAATCAAGCAGAAGTTTTTAAATTTTTAGAAATTAATAAACCTTCAGCTGTAATTATTGCTGCTGCAAAAGTTGGGGGTATTCAAGCTAATAAACAAAATTCCGCTGAATTCATTTATGAAAATCTAGCTATTCAAAATAATTTGATTCATGGATCTTATATGGCGGGCATAAAAAATTTAATTTTTTTGGGTTCTAGCTGTATTTATCCTAGAAATTCTAAGCAACCAATCAAAGAAGAATATTTATTATCTGGAAGTTTAGAAAAAACAAATGAAGCTTATGCTGTTGCTAAGATAGCTGGAGTTAAAATTTGTGAGTATTATAATAGACAATATAAACTTAATTATAAAAGTTTAATGCCATGTAATACTTTTGGGCCAAATGATAATTATAATTTATTTAGCTCTCATTTTTTCCCCGCTCTAATCTCTAAAATTATGCAAGCAGTTAAAAATAACAAAAAATATATTTGTCTCCTTGGAAATGGTAAAACTCAAAGAGAGTTAATATATGTTGATGATGTTGCTGATGCAGTTATTTTTTTTTTATTTAAAAAAACAAAAGATTTTCTTATTAATATAGGAACAGGAAGAGAAATGACAATTGAGCAATATGCAAAATTAATAATGGATTTAATAAAAAAAAAATTAAATATAAAATATACAAAAAAGCACTTAACGGGGACTCCTAGAAAAGTTTTAGATTGTTCCCTCGCAAAAAAATATGGCTGGATAGCGAAGTGCAATTTAAATGATTCTATTTTAGCTACAATAAGAGACTATAAAAAATATTACTTATAATATTTAAGTTCATTTTCCATCATAATTTTCACCAAATCTTTAAAGTTAGTTTCAGGTTTCCATTTCAAGTATTTTTCTGCTTTGGCAGAATTTCCTAATAAAATATCTACTTCAGCAGGCCTAAAAAATCTTTTACTTATTTTTATTATTGGTTTATTTTTTTCTAAATCAATTAACTCTTCATTCAGTCCTTTTCCTTTCCAGGTAGTTTTAAGATCTAAGTATTTTACTGCCTCATTTATAAACTCCTTTACAGTGTGAGTCTCCCCCGTGCTAATAACATAATCATTGGCTACAGTTTGTTGAAGCATCTTCCACATTATTTTAACGTATTCTTTAGCGTAGCCCCAATCTCTTTTAGAATAAATATTTCCCAGTTCTAAAAAATCTAAATCACCATTAATAATCTTAACTAATCCAAGAGTTATTTTTCTCGTAACAAATTCTTCTCCTCTTAAAGGAGACTCATGATTAAATAGAATCCCCGAAACCGCAAAGAGATTATATGAATCTCTATAATTCTTAGTGACGAAATGACCAAATACTTTTGCAATAGCGTAGGGGCTCATTGGGTTAAATGGAGTTTTTTCATTTTGTTTTTTTTCTGCAGTATTCCCAAACATTTCAGAGGATGAAGCTTGATAAAATTTAGTTGTAGGACTGAAATTTCTAATTACTTCAAGAATTCTTAAAACACCTAATCCAGAAATATTTGCGGTATTAATAGGGCTACTAAACGATGATTGTACAAATGATTGTGCAGCTAAATTATAGATCTCATTGAAGTTATATTTTTTTATTAGTCTAATCATTTCATTAATCTCAGCAAGCTCTAATTCCTCAAATATTATATTGTTATTGATATTTAATCTTTTTAATCTCCAATAATCAGAACGTGAAGATCTTCTGTCGGCACCAACTACAGTATAATTATTATCCAAAAGAAACTTTGCTAAATAAGCTCCATCTTGACCAGAAACTCCAGTAATCAAAGCAACTTTTTTTTTCATTTTATAATGATAAATTATTTTCTATAAATTAAAAGTAATTTTAGGAATTGTTAAAATATAGATTAATAGTTTAATATTTTATGAAGATATACAATTTTATTATATATTTTGATTAAATAAGTTGTTTTAATTTAATTTTTTAGAGTAGTTCAAATTTACTTAACATATATCCATTTATCCGAATTGTTTTTGTTTTTTTGTGATTTTTAATAAACTCATACTGTGGAGAGCAATCATAACAATCATTCCAATAAGATCCTTTTTCTTGATGAGAGTAGTGATCTATACAAAGATACCAAAAATTATTATTAATATTTTTAATATTATTTAAAATTATATTTTTATTTAAAATTTTGTAACCATTAGAAATATAATTATTAATTAGAGTATCAGAGCTATTAATAAATAGATAATTTACATTAAATTCATTTATAGTTTTAATTAAACCTGGAGTATCAGGTTTTCTAATCTGTGGTTTATTAATGTTTGTTATGTAGGTAGTAACTGTAGAAAAAATTAAAGTAATTATAATAATTTGTTTAAAAAAAAATTTTACTTTTAATAACATTAAGTAATAAATATTTATTAAGATTATAATAGGTATTAAATATGACCAATACCTTGGAGAATTAATACCAGTAAATAATAAAGTCCCAATAATTATAAAAATATATGTTGTTATAAATATTATCCAAAGATAAAAAATTTTTAAATTATTAAAGTTTTTTTTAATTTTTAAAAAACTAAAAAAAATTAGCAATATATTAATTATTGCTAAAATATAAGATGAAAAGTAAGATTTAAAATTATAACCTATTAAAAATCCTAACGTTAAAGAATTATGAGGTATACTAGTATTTGAAATGCTATAGAGAATATATTCTTTGTTAAATATTAAATATAAAATAAAGGATATAATCGCTGCGTTAATATATCTTAGATACAATAAATTTTTTTTTTTTAAAAAAATTAATAATAATAAAATTATTTGTGATGAAATTATAATAAATGACAAAGGATGAACGCTTAAACATATTAAATTAAAAAAAATTAAAAAAAATAAATCCCAAACTTTTATTTTATTAATTTTTTTTAAAAATTTGATAAAAAATAAAATAGTTATTAGTTGAAAGAAAAGTGCAAAACTCACAATTCTAACCTCATTAGAGCTCCAAATAAGAAATACATTTGTTCCCAACAAAAATAAAAGTAAATTTGATGCCGCTTTACTCAGAAAAAATCTTGAAATTATAAAAGCAATTAAGACGTTCATCGAGCCAAAGAATATATGAATTAATCTTAATGAATCAGCAGAGTATTTAAAATAATAGGAAAATTTATTTAAAAAATAATAATATATTGGTGGTGCAAATTCTTTAACTTTTTTGACCTTATCAAATATCTTATCAAAATTAAAATTTGGTTCCGATAGCCAGAATGTATAATGTTCATCACTCCAATAGCCGAGATTATCAAAGTTTTTATATCTTAAAAAAAAAGCTAGTATAAATAATATTAAACTTAAATAATAGCTTGATAAAATTTTTTTTATCATATCTTAGGATTTTAAAATCAAAATTTAATTTTAGTTTATTGGTAATTTGTTACTATTAAATAAAATATAATTATTTATAATATTTATATTTTAATATAATTTTTTAAAAAAATATAATTTTAGGTAAGTTGGTTGCGGGGCTTGGATTTGAACCAAGGACCTTCAGGTTATGAGCCTGACGAGCTACCAGACTGCTCCACCCCGCGATGAATTATCTATATTTATAACATTAATTTTTCATTTATATACTTTTTCTAAACTTAATAATATTTACAAAGTAATTTAATTTACGTATAAGTTGTTGCCTGGTGATTATTGCAGAGGAGACACACCCGATCCCATTCCGAACTCGGTAGTTAAGCCCTTTAGCGCCAATGGTACTTTGTCTTAAGGCACGGAAGAGTAGGTCGTTGCCAGGCTTAATACTCTTTAAATGAAAAATATTATAGTTGTCACAGGAGGAGCAGGATTTATTGGCTCGAATTTAATAGAGCTGTTAATAAAAAAAACCTCATTTAATATAATTAGTTACGATAATTATTCGTCAGGAAGTACTGCAAATCATATCTCTAGCAATAAAGTAAAGTATTTAAAAGGTGATACTTTAGATTTTTATAAAAATTTTAATAAGATTAAAAAAAATATTAAAGTGATTTTTCATTTTGCTGAGTTTTCAAGAATATTTCAAAGTTTTAAAAACATAAAAAAATGTTTAAATTCTAATATAAGTGGTACTCAAGAAGTAATTAAATTTTGTCTGGAGAATAAAATAAAAATTATTTATTCAGCAACTTCTGCAAGCTTAGGAAAAAATCAAAATGATCAGTATTTGTCACCCTATGCTTTTTCTAAATCAGTAAATATGAATTTAATAACAACTCTTAAGGATTGGTTTAATTTTAAGTACGAAATTATTTATTTTTATAATGTGTACGGGCCAAGACAAGTAACAAATAATGATATGTCAGCAGTTATTGCAGTATTTTGTAGTCAATATTTAGCTAATAAACCTTTAACGGTAGTTATGCCAGGGACTCAGTCTAGAAGATTTACTCACGTATATGATACTGTGCAATCATGTTATAAGATATGGAAAAAAAATAAGAATCGACATTATTCAATTTACTCGCCTCAGTCATTCACAATTAAAAATGTTGCAAAAATGTTTTCCCAAAATATAAAATATATAAAAGAAAGAAGAGGAGAAAGATTTAAGTCTAGTATAATTAAATTTATAAGAGATAAAAAAATAATTCATTTAACAGCAAAAATGTCTTTAAAAAAATATATAAATGATTTCAAAAGAAGAAAGAGTAATTAAATCTTTACAAGTCAATATTTGCCGTATATTCAATTATCTATGAAAGTAGTTAGTTCGCTAAAATCTCTAAAAAAAAGAGATATAAATTGTAAAGTGGTGCGAAGACGTGGAAAACTTTACGTTATTAATAAAAAAAACCCAAAATTTAAAGCGCGACAAGGTTAGTTTATGGATATAGATCCACAAAAAAAAACTTGGTCTAACTTTATGAAATTAACTACTTATACTTCTGTAGCAATAGTAGTGGTATTAGCGTTGATGGCAATTTTT
>Ga0315909_10000524_pt1 | contig 51623 bp, 82 predicted proteins | sample LakEriMetagenome_11_FD_203527 | JGI IMG/M metagenome (GOLD analysis project Ga0315909, IMG submission 203527) | Freshwater fungal communities from buoy surface, Lake Erie, Ohio, United States - Buoy 2 MA125 | ecosystem: Environmental > Aquatic > Freshwater > Lake | place: USA: Lake Erie, Ohio... | reverse complement strand
ATTAAATACGCTCCTCCGGGCCTTGGGCTTGAAATCGGTGAGCGCCTCGTTAACGGTGGAAAGAACCCGGACGAATGGCGTAATGGTGAGGCTCAGAACTTGGACCGGGCACAGCAGATGCGTAAATTGGCCCCACCGTGGGCAGGACGAGGCCCCGGCATGGCTATTGCCTATCCGGGTCGATGAAACTTCCGGGTCACTCAACCCCGATCATTCCTAAGCGACGACTGGTATCTCCCCACAGCGGATCTTGGAAGACGGAGCCTGAGGACCGACAGATTGACCGTAACCAGTATAAAAATCAACTCCACGGCAACATAAACCCGTGGATCATGCAGCAACTTCAGAGGAACGAAAAGTTCAACGTAACGGCCTTTGAACGATGAAAGAGATATTGATCCAAATGTTTGATACTAGTAAGGCGGCGGTCTGTTGAGCGGCGAAGCCCTTGCAATCATTATTGCTGCATCTATTGGCGCTATAGGCACCATAGTTGCGGGAATCCTCTCTCTCACGGCCTCTATTCGTCAAATGCGAGAAGAGAACACTCTCGACCACGGTGTAGTCCAAGAAAGGCTTCAATCCTTGAGGACAGATGTGGCCGAAATGAAAGATGATGTAAAATCAGTAGGTAGCCGCTTGGACGCTCATGTTGAGTGGCACGTTGGACACTCCATTAAGGATTGATAATGAATATCAGCGCTGTAGCAGTAACCCTTATTATTGGCACCATTCTTCCTGTGCTCGTCGGTCTCGTAACGAAATTGGACGCTTCCAGCAAACTAAAGGGCGGGCTTCTTGTCGCCCTGAATGCTACTCAGAGCCTGATTATTGCCTCCCGAGTTAGCGATGGCGGTGCTTATTTCACCGCTGATGCCCTTATTCTGTTCGTTGCTGGCGTGGTCGTGTCGCTGATGTCTTACTACGGCTTCTACAAGCCCAATGACGTTCCGGCTAAGTTGGCTCCCAATTTCGGTATTGGCGGCACGAATGCAGTAGATACCCCCACTACTGACTCAGACCGTAAGGATCTGCCAGCCTGATGTCTATCCGAGTCGATCGGGAGGGGTTTGGTCAGACCATAGATCCGGGTTCTGTTGGACAACGGTCCAGCGGTGCTCAGGTCTATGACGACGGAACACGCCCCGCTCCGTGGGTGCCCGGTCCATGGGCTGGTCGAAACGAATTAGAAGTATCCGATACTTTGCGTCTCATGTCGATCCCTTCGGAAGAGATTGCTGCGATTCGTCCGCCTGTCCCGTATGTGCTTTTTCCTGACGAGGAACTGGGCTTTGTTCCTCAACCGCTGACCATTGATGAAGTTCTTGATACAGACCGTTGGTCCCCGAAACTTAGATCATGGCTTTCCCCGACCATTAGACCAAATACCCGAGCCGATTTTCAGGAAAATGCTTGGAGCGGTACCGCTCGTGGCGTTTCCATGTCAGTCAACCCAATGTTGTGAGAACCCGATGCCTAAAGATCCCACTCTCCGTGTAGTAAGTGTCATTAATCAGAATGCTCCTAAGTGGCAGCGCCGTATGGGGCTTATGCACTGGGACATCGAACATGTGTTTATTGATTCATTCTACGATGACACTACTGGTGAGGATTTCAAGGTAACCGCTATCACTGAGAGCCGTTGGCAGTACATGCAGGCTCGTATCAAGTGGTATCTCCCGAGTGCTGTTCGACATGACAACGACGTGCTTGAGAAGGTTCTCGTGCATGAACTCTGTCATGTGCTTCTAGCCCCTGAGCAGTCTTTGATCGATACCAAGACCAGCGACGACATCTACCACAGTCACTACATCGGCCCCGATGCTGATGCTCTGTGGGAACGCAACTACGAGCACCTTGAACTCGCTACAGAAATGGCTACCAAGGCCATTATGGCTGGCTGGGAGGACTGATATGGCGTATCAACCCCGCCTACCAATGGCTCTAGGTTCTTCTCACCAGTTTGAACCAGTTTCATACATCGCTGAAGGCGCTAAGTCTTACGCCGAAGGCAAGGGTCTGAAGTACGACCCGAGCGGCCTTGAACACACCCGAGTAGACCCCGTGCGTGGTTGGTCGGCTGGTCAGGAGTTTCAGAAGCGTATGGGAGATGCCCCTACCCCTGAAACTATGCGTAGTTACGAGGCTCTCCGTAAGGAAACCATAGATCAATACACCCACCTGACTAAGCCCACCAATGAAGGCGGTATGGGCGTTCGGGTTCAGGTCATGGATGATGATCCGTATAGCGGCCCTGAAGATCTTGCTGCTGACCTCCGTAACCGTCAGATCAAAGTTCTATCCACCAAGTCAACCGGTCCTCATGGGTACTTCTCTGACGAAGAGAACGATATGTTCCGTGCAGTCCATGACGTGTTTGGACATGCGGGCATTGGAAGAAACTTTGGAAGGCATGGCGAGGAAGCAGCCTTCCTGTCTCATCGTCAAATGTTCTCTCCTGCCGCTCATGCTGCTCTCACAGCAGAGACCCGAGGTCAGAACAGTTACCTGAACTACATCACCCACGGTGAGTTCCCTGACAATGTTCCCGTAAATATGCCTAAGTGGACTCAATCCACCGGCAAGTTCACAGGCACTCCTGAAGAGCGAGCGCAGACACGAGAGCGTAAGCGCAAGAATAAGGAGATGGCCGGGGAACAAATGCAGTTCGATATTTAGAAAGCCATATGGCATACTTGTGATAGTTCTTTAGGAGGACAAATGGCTGTAAACGTGAGTCGAAGCATGAACGCTGAACTTGAACAGGGTCTTCGTGACGGAAAGTACATTCACCTTTCCCCCGATTGGGGAGTTAATAGCAACCCACCGGTTGAGCGAATGTCGTGGCCTACCTATCAACGGGCTGAGCGTCACACCGAGTGTGACTGCTACGAAGAGATCACGCCTCGTGAGGCTGGCCCTGTCGGTGACATCTTCACGGTTCCCCGTCATCAGTCTGCATTCTGATGTACGTCCCTCGCTGGCACGGCTCTGAAGAAGCCGAAGAAGCGAATAGTGAGGACTCCGGTAAGCCCGGTCGTCAGCCCGTTAACACCCGTACTAAGCGTCACGAAGAGATCTTGGAATCTTTCGCACGGAACGCTGTGCGTATGAAAGTGCGTTATACAAATGGTAGTCGTGCCTCAAAGAAGGAAGCCGGTTTAGAGGCTGGCGAAAAAGCCCACGACGCTATGGAAAAGCAAATCAAACCGTAAGGAACACAAAATGGCATCAGCAGCATGGCAACGTAAGGAAGGCCAAAACTCTAAGGGTGGCCTTAACGAAAAGGGCCGCAAGTCCTACGAGAAGCAAAATCCCGGCAGCGACCTCAAGGCTCCGGTCAAATCGGGAGATAACCCACGTCGTGCCTCATTTCTAGCCCGCATGGGTAATGCTAAGGGGCCGGAACGGGACGAAAATGGCGAGCCGACTCGCCTGTTGAAGTCATTGAACGCTTGGGGAGCATCGTCCAAGGCTGACGCTAAGAAGAAGGCTGCTGCTATCTCCGCTCGTAACGAGTCGAAGAAGGGTGCGAAGTAATGCCAGCAAAAAAAGCCTCCTCAAAACCGGTTTGGGATAAAAAGAACCCCAAGAAGACCAGCGAGAAACTTTCTCCTTCTGAGAAGTCAGAAGCGAAGGCACGGGCTAAGAAGGCCGGTCGTCCTTATCCAAACGCAGTGGACAATATTGCCGTAGCCAAGAAAAAGGGTTGATATGGCCGCAGGTATGAATGGTTCCTATGGGTTTAGGACCGAATCCGATCCCAATCGAAGCGTTACTAAGGCTGCTATGCCTCAGTCTCTCGCCTCTAAACTCCACTACGGTGGTAAGTCGTCTAGAGAAATCTATGACATGCCTGATACCGAGTGGAATAGCCTTAGCAAAGGCGGGCTAGTTACAAGGGACGAAGTTTTCAATAGTATGAGGGCATACGAGCACTACTCAGATAGTGCGCCCGACAACACCAGCAACTAGTATTACCAATCCTTTCAATAACAGGAGTAAGAATCGTGCCACGCCTTGCCAGTTGTATGATGTGCGCCAAAATCGAGCGTATGCCTGATCCCCCCGCCGACGTTCCCCACGTTCCGGCCAAGATCTCCTATATGGATATGGGAGTTGAGAGGGATTACACCTTTGAGATGGAAGATGGCACAGCCATCATGGTCCCCGAGTACGACCCCATCTTGGAAGACTTCGTTGGACGACATGGTCATGGTCGCCCTGATACCGACGTTATGGGCTTTATCAAGGTCTTTCCGGTCGATCAGAAGACCTACGAGAAGATGGATGTCGTCACAGAGTTGAAGAAGGAACTCAACGATCAGACCGGTCTGCTCTTTGAGGAAGCCAATTACTACAAAGACGAAGCCCTAAAGTGTTACAATGATCATAAGAACCCGAGTATTCCGGGTAACGCATGTATCGACTTCTGCGACGACAGCAAGCAGATCGGGCCTACCGTCCCGAAGAAGTATCAAACCTATCTATGCCATATGTGTCCGTATATGCAGACATATATTGCTCAGGAAATGCGAAGCATTTCGGGTCTCTATGACCCGAAGAAGTCCAAGCGGACAAATGGTCTACAGATCGCCCGATCTATGCCAAAGAACTTGAAACGTCGATAGGAGTATCGTCATGCCAGCATTTGCAGCAATCATTCCAGCGATTACAGGTGCCCTAGGCGCAGGTGGCGCAGCAGCAGGCGCAGGTGGCGCAGCAGCAGGCGCAGGTGGCGCAGCAGGCGCAGCAGCAGGTGGCGCAGGCGCTAGCGGAATGATGGGAAACCTAGCCAAGCAGTTTGGCCCTCAGATTCTTGGGAACCTAATGGGCGGTGGCGGTGGCGGTGGCGATCAGCAAGGTGGCGGTGGCGGCGGTATGCCTAACCCTCTTGATATGGCTACCGGTATGGCAGAAAACACTTTGGACACAATTGCTAGTGTCGCCAATCAGGGTTTTAACGCAATGCTAGATAGAAACGTGTAATATCGCCGTCAATTATGGCTATTCACGGGATTGTTTCAACTTACTTTGGAGACCTTGAGTTCGATATCGGCAAATCGCTGAATTGGACTAAGCCCTTCTGCGACACCATGTATGTCATGGATATCAATACGGCTGATTCCAGTCGTCAATACGTCGTTGACTGGGATCGATCATTCCCGTCGGTAAAGAAGTCATTCTTCTCGCAGTACTCCTTTCTTACCAACCCGACCACCGCTAAGAACTGGCGCAAGGAAAGTTTCAACCGTGCAAAAACGGCTTGGAACTATGACTCCAACGATTGGGTCATGTTCATTGATGGAACCGAGGGCTTGAACGCATACCACGCCCCGCCTACAACTTTCGACATTGACTCAGCGGCTCTAGTTTCTCAAGAAGACTCTACGGTAAGCACTATTACGTTCACTACCGCCACCAACCACGGGGCCGTAGAAGGAAACACCTTAAGGGTTACCGGCGCTTTCGTTACCGCTACCGTAAATTCTATCGAAGTGACTATCGATCTTAGTGGGTCGTATCTAGTTACAGATGCTCCTTCATCTACTGAAGTTAGTGTGGAGAAAGACTTTGGAGCGGTTATCGATATCGTTGATACACCTCTTGATATTACGGCTCACGGTTATCTGACTACCGAACCACCCGGGTACTTCGGCGGAGACGTGTTCAAGTGTTGGATTCAGGCAGAGATTGACGCAGCCATTGCTGACTCAAAGAACTTCATCAGTCTTGATGGATGGGCGCTAATTAGAAGTGGTGTTCCGACTGACTTGGTGTTAACCATGAGTCAGCCCGGTCTTCAATCCAACGCTGCGACCGCTACTACCTGTGAGGAATACTACGTTCCCATGGGTTCAATGATCCGCATCGCAAAGGTCAGCAGCCTGAACAATCCGGCCTTTAACTGGCTCAGTATTGATCAGCCGGAAGAGTCCTTTGCGAATGCTTACCCAGCCGACAAACTCTCCCTTATCTCGTACTCCTATGTTCGCTGGTCAGACAATCCTGTAAACATGACTCAGGCTGTCGATAGCGGTGCTCCTAACTATGTGACGACCTCACCGCCTCTTCGTCCTACTGCTATCGAATACGACACCGGTTATGCAATGCGCCGACTTATCAGTCAGGTTCGTCCGCTAGATGGAGTGCCCATTGAGCCGGAAGACTGGGCCGATCCCGATCCCGATGGTGAGCAGCCAACGGTTGATTCCTATAAAAAACTAGATCTCATTTATGTAGAAAATGAGATTTATGTGGATGAGGAATTTGCCTATAGCGGTTACAGGCCCTATGGCGGCTCTCCTTTGTACCCCGGAATCCTGCGTTCAAATCTTCGTGAAGGTGTTTGGTACACGAACCAAGGTCCTATTCCTGTGACTATCAGTTGCGCTTCCGCTAGCGCTACTGGCGGTGTCGTTACTATCGATACCGGTATTCCTCATTACCTGTCAGTCGGGTCAAAGGTCTCTATTTACGGAACTGATCCTAATTTCGACGGCGCTCAAATTATTGAAACAGTTCCCACCAGTCGATCCTTTACCTTTAGCCGTGATATTGACGATGTTGCCTCTACCAATTTTCCTATTGGTCAGGCCATTACAATGCCAGCGCCCTTTGGACCGATCCCTTGGAACTATCTGTTGAATACGTTTGGTATCGATAACCCGTCTCAATGGATCAAGTACAGCGGACCACGGACTGTATAGATGGCTATCGTTGTTATGAATGTCGAAGGAGTGCTTACTGATAGCCCTCCTAATGCCAATATCCTCACCTATGAATCCTGCGGTTCAGGTCGTGTGCTGTACAACATGTTCCGAGATTCAAGCCGCCTTGTTCTTCTGTCCTTGGACCACTCAAAGGAACGGGTACAGGCATGGTTGGCCCGAGAGCGATTGACACGGTATGCCGATGTCCATTGCTACCCTCCCGGCTCTGACATCAGTCCTGCCGAATGGAGGATCAAGCACCTAAACGACATGATCGGCATAGGTCATCACATATCGTTCTATATCGATAGTGATCCTGCGACTGTTGGAAGAGCCTTGGAGTGCGGTGTAAATGCCCTTCTCGTGGCTCAGGCCGGAGATGTTCCGGGCAAGTCCGAAAAGGAGCAGGCATATAGCCCATGGTATGATCTTGTGGAGACTATTGAGCAGCAAAGCCTTATAAAGGCTGCTCGTGGGGTAGAGGAAGAGATCGATGGCTAGAAAGTCAGGGCTAGGCCCTCAGGGTCGTAGAACAATCGATGAGGCTCGTGCCGGTGACGGTCCCAGTAAGGGAGCCTTCTCTGAGATTCCCGGTCGTGTTGAATCAGGTCAGACAAAACCTACCGATACCATCCCCGGATATGTAACCGCTGCCGAGCGACCAACTCCAACTCCGGCTCGTGGAGGACTTCTTGGAGGAACCCTTGGAAGGGGTGGCCCCGGCGGTCGCCTGCTTCCCGGTGGCACCCGCTACACCGGTCCTGTGAATCCTAACGATGTAGTTCCTATGCCTAGGTCTGCCTCAGTAACTCCGACTAATTCGGGGACGGTTTCAGGTAACACCCCTTCGGCTGCCAACGCAGGCCCGGGTCGATCAACCACAGTCGGTAATCCTTCCTATGGTGGAAGCGGCGGGGGTAACCCTGTCATTTCCGGTACATCAACGCCCGGTGGAGGTGGAGGTGGAAATACCCCTTGGAAGGGAGAATCTTATATTGATATGGGCCTCGGTATAGGGAAGGCTCTGATCACTCCTTCGCCATATGCTCCGTTGACATGGATGGAACGCAACATGTCTGCTGAGGGCCTCTCCATGCTCTACGGCAACGGAACTGGTGGGTCAGCCCCCCTGTACGGCTATCAGACCAGTCGATACCACATTGAACCTAAGAGGAAAGATCCGAGCGACAATTTCCGAACCGCTCGTCGTGATCCAACTATTGCCGACCCCGAGCCTCTCAGCGGGCAGCAACAGCAGCAGCAGCAAGTTAACCACCAATATCAGAACTCAGATAGTCCTCCGTTTCGACAGGGTGGCTCCTCTAACGCCGATCAGCGTCTTCACCGTGACCAGTTGCATGAGTACACCACCGGTCAGGGATACGCCGGTACCCATGCCGACGCTATTGGCAATACATGGGGCGACGCTCATACCCGTGCTACCAGCGGTATGGGCACTCCCGATAATCCTTTCAACGTACAACCCATCCGAGCACCTAAACCCGAATAGACCGGTATGACCGATATCTATCTCGCTGGCGCTGAGAATCCGACGCACCAGCAAATCCTCGCTTCCTGCGCTGCTAGCCGGGTGGCCGTAAATGTGACCTCCCTGCTACGTCGAAAGACGTTGACGTGGGAACTGGACCTTCCGTATCCCGATTGGGAATGGGTGGCCTACTGCGATGGTCCTGCTACTGCCGATGACCTACACCTAGTTCTAGACAGGGCCTCTAAGGCCCCTGTGTGCGTCGTAGGGCCTCCCTCGTGGTCGGAATGGGATAACTACCTACCTCTTTGGAATGGTGAGGAAGACATCCCCCGAGATCGACCAAACGGCCTCGTTGTCACCGACCGGGTATTCAAAGACAAGGCTCTGAATCGTCGAGCACTCGCCGCACGAAGCGTTGGAACGACCCTTGGAGCGATTACAGGAAGTATCGATCCGGGTATCGGAAAGTATGACCTAGTCATTTCCGGCTCGTGGTGGTCCTCCATGAAGTTTGGTGAGACTCAGGTGTGGGACGGCAAGAAGATGCATCGGTATAACGCCGAGCGCAAGAACGAAGTCCGTACCCGACACACCGATCACATCGAAGCCATGGGTATCGATGTCGCTGGAATCCTCTTGGAAGACCCTGATGAGATCGCCCGTCTAGCCATCACCAGTTGGCAGTATTTCTCCGAAAACCTCTCAAACGGTATCGTTATATCGCTACCACAAAGGTCTGAAGTAACTATCGGGGAGAAAAGCATGGACGAGTTTAGCGGTTCCGAGTCCAATCTCCTTGATACGCGACCCCCTGAAGGGCGGCACCGAAAGGTGCTCCCGGTCATGGGAATGTCCTCCATTACGTCCACAGAACGCCTTGGAGACGGTACTGAGATCATCGAAGAGCAGGCCATCGTTCGGACGGTATCGGAAAGTATCAGGGCATGCGATAACTGCTTCCTAGCGACATCAGGGTGCCCCGGATTCGCTCCCGGCCACTCCTGCGCCTACTCAATCCCGGTCGAAATTCGGTCCAAGGACCAGTTGCAATCGGTCATGCAATCGATGGTCGAACTACAGACCCAGCGGGTTCTACAGGCCCGATTTGCCGAAGAAATCGCAGGTCAGGAACTTACGCCCGAGGTGGGCAAGGAGATGGATCGTCTCTTCAACTCCATGGAGAAGATGCGAGACATCATGGACAATCGTGACACCGTGAAGATGACGGTCGAAGCACGAGGTCGATCCGGTGTCCTGTCACGGCTCTTTGGAGATCGTGTTGGAACCAATGCCAAGATGCTGGCTCAACCCATCGATTCAGAAGACGTGGTCGAAGCAATCATCGAAGAGTGACCCAAAGGTTTGAAGTAACTATCGGGCACTATCGAAAGTGGGAAAGGCATATGTATCGGGGAGTGTACGAAACCTCTTGGGGAGGCACATGGTTTGTCTCCATCAAAAGCGGCGGTATCCCGAGATACCTTGGAACCTTCAAGACGCAAGAAAGCGCCGCCCGTGCATATGACGAGGCGGCGCTATCGCTGCATGGTCCGAAGGCCAAACTGAACTTCCCAGCGTCAACTGATGGCGATGAGGATGAGGCCGAAGAAGCAGAACATGATTGCTGACACCCCTCCGGTTACCACGAGGACCCACGTCGGTATCTTGTAAGAGATGACATTCGTGGCAGGTTCGTGGACCCACTTGTGCATCCTCACAAGGATGACCACCCCCAACATGACTTGGAATGACTTCCACAGCATGATGAACGGGTTTGGAACCCATATGACAAGGGCCGTGAACATGACTACTGGGAACACAAACAGCCAGTAATAGAACAGCGCTGTCGCCGCCCTTGACCCGTGCTCTGCTGCCAGTTGCTGAGGCACTCCTCTCGCTGCCTGAGACCGGGCAATTCGATAGGCCGTGTCAGCCTGAGCCATGGTCACAGCGATCTGAAGGTCTGCTTTCGGAACTAGTCCGTTCTTACCGGTATTGATTGCCATGAGAACTCCTTGGAATGTTTGTTGGAGGGTTCGGACTCCTCCCCCTCCCACGGGAAAGATTTCCTTGGAGGAGGAGTCCGAGAACTAGATGAGGCCGATCAGCATCGACTCCAGCGCTGCTGGAATCTGAGCGAGATCACCGATCTCGTATGCCTCGTTCATGCTGGTCCGGCGTGCCCACCGTGGTGACGGAGTCATAACGGTCTCACCGCTGCCGTCGTAGAAGAACAGCATGGAATGGATGTTGGAGTGCTTGAAGGGCATGAACGCTGACATGTCGCTCCACTCGCCGTCGGTCATCACCATGACGATGTGGTGCTTCTTCGGACGCTCTTCCCACAGCATGGCGGTGAAGGCATCCTTGGGGCATGTGCCTCCACGAGCGTCGAAGAACGGGATTTCGTGGGGCGACTCGTTGGTGCCCCACACGCTGTAGGCACCGTGGTCGAACGCCGTCACGTCGCAGTCGATGTTGATGCGCTCACAGGCGGTCTTGACGGCCCATGCCATGGAGCCGAGCGCCGAGCCTGCGTACTTCATCGATCCCGAGATATCCACGAACAGCGAGACGCTGATGTCGGTACCGGGTTCTCCGTTGTCTGACCACGAGCGGAACACTTCCATGTCACCGGGCTGGCGGGTGCGGTAACGGATCGGCTCCAGCACGCCACGTCGCTGCTGTGACTCCCAATGCGGAGCGCAGTCGGCGGTAGCGATGTCGAAGGCACGTTCGATGTCTCCGACCATGGAGAGGGCCTTGGAACGATCCTCTTCGTTGTTGTTGGTGAACGAGCCGCCGAACTTCGGGAGCGATCCTTCGTCGCAGTTGTACGCCTCGTTCATGGCAACCACGTCGTCGTTGATCGTCTCGTTGTTGGCGAGATTCTCCAACGCCTCGTCCATCGCACCAGCGAGGTCTTCGATGGCTGAGCGACGTGCCCTGTGTGCATCGATGTCGAACGCATCGTGCTGGTCATCCTCGTCACGGTCGCCGGAGCCAGTGCTGCTGCCCGAGCCGGGAGCGGGGGACTGAACGCTGCTGCTGGACTGACCGGTGCTGGACTCCTGTGAGTCGCCCTGAGCGTCGTTCTCGTTGCCTCCAGCACTATCGGACTCGTCATTGCCCTGCTCGCCCTCGCCGGACTGGCCTGCGGCCTCGCCGTTGTCGGCCTCTTCGTCCTGCTTCTCAGCGATCTGCTGGACACGCTGGCCCGACTGCTTGATCTTCTCAGCGTTGTCGGCAGCATCCTTGGGGCTGTTGCTGGCGACCCGACCGTTACCGATCTCGTTGTGGTTGTCCAAGTTGCTGACCGTGAGATTCTCCAAGATGACTCGCATCTCTTCGACGCATTCGATCATCGACCAAGCCGTGTCAGCGGCCATGTAGCGATCGACGACAGCCTTGACTGTCGATGACGACACACGGCTGTCGCTCTTGAAGCCCTTGTCCCACAGTTTGCGAGAAGCGTCACGAGCCTCGCTGGGGAGGTAGTACCGGCCAGCCACGAGCGCCCATGAGGTCTCAGCACCAGCACCGGCAAGCATGTTGCGAATGACGAGCACGGTGAGCATCGATGCGATGGCCGGTGATTCCTCCACGAGGAGCATCTCCATGCGCTGGTCCTCCAGCACGTTCCACGCCTTGTGGAATCCACCGTCGATATCCCAGCGGTTCCATGCCTCGCCAACCTGACGGATCGTGGCCTGCTGGCTGTGGAATGAGTACCCAGCCTCGTGGGCGATGTTGAGCAGGTCTTGAAGCGGCACGGTGAAGAGGTTGTGACCGACCTCGTGGTAGAAGACACCACGAGTCTCAGCGGCGATCTGACGGAGTTCTTCGACAGTCACCAACACCTCTGACGGATCGATAGCGGTTCCGGTGGACCGGTTGAGACGGTTCGTCAGTCGATAGTCATGGGTGACTCTGATGGTCTTGAAGTCGGTCATGCCGGAGACCGACTGAGACGGAAGGATGCTCACCGGGAGGGTGAGTCCCCACGAGTTCATCACGGCGGTCAGACGAGGGGTCAGGCCGTTGGCGATCATGTTGCTGCGCTTGTTCACTTCCTGACGTGACTGGCGATATGCCGCACGATCAAGGTCCTGCTTGCCACGGACGATTCGTTCGGCCTCACGAGTCGCTGCCTCACGAGCAAGCGAACGACGTGCGTTGCTGTGCTGCTGACGAGCGATCTCGCTGGACCACTTCTTCTGTCGTGGCTTCCGGGTCTTCGGGATGGATGAGGTGCTGCTGTTCGGATTGGTCATGTAGTCATTAAGCGCACACTTTCCGAACCATTGCAAGTCTCAATATGTGATTTCTCTGATGATCAAGGATTTCGCTTCATTGCCCTCTATATGGCCCTGAGAGCGGTTTGAGGGGCTTTCGGCCATAACCACCCATATGAATGTCTCGCAGGCCCTCTCAGGGCAACGGACCCGAAACGTGATTTCATCGGTCGATTCAAATAAGTCAATGAAATCAAGTACTTTCGCAATCGATAAACGCCAAAAACGCAACTTTTCGTTCTACGGACGAAATGGGGTTCTGAGGGGGTCCGAAAGAAATTTGCCCCGATAGGAAGAAATGACTTGCAATCGGTTTCGATCTGTGCGCCTAATACTTGAGACCAATCCAACGCCCCACGGGGCAGCACATCAGGAGCAACACATGACCACCAAGACCGCCCGCATGAAGTTCGGAGACACCTACCGTGTCCGAGCCGGAGAGTTCGCAGGACGAGAGGCACGGATCATCGATCCCCAGCCTTTCCCTGACACGGACCTCAACCGTCGCCGCAAGATCACCGTCGATATCGAAGGTGAGCAGGTGTACCTCCTCCCCCGTCTCCTTGAGACCAACGTCGTCCCTCTGCATCAGCCGCAGCGTCCTATCGCTGACATCTCCATCCCTCACCCGGTGACCGGTGTTCCGGTCCTCATCCCCGGTGACATCACCGACGCTGACGATCCCCGCCTTGACCCATGGCGACCGGACCCGAAAGACCCGTCGATCAAGAAGTACATCAACCGAGTCATGCCGAACGGGCAGACCGACGTGGACTTCCTCATGTCCTTCTACGAGAAGAAGGAGAACGTCCTGCTCGTCGGGGACACTCAGTCAGGCAAGACGCTCATGGTGTCGGTGCTGGCGGTGCTCGCCGGTCAGAAGCGCCCTTCGGGCAAGCCTCTCCCGGTGTTCCTCCTCTCCGGTTCCTCCGGTGTCAGCGAGTTCGACCTGTACGGTCAGCCGACCGCTTTCACCACCCCCGAAGGTGGAGAGCGCCTTGTGTGGCTTCCGGGCGTGGTCGATCTCGCATGCCGAGTCGATGCCTGCATCCTCTACATGGACGAGGTCAACATGATGGGCGAGCGAGTCACCTCCGCTCTGCACTCCGTCTGTGACCACCGTCGGTCCTTCGTCAACCGCATGAAGGCAGTGCGAGTCGTCCACGAAGGCACCGAGACCTTCATCCCCGAGATCGTCAAGGCATCTGACGGCATGTGGATCGTCGGCACGATCAATCCTGCCGGGTACAAGGGCGCTTCGATGGGCGAGGCATTCCTCAACCGCTGGGTCCACATCCCATGGGGCTACGACGAGGCCGTGGAGAAGAAGTTGATCCCGAGCGCCACCGTGCGTCTGCTGGGTCAGGCTCTCCGTGAGGCTCGTGCCACCCGTGCGATCAACACGCCCATCGGTACAGCCGCTCTGAGCCGCCTGTGCGAACAGGTCACCAACTACGGCGTGGAGACCTCGCTGTGGATGCTCACGGCGATGTTCACTCCTCAGGAGCAGCCGAAGGTCGAAGCGATCATTCAGGACCGGTCGATCAAGATGCTGCTGGAGGACGAGGTGGCAGCGCTCAACGCCCCTGTCGCACCGGCTCCTCAGCCGCTCGTGGATTCCTTCAACTCGCAAGAGCCGTTCTGATGAGCGCCACCACAGAGGGAGGGCTTCGGCCCTCCCTCACCATCCTTGATCACGACTCGTGCGGGTACGAACTCACGCTGATCTCCTGCGACGAGACCTGTCAGGTGTGCGTCACGATGGCTCACGAGGCTGCGTACGACGCTTGCCGAGCAGAGGCTCGCAAGGCTGTGAAGTTCATGTACCTGACTGCTGATGACAACACCGTGACTCAGCACGAGGTGTTCGTGACCCGTCTCTACAAGGTCGATCTCAACGAGGAGCCGTTCTGACTCAGGAGCCAGCAGCCCGGTAGCGAGGACGAGGGTCCTTGCCCGGAGTAGCCCGACAGACAGCAGGATTGCCCGATCCACGGATCAGGCGAGCGCCCTTCTCGTCCGGGTCGCAGATGGCTCCACCACGAACGTACCGGATGGCTTCCTTGTGTTCTTCCTTCTTCTTGTTCTTCGCAAGGCTCTTCGGAGCAGGCTTACGAGAACCACGCTTCTGTTCAGACATACACCAATGATACCGCTGGAGGTGCTATATGGCCGAGTATGAGAATCCATATCAGCAGTACATCGTTGACAAGAAGGACCCGTGGTCCGAATACCACCCAACTCCGAAGAAGAAAGCCGTGAAGAAAGTCATCTCTTCCGCAGGCGGTAGGAGTCGTACGCAAGAAGAACTGCCGTACCAGTATCCTGTGAAAGCCTCCCGTCCCGAGTCGGCCAGTAAGGCCGAAATGTGGCGAAAGGTGAAGCAAGTGTGGGACGACTGTCAGGCACTTGGTTGGGATGAAGAGGACACCGCAGAGGCGCTGTTCGGAATTGTCGAAGAGTTGACTAGGACACCGGAGGACAAGTGAAGGACAGAGCATCGGACATCTTCGATCTCATCGCTGATGTGGTAATCGCACGACAGTCTGAGTGGAGAGATCAAGCAGCATGCAAAGGGCACGGAGCGGAGACGTTCTTCCCGAAGCAATCGAATCCGATGGGATACGTTGCAGCCAAATCGATATGCGATACATGCCGAGTGCAGAAAGAGTGCAGGGAGGATTGGTCTCTGATGCCTGCCGCAATGCAACGACATGGAGTGTGGTACGGAACTACAGATCGTGATCGAAGAGGACGGCTGTAACTGAAAGGGCCACCCCCGAAGGGGTGGCCCTTTCTCATTCTCCGTCTGAGACCGACACACGCTTCTTAGGGCGGTCGTGAGTTCGAAGTGGATCGCCCCATGAGAGACGGTTCCTCTTCCGACCGGCCTTCGTGCCACCGACCTTCTCTCGCTCACCCGTCAGAGGGTTAATGCGGGAGCGCTCGTTGGCATGCGAGCCGCTGCTCTTCTTACCTTTAGCCATGGCCGGAGATCGTACTCCTGAGGCCCTGAGTATGGGAAGGAAGGTGCAAGGAAAGGAAAGACTTGCGTCTGTCACACAGGGCTGGTAAAACATGTGCATCGACCAATCCAGTCCATCAGGAGGACACCATGTCAGCATCCACCATCAACGCAACGGAGCGCCGCACCGCTCTCCTCGTCGCTTTCGCTGAGGCCAAGGCCGCAGCAGACGAGGCCGCTGCCATCGCCGCCGAGGCCAAGGCTGCTCTCCTCAAGGCTTGCCCCGAAGAGGGCGTGCTGGAGGCCGACGGCTTCCGAGCCACCATCACCGTTCAGGCTCGCAAGGACTTCAACGTCGATGCCGCTGCCGAACTCCTCGCAGAGGAAGACTTCGAAGCAGTCACCGTCCGCAAGATCGACACCAAGGCGTGGAGCGTGCTCGCTGCTCGCTTCCCGGCCAAGGTCATCGCCAAGGTCGTCATCGCCAAGCCCACCACCGTCGTCACCATCAAGGAGGTCTGATCATGGCCGTTCAACGAGTCCGATTCCACAAGGCTGGCAACCGATACGTCAGCGACGATTACAAGGCACTGTTCTTCAAGGACAAGGCTCAGGGTAACTGGTGGCACCTCCAGCACCGTGTGCCCGGTGGCTACACCACCCTTGGTCTGTCCTCCGGTGGCACCGTTGCCGAAGCCAAGCGCTGGGCCGAACAACTCGTGCTTGAAGCACGAGCACGTTGGGAACAAGCAGAGTACGACAACGAGGTTGCTGCCGAGTCAGCAGCGCAGGAGGTGTCGGCATGATCGAACTAATCGAATGCGAAGCATGCAACGCTGATATCGATATCGATATCGCCGTCGTTGAGAAATACACCGAAGACCCACGCTACGGACAGCAGTCGATGTACTTCTGCCCCGAGTGTGCAGACGAAGATGTGCAGCCCGGTCCCGATTGGGACGAAACCGAAGAACGACTCAAGATGGAAGGAATCCGATGATCACCGTCTACAACAACGACAACAAGCCACCACGCTGGAAATCGTGGGAGGAGATCAAGGAGTGGCACTACGACGGCTTCTCCTTGGGCGGTTCAGTCACCTACAACAAGCCTCAGGACGAACTTGAACTTCCGTATCACGCCGTGATGATCGATGACAACGGCGACGAAGGTAACTGGATGGCATTCCACACATACGAAGCGGCCCTGTTGTGGGTGGAGTCGCAGGACTTTGCTGCACATGCTAGGAATCTCTCTGACCAATCTGTACTTGCTGACCTACCGGAGGACTACTTCCAATGAAGTACGAGAACCCATACGACAACATCCTTGATGCGTACATCGGCTGGATGCGTGAGGCCATGGAAGCGATGACCGCAGGCACGATGACCGACGACCAACGGGACATGTACGACGGTGTCCTTGACTCACTCGTTGCCGAACTGACTCCTGTCGATGAGGTGCTTGGAGCCATCGAAGCCATGGCTCAAGCCGCCTTTGGAATCCTTGAAGCGAGCGCCTGATGCAGACGTTCCTGCCATACCCATCGTTCATGGAAAGTGCCCAAGCGTTAGATCGTCAACGCCTTGGAAAGCAGCGTGTGGAGGGCCTTCAGATTCTCCGAGCGCTCAACGGCGACACCAAGGGCTGGGTCAATCACCCCGCTACCAAGATGTGGCGAGGCCACGAGATGGCTCTCGTCCAGTACACCTTCGCCATGTGCATCGAATGGAAGAAGCGTGGCTACAAGGACACCTGCATGGAGAAGATCGCCCTGCTTGCTGACGACAACCGTCACTCGTGGGGTGGTGGCGATCCCGTGTGGCTTGGAGACGAATCGTTTCACCTCAGCCATCGAAGCAACCTGATTCGCAAGGCTCCCGAGCACTACGGACTCCTGTGGTCCGACGTTCCCGACGACCTTCCCTACGTTTGGCCGGTGGCGTGATGCAGGCCCTCGCTAGTTTCCATGACTGGATGCCCTTGGAACACACAAGGGTCTTGGAAGCATCTACTCATGTCCTTGGAGCACCCTCTGTACGCCTTGGAGACGCTCTGCTGGCCTTGGAGTGGGGGGATAACACCATCGAATTCAATGGTCCTGATGGCAGCGGCAAGAAGATGGCCGTCGTCATCATCAAAGCGCTCATCGCAGCGGTGCTGCGTGAGGACGAGATTGGAGGCTTGGAGTGAATCCGAGACTGAAACAACGCCTGACTGATATCGCCATAGTGATATCGATACTTCTATTCGCACTGCTGGTGCTCCATCGGTGCAGCGCTGTGGCCGATTACTACAACGATCCGAACCTGAACCAGCACATCGCTCCGACTGAGATGCAAGGCACGCCGTGAGGTTCTTGGAGATGTTCCCGGCTGCCGAGGATCACAAGGAGGTCGCTGACGAATTGGCCGAGCACGCTTGTGACTTCGATGGCACCGTCACCCTTCGTGACTGGCTATTGGAACGATGGATTATCGATACCGACGACAGCGTGCTCGCCCTCTTGGGCACGAGCCGTGACGATCCCAAACTCCTGATCGATACCGCTGGGTACGACATCACCGTCTCCAGCGAAGAGAAGTGCACGTTCACGTCTCGTGATCGCGAGGAGCCGGACGAGTACTCAACTCACTACTGGATCAGCGTGTGCTCTCCCGATGGTGATCTCGCCGTCGATGAGGGGACCGATGACAGCGGCTACGAAGCGATCGGATCGTGCATAGAGATACTCATCAACGACCTCGTGAGGAGATGCTGTGAGCACGCTTGAGGAGATGGTGACCGAGGTGCTCACCGTCGGCCTCCCGGCCATCGGTCATTGGTCCACGTCGATCCCCGGAGCGCCGGTACCGACGGTCACGGTCGATGAGGACGACGACGGAATCGAATACGCCATCGACAGCACGCTCGTGGTCGAAGGTCTGCTCACCATCGTGCTCAGCGACGGTCATGGCATGGGTCTGTCGAAGGGTCTCCGGTCCTACGTTCGTGGCCGGTTCTTCGGTCGAAACGACCACCCGTTCGATCCCGAGGAGGCTGACGAGATTCTTCAGGTGGCTCTCTTCGGACAGGTCGATTGGTCCTGAAATTGTCGATATCGCCCCATATCAAGGATTTCGTCTCATTGCCCCCTATATGGCCCTGAGAGCGTCTCGCACCCCTGAATGAGACAAACCCCCCACTTCGGGGTCTCAGGCCCTTAGAACGCAACGGAGCGAAATCCTTTATTCGATGGAATTCGACAGAAAAGTGCCTACTTATATGACTTTTTTGAACAGGCACATGTTCGAAAGTCCAATAAACAGGTTCTACGGATGAATTGGCACTTCCGTGCCCCATGGCCCTGAGAAGGCCCTGTTCGACGTACTTCGACCGAGCGCAAGGGAACGAATGACTTGCATTGCTCTTGAGGCTGTGCGCTTAATGGAGACCTACCCACTACCGACCTACGGAGGTCACCATGTCAGAATCAATCGGAACCATCGCCCAGTTCAATGCCGACCTTGAGTTCTACGGCAGCGACGAGGTCAAGGAATGGAAGGAACGCCGAAGCGCAGTCCCGGCCATCGGAGCCATCTTGGACGAGACCGGAACCACCGTCTCCATCACGTTCAACGGCGTGGAGGTCGTTCAACTGAGCGCCGAGTATTACCGGGACGGATCGTTCAAGGGCCTGCTTTCGCAGCGTGTGAAGTACGCCGTCGTGAATCACGACTGGCCCGACTTCCCGTTCACGTCGAACAGCCTCTCCGTTGGGAACGTCTCGCTCTCATCCGAACACGTCGTCCACGAGGTCTCTCTTCCGGTACTTCGTTCGCTCTCCACGGCATCGGGGGTCGCCACCGACTGATCCATCGCCAACCGAGGCGCATGAAGAGCCACCCTCCGGGGTGGCTCTTCTCGTTCTCAGGCCCGATCGATATCGATCGGGATACTTGCGACTGTCACACCGGTATGCCAATATCGGTGACCTACCCACACCGACCACGGAGGTCACGCCATGTCCGCATCAACGAAGCAGATCAACTTCCTCTCCTCGCTCCTCGCTGAGACCGAGGCTGGCCTTGCAGCAGCCGCTGAGAAGGGCGCTGCCGACGTGCTCGCCGCTGTGACCGAAGCGCTCACCCCTGAGATCGCCGCTGCCATGAAGGCCGTCCGTGACGGTTCGGCGCTCATCGAATCTCGCGATGCTTCGAAGGCCATCGACGCTCTCCTCAAGAAGATCAATCCGATGCTCAAGCCGTTCACCGCTGTGGCGCTCCCCGTCGGCCTCGCTTCGTTCAATGCCGAGAAGGTGATTTCGAACCGCTTCGCCAAGGGCTGCAACGTGTGCTCCGAGCGTGTCGATGCTGGTGCCGGTCACGCTCTCCTCGTCAACGGTTCGTGGCTCACGATCTGCAAGGCATGTGCCGAGATCGATCCCGCCGACCGTGAGGCCGCTCTCGCTGCCGAGCGTGAAGAGGCTCGTGCCCGAGTCGCTGCCGAGCAGGCAGAGCGTCAGGCCCTTGAAGAGGCTCGTCAGGCCGCTCGTGCCGACGTTCGTGCCCTGTCGATCGACCTGTTCAATCGTGCCGGTGTCATCGGCCAGTCGAAGCCTGACGTGCACATCGCCATCGCCAACGTGACTGGTTCGAACGACCTCGATTTCTTCCGGGTCGTTCGTGTTTCCGGTCGCATCCTCACCTACCGCATTATCGGCGGCCACATCGATGAAAGCCTTGACATCGAACAAGCCGTCAAGGTGCTGGAGCGCCTCGCCGTGACCGAGGACATCCCCGGTGCTCTCGCCGCCTACGGACGTGAGATCGGTCGCTGTGGCCGGTGCCACCGTCACCTGACCGATGAGGATTCCCGAGCCGCTGGTCTTGGCCCGGACTGCGCCAGCAAGATGGGATTCTGATCGATCGTGCCGATTGATCGATCGTGCTGATCGATGAACAACGAGAACCGCCCTTCGGGGCGGTTCTTTGCGTTTCAGGGCGGTATCGATATCGCCATACCGTCGATATCAAGGATTTCGTCTCATTGCCCCCTGTATGCCCCTGAGAGCGCCTCGTGGGGGTGGTCGGGTATATACCCCCCACCCGAGTGCTGGGAGGCCCTCACAGGGCCATACAGGCATGGGTTCGAAAGGCTTGCACCCGTCGAATTGCCGCATTACGGTCAGGGACCTACCCACTACCGCCCGAGGAGGGCCTGCCATGACCACGACCACCAACCTCTGCCCGAACTGCGAAGAGAATTCCCTCACGCCTGCTGGCAACTACGAATCGAACGGCTTCATCTTCAGCACCACCCAATGGGCCTGTCGTGACTGTGATTACGTCGATTCGTTTATCGACGGAGTCATCGTGAGCGACGACATCGAACTCAGTTTCGAACCGGTCAAGACCTACGTCGAAGCGACCCACGCTGCCGCTGTTGCCATCGACACCGTGCTCGCTGAGATCAATACCAAGATCGCCAAGGAGCGTCGCAACTCCAGCATCGCTGCCGACAGCATCAAGCGTGCTGGTAAGGCGAACGCCGAACGTGTCGCCAAGGGTCTTGAGCCGATGGCTACTCCCTACGGAATCGACACCCGGCGCGAGACCTACCGCATGGCGCAATGCGCTTCAAAGATTGCAGCGCTGGAGGCCGAGGCAGCACCGCTGCACGCCCTGTACAGCGAGCACCGCTGGAGCCGTTTCTTCCTCGTGCTCAACACCAACGGTCACATTCATCGGGACACGTCGTGCAGCACCTGTTTCATCACGACCGACTTCGGATGGCTCCCCGAACTGTCCGGCTTGACCGAGGCCGATGCCGTCGAACAGCAGGGCGAGATTCTCTGCTCCGTGTGCTTCCCGTCGGCACCGGTCGAATGGACCAATGGTCGATCGAACACTGACAAGGCGGCGAAGTCCGAACGTGAAGCGGCCAAGGCCGAACGCCTCGCCAAGAAGACCGCCAAGGCTCTCGTGCCCGACGACATCGACGGCGGTCTCACGTTCCTCGTTGACAGCAATCGACGTGAGCGCATCAAGACCATCTCCGCTGCGAAGGCGTGGCTCACGGACTACTTCGACTGGAACGCTGCCTACCCCCGGACGTGGGAAGACGGCACCGTGGTCCACCACCACCCGTCGTACCCGCCGAGCGCTCTTGAGATCGTGGTCGATGTGTACGCCGCTCGCATCGGATCGACCCCTGAGGCCGAGATCGAAGCGGCACGAAAGCGAGCCGCCAAGCGACGCTGACCCTCGCGAGTCCCCCCCACGAGAAGCCCTCCCCACCCGCCGGGGAGGGCTTTTCTCGTTCCCGAGGGCAATTAGCAAGGCTTTCGCTCACTTGCCCTGAGAGGCCCCTATATGGCCCTGAGAGCGCCTCGTGGCCCTTCCGGCCACTCTCACCCATATCGATCGCTCTCAGAGCCTCTCAGGCGAAAGGGCACGAAATGCTTTATCGACGTTCGACATGCATAAAAGTGCCTTTTTATATGACTTTCTTGATCAACGACATGCTCGAAAGTCCAATAAACGGTTTCTACGGGCGAATATGCATATTTGGCACTTCGACGTTGCCCGAGCGGTCCCTCGCGAGCCTTCACCGGGCGCTGGTCCCGAGGGCAAGGGAACGAATGACTTGATCCCGTCCGAGCCGTATGCCAATATCGGCACCTACCCATCCACTCCCTACCCGGAGGCTTTCCCATGACCAACATCCTTGACTCACTTCTCAGCACCGCCGCTGCCAAGGGCGCTGCCGATGGCGCTGTCGATCACGCTCGTGCCACCAGCACGTTCGACGGCACCGTCACCACGCCAAGCGAGGGCTTCGTGCTCCCCGTCGCTCCGGCCACCAAGACGCTGTACGCCTACCAGCAGGCAGCGGTCGAATCGATCCTCAACCAGCGCCGTGTGCTGCTGGGTCTCCAGCCCGGTCTTGGCAAGACGGCGATCATGCAGGCCGCTGCTGCCGCTCTCGCTGCCGAGGGCAAGCGCTCCGTCATCGTCGTCCCGCCGTCGCTTCGCATCTCCCCATGGGCCAACGAGTTCGCAATCGACTTCCCCCACCTGTCGGTCGCTCTCGTCTCCGGCACCAAGGCCGCAGCGTTTCCCGAGGCCGACGTTGTGATCGTGCCCGACTCCGTTCTCGCCCATCGCATTGCCGATGTCGAAGCGTTCGCTCCCGATGCCGTGTTCGTTGACGAGGCCCACCGCTTCAAGAGCCGTGATGCGAAGCGCTCCAAGGCGCTCAAGGCATTCGCCGCCACCCTCGCCGCCGACGCTGTCGTCGTCATGGCAACCGGCACGCTCGTTTCGAATCGCATCATCGACGTGTACCAGCCTCTCGCAATCACGGGCGATGCCAACGCCAAGGCCGTCAGCGGTGGCGCTTCGTACAGCGTGTTCCTTGACCGCTGGTGCGAGACCGAACTCGTGTGGACCGGTCGTGCGAACGTCCTCGTTGCCACGGGTGCGAAGGACCCTGAAGGCCTTCGTGCGGCTCTCACGAGCACCTGCATGGTCTCCGTGCCTCGCGAGGCCGTGCTCGATCTCCCGGCACGCACCACCGCCGTTCGTTCGCTCGTGCTCAACGGTGACGCTGCGAACTACCGCCGCATGGAGAAGAACTTCCTCTCGTGGGTGCGCGAGACCAAGGGCGACGCTGCTCTCGCTCGTGCGGCCAAGGCCGAAGCGATCACCAAGTTGATGGCCCTGTGGGAGGCCGACGGTCTCGCCAAGGTCAAGGCAGCCACCGAGTACACCACCGCTCTCACCTCGCAGGGCGAGCAGGTCGTGCTCATGGCTCACCACAAGTCAGTCGTGCTCGCCATGTACGAAGCGCTCCTGAACGAGGGCCTCAAGGTCGGTGCGATCATCGGCGGCATGTCGTCCGAAGCGAAGGCCGAAGTTGTCGATGCCTTTCAGGCGGGCAACCTTGATGTCGTCATCGGCAACATCGAAGCGGCTGGCACGGGCCTCACGCTCACCGCTGCTGCTCACCTTGCCTTCGTCCAACTCCCGTGGGCACCGGGCACCTACGGACAGGCCGCTGACCGCATCTACCGCATCGGTCAGGATCGCCATGTCACGACCCACGTTCTCAACATGAACGAGGGCGTGTCGGAGCACCTGTGGAACGTGCTCCAGTCGAAGGTCGCCGTGGCCGATGCGATCAACACCGGCACCGCCACCACGATCGACTTCGACAGCGTTCACGAGGCCGTGCTGGAGTCCTACGGCTGGTGACCTGAGCACGGGCTGGGTAGGCCCGACCGCTCAAGCAAGAACCCCCTGACGGGTAGGTCAGGGGGTTCTTTGCGTTCCGGGGCAATCGATATCGATATCGATACCAGTGAAACAAGGATTTCGCTTCATTGCCCTCTATATGCCTCTCTCGCAGCCTCGCACCCCGTCCGGGTGTAACCACCACCCCGAGGTGCTGGGCGGCGCTCAGAGAGCCTCTGAGGGGCCTGCTTGAGAGTCGATATCGCAGACCATGCAGGGACCGACGTACTGGCGACCCATCATCGGTCCCGAGTAGGTGCCAGTACCGGCACACCATGGGCAGGTCTCTTCGACCGGCGCATCAGCGAGCACCTGCACGTCCTGACGGCGAACAACGACGACCTTGCCCCCGCTGTCGGGGCGAACAGCGATCCAAAGTTCGTAGCCGTAGCGATCGGTGATGACACTGACCTCCGTCCCCGTGATGACTCCGGGCACGAGAGCGCCGTCGATGACGAACTCCACATGCATTCCTTTCACCAGTTCCATTGGTGTTCTCCTTTCCTCACTACTAACGAACCTCGTTCGATGCTCAAGTGTCAGAAATTTCTGCACCAAAGGGCGGCGAGAGAAAGTGATCCATCGACATAAGCAATAGATAGGCATGCATGCTCCAGCGTTCATCCATGCACCCCTGTATGCCTTTCTCAGCACCGCTCCAGTCCTCGCATATCAACTACGCACACGCCCCACCCCCCACTGTCCCTAGGTACACCGCTGCATACACACGGTGACAGCACCCCGTGTAGTGGATGTGCAAGTGTAAAAAACCCTTATTTTATATGGTTTATTGTGCATTCGTATGAATCGGTAGCATTGCAATGCATGCACAACCGTATGAAACGAAATCGTTGTGATGTAACAGCAGTTATATGACGGAGTGCATATCGTCATATAAATACAGGGTTATTCGCATGCACCAAGAGGGGGCCGAAGAGCGTTCCTCAGTACATGTATGTATGCGTAGGTGCTTCTCTTCTCAGCGCCCGCTCTGCTCACGTTCAATATCACTTGATTTCATTGACTTATTGAGCGCTCGTGCTCGGCACCCACGCTCGTGCTCATCGGCGCACACGCACACGTTCAAAAAACCCATATAAAATAACGCTTTTCTGCACGCCGGCGCACGCACACCTTCAAAAAAGTCATATAAAATAAGGGTTTTTTGCCGATAACCCCCCACCCTTTAGTTCGCTGCACACGGGGTCCGGGCGTAGGGCACGGATGTGGACCATGGGCTATAGGGCATGTGGAGTAGTGGAGTGCGAGGCGGGGCAGGGGGACTTAAAATTTGGGGGAAATGGGGTACTGGGGCATTGCCGAGTAGTGGTGCAGGGGCGCATGGCGTATGCGAGTGCTCAGTCGCCGCCCCCTTTTTTAGAATTTTCGTGCGATAATGTAGGTATGGCTAGACAAGATCATTTCAACGTAGGCAGAGGACTTCCTCCGGTAATTCATATGTCTGCGGAGGAGTTGACGCTTCCGATGCACGCATCGCACGGTGACATTGAAGAATACGGTCACGGCGATCAGGACGACCCCGATCAGTTCGATGACATCCACAATGACATGTACGAGGATAAAGTCGGTCAGGCAAAGGAATCGGGGCTTTACGAGTCTATTGCAGCAAATGGCGTATTAGACCCGGTACATGTGTCATTTGAAGGGGAAAAGCCTGAGGTACTTAACGGCCATAAGCGGGTATTCTCGGCGTTCGACATTAACAGTGATATGAAGATCCCGGTGCAGCCGATGACTAGCGCCGATCTACATAAGTTTGATAATCGTCGTAGTTAGTAGCCCCCTTTTTCTAAAATTTGCGTATGGATGTGCGATAATAGGGTTATGGCTCAGGACTACGACTACCACCACGCTAAGGCTTGGGAGCATCATTCTCTCGTAAACCAGCATTTGGCCCGCCATAAGGAACTTAAGGCTCTTTACGGGGAAGGTCACCCTGATTCCGGTCGAACCATGGACCTAGTTCGAAAGAATCATCAGAAGATGCAAGAGCATTTCGATGCCATGGACGAACTTCGGCCTCCTCAGGTCTAATAAATGAATCACATGTGACGGATTTCACGTCAAAAATGTTGATTTTCTTCCAAATGGCGAAAATGTGTCATAATTGATGTATGGCACGAGGACAAGACACCGGTAATCACCCCGGACGCAGGGTCAGTCGTGAGAGTTTCTTCTCTCCACAGGATGCTGTTGCTGCTGGTATGGTAACTCCTACCTCAAAAAGTGATATGGACGGAATGCATGGTCCCAGTTGTAATAACTGCGGCTCCTACAACACCGACGTATCTTCAGCCGGTGGGCACGACTGCTATGACTGCGGTCACACTAGCAATCCTTCACGTCCCGCTCCCGATTCTCCGGGTCCTGACGTTCTTCAAAACATGTTCAGGATGGGTTAATGATGGGTATGTTCGGACGTTTTCGCCCCGGTGGTGGTGATCATGGTTCTATGGCGAACTCCGGTGGTAATACTGGTAGTTTGATTGGTGGCCTACCCCAACGACCGGGTAGTCAGCCGTTCGTAACCCCCCTTAAGGGTGGTGTAGGTACTCCCCAAGATAAGTGGGACCCAAACGCAATTGCTAGTGCCCGTGAGCAGGGTAAACGGAACAACGAGATCCGTGGCTATAACAATTCAAAGGCTGCCGACATCGAACGCAGCAACACTGCTTCTACAAAGAAGTCTGCCATGATGAATAAGTACCCCGCACCCGGCGCTGGGAACACTGAAGATCAAGCAGATAAGGTGGCTCGCCGTAAGGGCTGGAGTTACTAAAACTAGTTACTTGAATTGACAAAGACCGGCTCTTAAGGGCCGGTCTTTTGTATGTATGTCATAATTGATATATGGCTGCTATAGATGGAATTAGTCTCAAACAATTAGATTCAGTTATTAGAGAGCACTCCTCATCGGCTAACCGCTTTTACTCCGATCTTGAAGGTAAAAACCTACGGGGTGATGTTAGCAAGTTGAACCTGATTGATCCTCGGGATCTAATTGGTGAGAACGTACAGATTCATGGACATGCCCCGGCTTCCCGTGCAGCCCACTTGGCGGCGCTTAGGGGAGATCTCCCTTCACCAGTAAACATCTTCTCGGTTCTAGATGGGTCTAGTAAGAGGAAGAAGATCGGGCAGGTAACAGATATCTCTCTTGAAGGCGTTGGCGGCGCAATTGATAGAGATCAATTGAATAAACATCTAAAAGATCCCGAAGGTGGAAAGACAAGAAACACCTTTATCACCGGAACCGTTACTGGCGGGGCTACAAGACGTTCTCCGGGTGCTAGTTCACTTGGTGTAAAGCCCGGAAGGCTATTTATTCCGGGTGAGAAGAAGGATCTATGGGAAGCCTCCGTCGAAGCAGGAGATCCAACTAGATCAGGGGTTCTTGGTCGTAGGGCCTCCTTCTCTGCTGGATCTTCCCCTGACCGTCCTAAAGCATGGATTCTCCGATAATGGGCGCTAAACACGTTATCAACCCCAATCAACTCACCTTGTTTGAACGAGCGGGGGATTTGGCGAACCCTGAAGAGTTTTATCCACATGACGCTTATGGGTATGAAAACGATGAAGATGGGCAGTATGACGTTCACACCGATCCCAAAGAAGTTAGGGAATCAGTAAAGAGCGAGAAACTTACTGAATCCCATAAAGAGGGACTCTATAACGACATAGCGGCCCATGGGGTAAAGGAACCTGTAGATCTAGTTCACAAAGACGATCTCGGTTACGGACACATCATGCATCACGATACTGGTGTGCATACGTCTCGGGGCCTTCTGTGGAACGGACATCACAGAGTTTATTCTCAAGAAGACATCGACCCCAAAGCATGGGTTCCTGTTAACTGGATACCTTGATATGGGACAGAAACACAACATTAATCCTGACCAACTAACAATGTTTGAGCGAGCGGGGGATCTAGCGAATCCTGAGAAATTCTATCCGGGCGATGCTTTGTACGACGATGATACCGATCCCAAAGAAGTTAGGGATTCGGTAAAGAAGAATAAACTCTCTAAATCCCACAAACAGGGACTCTATAACGACATAGCGGCCAATGGAGTAAAGAATCCTGTAGATATAGTTCACAAGGAAGATCTTGGTTACGGAGACTTTATGCATGACGATACTGGTGTGCATCACGATACTGGTGTTTATACGTCTCGGGGCCTTCTGCGGGACGGACATCACCGGGTCTTCGCTCAGGCTGATATTAATCCTGATGCTCTAATTCCTGTGAAATGGGGCTGACCGATATGAGCGCCTCAGATAATATCCAATGGAAACAGCATATTTCCTCTTACAGAGATCCTGATTCTGATGAGCAGATATTTAAAGGATCAGAAGTTCAAGGTAGGTTGTTTGAACGTGCTGGTGTACTTGCTAAATCTCACTCATCAGAGCAATACCGTGGCGGTAGGTTAAAGGAAGACTTTATTGCTAACAAACTAGAGCAATCAAAGCAGGAATTACCTACTGGTAAAGGCACTTCGGCGGGACCGGGGGAGAACACCCTCTACGAATCCATTAAACAACACGGTGTAAAGCACCCTGTACGGGTATCGCAGGGTAAGGACGACAGTTACACAATTCATCACGGTCATCATCGGATCTATTCTGCCAATGAGATCGATCCTCAAATGTGGATTCCTCTTACGGACGATTCAAAGCAATCAATGGGTATGAAGGGTTGGCAAGATCCAACAACTCCTGAAGATAAGCGGTGGCCTTCTGATGCATACGAGCGGTGGTAGTAATGGGCGCTTCAGACAATCTTCATGGGGATCAGTTCAATATTGAGTACGACACTCAAGACACGGGCGCTTCAAAGTATCAGCATAGGATCACCGCTCGTCTTGGTGATGAGTACGCAGGTCATATGCTGTGGACATCCAAGTCAATTAGAAACATCGATGTTGATCCACAATATGCCCGAAGGGGCGTTGCGAAGGCTATGTGGGAACACGGTCATTCTCTAGCAGAAGAAAACGCACGAATCCCCAAACCTAAGCACAGCGCTTATAGGACTGATGAAGGGGATGCATGGGCAAGGGCTGTGGGAGGCTCTCTTCCTCGTCGTAAGCACTAGGGCGGGCCTAGGGTCTGAGCGTTTAGCAGTCATTGTGAGATACTAGGTATATGAGTAGACGAGATCACTTCGATTCAGGACACGGTAATCCCGATCATTCCCTAGAAGGAATCATGTCCAAGCGTGATCAGGACAAGATTGCTGGTGAAGCACTAGGTGGACATCTTTGGGATGCTATGGAAGAAATGATGGGTGGTCAGGGTTCCTACAAGGCTTCTATCGGTCTTGCTGCTACGGGACACGCTCACGACAAGTTTCAGGGTGAGAACATCAAGTTTGATGAAGAGGATTACCCGGTCCTACATCATCAGGTAACTCCTTCGGTACACATTGAGTATCCGATTCCACATGAGACTAGCACTCACTCTGAGGCTGATCCTGACAATAACTACTTCTACGCTACGGCTTACAAGACGAATGCTCGTGGTCAGAAGGCTCCTCTTGACGCAATCTACATTCCGGGTGCTGTACGTCACAATCCTGACTACATCAAGGCATCTGCGAAGGAATGGGTAGACGAGACCTATTCTCCTAATCAGGAAGATTACGATCGCAACGCTCGTGGATCTTACGAATAAAGCATATCAGGGCTTATTCTTCATTTTTTTCGGTTTGAAGTGATTTTTCTTCTCGGATTACTTGCGCTTTGCCGACAGATGGCTAAAGTGGCCGTATGATCCATGTGCCACTTACTGATGAATTACAGCAAGAAGCCCAGCGTCGTGCCGACGCTATGCCCATTTTAAAGAACTCACAGAGGGGTGCCGAGGCAAATACCGTCGGATGCCTAGGTGAACTCGTAGTGGAGCACGTTCTACAGCAGAACGGCGTACCTTTTGACCGAGAATACAAAACTACCCATGATCTAGTATTTCCCGATGGTAGGACTATGGAGATCAAGACTAAGGATCGAACAGTCGTTCCTCAGCCCTTTTACGACTGTACGCTGCCTGCATACAACATTGAACACCAGCAGGCCAACATGTTCGCCTTTGTGAGCCTATATAGACCTTCTAAGTACCTAAAAGGCAAGGCAGAGCATTATACCGATGCATACGTCCTAGGTGTTATCGGTAAGAGTAAATTTAGTCGAGATGCCAAATACTGGGAAAAAGGCTCAGTGGACCCCAGCAATGAAACTAAATTTTGGACTGCTTGCTATAACGTCTATGTAAATCAATTAATGGACTTCGAAGAGGCTATTAACCGCTGGCTAATCAATTACACCTGATATGGCATAATTGTTGCATGGCTCTTGGCAAACAGTTTGAAAATACCTATTGGGAAGATCCCGCAACGGGAGAGACCAAGTCATGGACTCGTGAGAAGGACCCTGCGGGTGTTCCTCGGGTAAGCCCTACTAAGCGAACTAATGCTTCTGATGAAGAACTATCAGGTCATCAGGGACTGCTGTTCCATCCTGCCACGGCTACCGGCACTAAAGACGATCCTCTTGTGCCGTTAGAACGTAGAGAAACAGCGGCCAGTATAGCGCTAGGCCTTACTGATATTGATGAATACAAAGGTCGTGTCCGACGTAAGGCTAACGTCAAAATTTCCGACCATATGGCAAGAACCGATGCTGAATTGCTTCGAAACAGCCTAGTCAATTCTGAAACTCCTATTAAGGAAATTGAAAATACTAGAGTTAGTGCTTATTTGAACCCTCGCCGTAATCGTGGGGGCGGTTTTGCTGAGACATATAGCGACAACATTATGATCGGTAAAGAAAAACGTCTTAGGTCGGTAGTAATTCCTGAACACACGATTAAAGTCACTAAGCCTTCTGATACTCCTATTCATAATCCAAAGTTTTGGGATTGGCACGATAAGACCACTGAGGCAGAAGAACTTACAGCAAACGACATTATGTATCGCATGCATAACAAGGGGGATATTCACTGGCAGAATCCTGAGACCGGTGAATCGCTTAAGCATGAAGAAGCCTTATCAAAGACTGTATGGGAAGGCACTCCTGTATATGGACCACAACTCCCCGGTATCAGAGAAGGAGATAATCGTTATTATTCTGACTACAATTTAGATAAACATGGCCCTCTATCGGACATAGATTCTGATAGGGTGAAAATTGCGAGTGGTCATATTCCCGAAATAGAAGGGTTAGACAAACTTCGTGAAGAAGGGTTTGTCCCTAACATCTTCCCCGGTGCTGGTAAACCCACCGCTAAAGTACACACTAATCCTTCATTTACGGTAGAACGTAATTACGCTAACGAACGGGGCGATTACCCGATTGCAAGGGTTCATACTCGTTTTGTTCCCGGCGAAGTTAGCGAAAGAGTGGTTCCTGAGGAGACAAAGTGGGAAAAGGTACCGCATATCGATCAATCAACTCTTGTCCACGAAATTGGTCACCAAAACGACGTTAACATTGGCGATGCTTATTCTAATAATTTTCGTCGTACAAAGAACTTCGATAGGTATGCATTTGCCGATCCGTTACACGAAGGTCTTGCTGGCGGCAGGGAGGATCGATACGCCACTAGCGCTCATGGTGGTATGGGGGACATGTATGAGGACGTTCTACATGACCCCAACGATCCTGCTAGAGCAATGAAAAGGTCATACGGAGTAGACCACGCTCAGTGGAAAAACAAAACTCATAAAGCACTGTATGTAGCGTCTAGAGTAGCGTCCCGTACAGGGGATAACGGTCGTGATCAATATACTTCTCGTGAGGAAATTGCTAAGTCACTGGGCATGACTCCCGATAAGCCTTACAGAGAAGTAAGTAGTTACGAGAACCAAGAGCATTCTGAGGCTGTAAACAAAATGGCTCTTGGTCACATGCTAACTACTACTCCCAGCCTTATGAAGCACCTCAGGGAGCAGGGCCTTTACGACACTGGTAAGCAGGCTCGTTCTGCCTACATCGATGCTCGCCGTAACCGTAGTCGTGAACAGAACGGTGGCTGGACTCAACCTCAACTTCCGGGTATGGAAGACTGATGGGGCAGGAACATAACCTAAGCGAACAACTTCAGTTGTTTGATCCCGGTCCTGCCAAGAAGCCGGAAACTGATCAGTATGACCCCGCCAATTGGGCGCAGGATGACTCAACTGTGTGGCATTCAACTCTAAAGAAGCAATCGCCTCACCAAACTGCCGACATTGGTATGTACGGTGACTACAGCGGCTTTCACGTCGGTTCTAGGCGTTCTGCCGACGAGGCGACTCGCTACAGCCGCCGTCGCCGTGATAGGTCCTACCCATACCGAATGACCGGTAGTTCTGCCCTAAACCCCACTTTTGGGGAGTATCAGACCGATCAAACCACATGGCGTGACGACGATGCTAATGACCACTACAACTACTCGGATATGCATCGTCCGAACTCGGCTCACAACGCCAACGCTCGTGGGGAACATGTCCCCTATCTAAACGAGATGGAAGATTCCGGTTCGGTGTCTTTCCGTGCCGCTCCTGAGAATCTGATGACGTGGAGTGAACACGTTATGTCAGATCCTAATGCTCCAGCACACTGGCGTGAGAAGGCTCAGACGCACGAGTTAGTGGCTCATGTAGGTAAACCACTTTACAGCCGTAATGACCGTAATAAGACAAATAACGTGCAGTTTCCTCTACCCGGTATGGAGCGCTTGGGTCCGACCAAAATGACCGTTGATCGCCCTTCTCTGCCACCTGACGCAGAAATCGCTCATGTGTTTGATGACACCTATACTGACCGAGTTAGTACTGTAGAGCACAGCACTGAAGTAAAGACTTCACCGCAGCATCGCTATCTTGTATTCGAACCCAAAAAGGGCCGACGTAAGGGTAAGTAATGAGCGAGCCAAAGAAGGATCGAGATATGTATGTACTTGATGAGAACCTTCGTTGGCGATTAGAGAAGTCTGATATGGGTCAAGATCCACCAAGGAAGAAAAATGAAGAACGACGAGAAGAACGACGAGAAGAACAGTCCTGAAAATCTAGTAGCCCGTACTAACCGGATTGCAGCCTTTGCTCAGGCCACCGGTTACACCGCTAACGCCCTTGCTGCCAAGGAACGCCGTCGTCTCCGACGTGAGGGTGGGCAGATGCAGTTGTTCTCAAATGACACGGAACTTGACCGCCGTCATCCCGAGGAATACTGAGTAAATAGATCATTTTTCAAACTATCCCATATGGTTTGATAGTGCTATCCATATAGGCTCCTGTGGTATCATCTATACATGGCTAGAGGACACCACTCAGAGCACGATGATCGCCGCAAGGTGACTCGTGACCATCACAACGCTCGTATTGAAGACCTTGATAACCTCGGTTTCGCCGCCAATATCTATGGTGAACCGATGCATCTTGACTCCCGCATGGATGAGGGTCGTGAAGACCGTAACGATGAGTACTCACCATACTCACCTTCACATGATGAGTTTGAAACTATGGAAGAGCGTTACGGAGACCACGGATACAACGACGCTATGCACGGACGGGGCTTGATGTGAGCCGCAGCGCTAACTTCTATCAGGGACTTGGTAACGCTTCTTGGACAGCCGCCAATCACCTTATGAACCGTGTACTTGACGCACTTGAGCCGCAGTCGTCGTTCATGGTCGGTCACCCTGAAAATGAGGGGTCCATCCATATGGCAGATGACATGCCGATGGAAAACCAGTGGGGGACCGTTCATCGTCTAGAGAACGAAAACACCGCAGATATGTGGAACCACGAGCGTGCTGAGTATCTCAGCGGCAACGAAGAAGAATCAGAGAAGTAACAACTAATCAGTCGTTACGATTGATTTCTTCTAGCAGTTCTGCGTACTCCATAAGCGCCATTGAGGCTGTGTGGCGGTCATAGCCGTCATTACAGTTACATGGGTGGCGCACCTGAACAGCCCTTAGAGCCTCTGCCAACTGAGCGGCACAGGCTTCTAAACGACGGCTGTAACTTACGAATGATGAAAGAGCATTGCTCATCTATCTACTCCAATAACGGTCACGCCCGCTTGGCTTAGTAAATTATACACTAAAGGCCAAGATTCGTAAGACTTGTCCACATAATGCACAAGCCTGTGGACTCCCGAGGATGCGATGAGTTTGGCGCATCCCATGCAGGGAGGGCCGTTGACAATTAGCGTCCCACCTAGACGTAGAGACGGATCACTCCATAGAAGCGCCCCCTGTTCGGCATGCTGCGAAATGCAGTTGTCGTAGGAGGAACCGCTAGCGCTGTTTTCATGCAGTCGTGGGCAGGCTCCGTCAGTGCAATGAGCCATACCGGGAGGGCTTCCGTTGTAGCCCACTCCAGCGACCCTCTTGTTAGGGGCTAGGACTACAGAGAAATACTGACGCTTGGAGCAAGTTGAGAACATTGGCGCTAGCATGTCACATGCTTCTAGCCATTTTCTCTCGTGGCTATGTACTGAGTTGGTCATGTCGTGTACCCTACAGCATCCGAGAACTCTATCGATAGGTGGGCCTGATGAGCACTCCTCGTACGCACCTCGTTATTCCTGACACTCAAGTTAAGCCCGGTGTTCCTTTGGACCATCTTTACTGGGCCTCTGAGTACATTATCGACCGCAAGCCCGATGTCATAGTACATTTGGGCGATCATGCGGATATGAACAGTCTTTCCAGTTACGACGCTGGAAAGATGTCCCATGAAGGCAAGCGTTACATTCAGGATATCGAAGCGGCTAATAACGGCTTTGATATTCTCAATAGCGCTATCCACCGATACAACGAGCCTAAGAAGAAGTGGCGAAAAGGCGTTTACGACCCTGAGCGGCACATACTTCTTGGAAACCATGAAGATCGCATAACTAGGGCAATTAACAGCGATGCGAAGATGGAAGGCGCTATCGGACTATCGGACCTCAACTATGAGGACCACGAATGGGCCGTACATCCGTTTCTAAAGCCCTTGGAACTAGATGGGGTACATTATGCCCACTATTGGGCTAATCCGATGTCAGGGAAGCCTATAGGCGGTGTAGCCTCCACCCGTCTCAAGACCATCGGTCATTCCTTCACGATGGGTCATCAGCAGACGCTTGATTACAGCACTCGCTTCCTAGCGAATGGCGATCAGCATTGTGGACTCATCGCTGGGGCTTTTTATCTTCACGATGAGGACTATAAGGGATACCAAGGAAACGCCCACTGGCGTGGACTCATTGTCTGCCATGAGGTAGAGAATGGCAGTTACGACCCGATGTTCGTGAGTATGTCATACCTTTGTCGTAAATATGAAGGCGTATCACTAGAGAAGTACACGGCTAGGAAATTCTAATGCATGACGTAGCAGTAGAAGTTCTTTGGGATAACAACGGAGACCCAACCCACAGCATTGGTTGGCTTACGGAAGCAAAAAACCGCTGCCTTCAACTCGTTACCGAGTATTCCAGCAGCGGTTTTGTTGAACTTCAAATTCCGGTTGAATCAGTGATCAACCTGAAACTTATTTAGGACAGCAGAGCGTTCCACGTTTGTGGTCCAACAATACCATCAGCCTGAAGGCCCCGGGATGATTGGAAGCGACGAACAGCACTATCAGTGGCTGGTCCGAAGATGCCATCACCGACGAGTCGATATCCCTTGCCGTTAAGTGCTAACTGTGCAATCTTCACAGCGCCACCGTTTGATCCCTGACGAAGAACCTGAGTACGGGCATCGTTCAAGGCATCGAAGAATGGGTTACTAGGAGCAACGGCAGGGAGGTTGTTCAGAAACACAAACAGGTCGTGTGTCGCCTGTTCGGTTGCCGGACCCCAAATGCCATCGGGGGTGATCTTCAGGTTCTTTTGCCATTGAATAACGGCTCGTTCGGTTTGAGGACCGAAGATGCCGTCTTGAGCAACGCCTACAATCCCTTGGATCGAACGGACCTTGTCACCGGTAGAACCAACACGCCAAACGGTGTCAGGGGCTACAGGAACCGGCTGAGTGGGCGTAGGAGGCGCTACAGGGGCAACACCGGCATGACGTTCAATCGCCTGAAGTAGAGCAGAGTCGAAGATCCAGCGGTCTTCACGACGGCTCCAAGCGTCGCTACGGTCTGCTGGTTGGACATCTCCGTGATGTGCCAGTCCGGGTCGATCCTTAACACCTTCACCGATGAACTGTGAGGCTTCTGCGATGTTGATACCGTTACGTTGCCAAAATGCAGCAATCTCAGCGCCCATACGGTCAATTTCGGTCTGAGTGTAAGGGCTGTTCGGGTCAAGATCGGAAGAACGTGCTGCGATAGCGATCATCCAGCATTTGCTGTTGAAGCCCGGTGCTGCGACTCCGAAGGCCACATAATCATCAGGCATCATCGCTACAGATGAATCCGTATCAACGATCATGTGATAACTGCCCGGATCGGATCTACGGGAAATAAAGCCCGCTGTATTCTCGGCAGCGGTGTCCCCACCAGCACCTTCGGTTGTGTGGATGACAACGCCACCACTAAGACCGTTATTGCGAGACGGGTAGAACTGGGGTGAAGCAGGGGGGTTATCAAGAAGGTAATAGCCCATATCTCTCCTATGGTTACAGCCAGTATCGATCGATACGGCTTTGTCGGGTGACTAACCTATCTAATTCCATGACAATATCGAAATCCCTGATGTCGCCAGCGCATCTATGCTTTGGAAGAGGGTAAGCAGCCTCATGGGTTATCTCAAGCACTATAGGGCATTTTCCGCAGGCTAGTTCAAGGCCCGTAACGGTTGTGTCCTTCACTTGGAAGGCTATGGCCTTCTTTCCCATGCATAAAGATTATCACAGGCAAAGGTAGGAATATGGAACAAAAGACTTGACATGCAAATTGTTAGCGCTTACGCTAACTACATGAATAAATTCGGAAAGTTCATCAACGATCTGATCACTCCTACCATCTCTAGCCGCCAAGGTGTGACCCCCCGAAAAGTAAAACTTACCCCGGTAAACGAAGCAATTCTTACTTACGTCTTAGTAAAAGAAATGTCGGGTGAGGACACCACGCTATTTGATCAGGCAGTCTTTGTTGCAACGCCTTATGTGATCGACGCTGTAGCGGGACTAGGTGCTCAAAAAGGGTATGAAGAATCCAAGAAGTGACTCTCTAACGAGATGATCTCTTTGCGCTCTTCAATGCTCTTATCAAGAAGTTCGTTGTAGAAAGACGACACAGTTGATGCGGCTTGAATGAGGTACGCCCCTACCTGATATGCCTCTTCAGGAGTAAGGCTAACTGGGACCATTCCACCGATTGATTCTTCCTCGTCAACAGGAACACCAAGGACGAGATGAGGAAGCCATGTCTCAGTATCTGCCGCAATGGCGATGACCATAATGTCATCTACTCCATCGTGGTCACATTCCGAATGATCGTGGTCCCAGTCATTTGATTCAATCATGTACCCACTCTACACCTAATCTTCAAGCCTTGGTAATCTTAGTGATTAGTAAAGTACGATATGTTTTATTTGCAGTCAGGTGAATAACAGGTTACAGTAGTAAGACCGCTTTGTCTGCGGAAACCAATACGAAGGACCACCCGTTCAGAAACTACAAGGGTTTTTGATCGGGCTTTCGGGAAAGGAACACATGACAAACGGAAAGAAATTGCTAGGACTGGGAGTACTCTCATTCCTAGCAATCACAATCGGCTCCGTCGCACTTGCGGACGGTTCCGAGACAACGGTAATCACTGTTGCTGAAGAAGCACCAGTAGTGGAGCAGCCTCCACTAACCTCCGATCAACACGTCATTGACGTTGCGATCGCAGAACTGGATGCCTTCTTGGCAGAAACAAACCGTATTGAGTCCGAAAAGGCTCAGCAAGCAAGGGAATCACAACGAGTAGCCAGCGCTCCTGCTGCTGAGCCTAATTATGATACGGGTGACGGAAGTCGCTGGGATCAATTGGCTCAGTGTGAGGCTGGAGGAAACTGGGCGACCAACACCGGTAATGGTTTTGGTGGCGGACTCCAGTTTATGCATCAACGCAGTTACTCAACGTGGCTGTCCTTTGGTGGTGGCGAATTCGCACCACACCCTTGGGAGGCAACCCGGGAACAACAGATAGTTGTTGCTGAGCGAGTGCTTGCTTCATCCGGGTGGTCGGCTTGGCCGGGTTGTAGCAGGAAATTTAATTGGTTGTAGAATAGGTAGTAATTACTAGGGAAGAGGAGGAGCCGTGCCAAGAGTCTATGATCGCCCCGATGATTGGGGTAATGAATGGGACTTGTCCCCTTGGACTTCGGCTCCTTCCTCTACCCGAGTAAGTCGCTATCGCTACGATTTCGCCAATAATGCAGTTCAGGTTCAATGGAAGAATCAGAAGAACTGGGGCTACATCTACGGGATATATGAAGACATCCCGTACTCACAGTACGTCCAGTTTGCCCGTGCGACTTCTAAGGGCAGGAGAATTAATAATCCTTTCAACGATTTTTCATATGACCTAATGACTGTGGACGAAGTTGTCGAACCGTCAAATACTGGCCGTCGTGGTCTATTGTCTAGAACTCAGACAGCCAAAGATAAGAAACTCGGTAAAAGTCCTACACTTGATTACCGATCAGGCATTGAGACTGAGGGCTGGGACGTTAGGTAAGGAAAAACGTGGCACAGGTACATATCAAGGGTAAGGGTCCTCTGTATTGGGCCAAAGAGTATGGGGCCGAAGGTAAGGTCCTTGATACTGCATGGATGGCCGAGACGGCTCCTCCATTCCGAGTTGGACACGCTCTCCGGTTCCGTGTAGGTTCCCGAGCCGTCCACCTAGGCTTCTGCCGAAAGAGCAAGAAGCCAATCATCCATGAGGTGGAAAAGACACCTGAGGAGATTGGCAAGTGGGTTTACTAAAGCGCAAAGTGACTGAGCCGACTGCGGTTGAGCCGACCAAGTTGAAGGGTATGCCTTCAGAGGATGTGTACCTTCTGATTGAGAGCAATCTCATGGAAGCGCAGTACACCCTCACCCAGTATCGACAAGGCGATGAAGCCGTCAAGGGAGCCATCCTTAACTGGATGAAAGTCAGTCTTGAGACGGCATCTCTTGGTTGTCAGGAACTTAGTAGTCGGAATACTTGACTAGTGCGAAATGATCCGTATACTCTGCGGGCATGGACCAACTACAACTGAAACTACCGCCTGACAATAATCGCTACAGAGTAAGGCTCTACCGGGACTACAAACCTACAGAGGATTGTACGAAGCCGGATTTTAGGGCCTTCGCTGAAAACACTAGGAGATCACTCATTGGTCTTCTACAGAGGTCCCCTTACAGTCTTGACTGGGAAGAAGACCCACGAAGCACAGGTTGGTATGGGGTTAAGAACGATCTCAACCAATCAATCGTCTACCAACTAATTATTGAAACCCACGAGGAGTCATCAAATGAGTGACAAAAGCGTCACAATCGAAGAGCGCATCGAAGCATTAGAGCAACGTATCGCTTTCCTTGAAAAGGAGCGTCCGGGTCGTCGCATGCGCCCGAATGTCACTTCTCAGGCTGGCATTTGTGGAATCGACCCTGATTGCGATTCTAAGGTTTGCACCGATGCAAGCATCTACCGCTATCAGCAGGGCTGTCAGGGCGAACGATGTGTTCAGATCAATCGTGAGTACTACTCCGATTACCGGGCTAAGAAGAAGCGTGAAAAGGCTGAAACGCAGCAGTGACCACTAAGAAAGAGTTAGTAACGCCTCCCCTCACTGAAGTACAGCGAGGTCATCCTGTGACGGTGGCCGGAGAGCGTGGACCATACAAGTTTGTAAAGATCAACGATAGTGACGGTTCAGTGACTGTCTTCGGGGGAGATAAAGACCCCGGAGGCAAGAATTCGATGCGAACATTCGTAGCGGAAAGAGTCACAGTTCTTCCTATCCCCAAGCCCGAAGACTCAGATTTGTAGAGTTTTAATAGCGTGTTGTAAAGTGATTTCAACTCAGGGTGCTTGGATTGGTCCCCTTCCCCGAGTTGGTCAGATGTGCAGAGAGACCCCCGCTTCGGTGGGGGTCTCTTCGCATATGTGGATAAATGCTTTATAGTGTCGTCGTGCCAACTTACGAAGATCTAGGTAACCCTGACGACATCGAAGAAAATCACTACGTCGAAGATGACGATCGGGAAGACATCGAAGAGGAAGAAGAGGATTACGGATTAGACGCTGAGACAGCCGACTTTGTTGACCAGTTAATCAAACGGATCATCATCTTCTGTGAGGAGTTTGCTGGTCTTGAACTTCGTCCGTACCAGCGACAGTTGGCTTATCGGATCGTTGAATCCCTAGTAATGGTGGACGGCGAGGAGATCACGGCTCTTTGGTCCCGTCAGAGCGGTAAGTCCGAGACCCTGTCAGTCATCGTGTCCGGCTGCATGGTGATCCTTCCTAAACTGGCTATGTCGTTTGAGATGCTGGAGCGTTTCAAGCGTGGTCTATGGGTAGGTATTTTTGCCCCTGTGGATAGTCAGTCAGACTTCTTGCATGGCCGCATTGTGGATAAGTTGACATCTGAGCACGCTCAGGAATTTCTAAATGACCCCGAACTGGATGAGCGTGTAGACGGTAAGTCCAAGGTGATCAAACTCCGATCCGGCTCACTATGTCGTCGTTCTACCGCTAACCCTCGTGCAAAGATCGAAGGTGCTTCGTATCACCTCGTAGTTATTGACGAGGCTCAGGAAGCCGACGACACGATGGTTCGTAAGTCCATCCACCCCATGCTTGCCGCCTATGCAGGCACCATGGTGAAGATTGGAACTCCTTCGTTCCACAAGGGTGATTTCTACAAGGCCATCCAGTTGAACAAGCGGCGTGGTACTCAGCGACGAAGTCGTATGAATCACTTTGAATACGACTATCGAACTGTAGGTAAGTACAACCCGTACTATGCCAAGTTCATTGTTCAGGAGAAGTTGCGCCTAGGGGAGGATTCTGACGAGTTTCAGATGTCCTACAACCTTAAGTGGATGCTTGACCGAGGCATGCTCGTCGCTGAGGATGATTTGGACTTCTTGGCCGATCCGTCCATGCCACTGGTGAAATCATGGCACCGCACGCCGGTAGTGGTCGGTATCGACCCTGCCCGTGTGAAGGACTCCACGGTAGTTACCGTCTGCTGGGTGGATTGGGACTATCCCGATCCTGCTGGCTTCCGAGAGCACCGAGTGCTGAACTGGCTGGAGATTCAGAACACCGAATGGGAAGACCAGTACTTCCAAATCGTGGACTTCTTGGACAACTACAACATCGCCTATGTGGGCGTTGATGCTCAGGGTATGGGTTCAGCAGTCGCTGAGCGCCTTCAGAGGCTCTTGGAGCATCGCTGCGAGGTCATACCAGTATCGTCCGATATCAAGACACAGAGCGAGCGTTGGAAGCATCTCATCGCTCTCCTTCAGCGACGCATGATCGTTTACCCCGGTCACTCTAAGGCTCGTCGTACTCGCATTTGGAAGCGATTCCGTCAACAGATGGAAGATGCCGAGAAGGTCATCAAGGGTAACTACATGCTTATTCAGGCCCCGCCTGATGAGCGTGACTCCCACGACGACTTTGTGGACTCGCTGGCTATCGCCTGCGCCATGAGTATCAACGACACAACCCCATATGTGGAGACGTTTGAAGCGCCTTGGTTCAGGTAGAATAGGTGTATGGATTCAGAACACCCTACAACCGTATATCATGGTACTAGTCGTGAGAGCGCCGAATCCATCATGCGGGAAGGCTTCCGTCTAAACGGACATCAATTTGGAAAAGTCATTTGGACTTCTCCCGATAAATATGTAGCAGAGGCTTATGCCCATGGAGATAACCCTGCTGTAGTTGAGTCTGTGTTATCTCCAACCAACCCCTCCAAGGGAGATTGGTATGGAGACAAACCTGAGGCTGACGTAATTCATATTTCCGAGGGGGGTATGCCTGTATCACTAGTAAGAGATTCAGGGATTATCACTCCTAAACGTATTCTTTGAAGCCCCTTGGTTTCGCTGATATCGATACTTGTGCCATACTGATTGGGTCCCATTATCTCGCTAGGAGACACCCCAATGGCTTATGCGCCTGAGACCGGCTACGAATATGCGTACGCTGAGAACCTTACCCGTCGTGGCCCGCTTCGTTTCGAAGAGGGTGTCGCTACCGATACCGATATTCCTTTCGAATTCGGTCGTGGCGCTTACGGCGACACCGAAGGTGACGGACGTGGTCGTCAGACCATGGCTGGCATGATCAAGACCCCGATGGAGACCCTTCGTGAGAAGGCTCACGTCGGTTCTGCTACTTGGATTGAGGCTCCGATGGAATTGTCGGAGTTCGTTCAGGGTGCGATGGCTGATCATCCCACCTTTGAGCGTGTTGCAGGCAGCGAAACCCGCATCCTGCGATTCAACGCCACTGTCGTCAACGACTGATCACAACTCCAATGAATTTCGGTCAAGCGCCGGGGTCTAAGACCGTTCAGAAGAACGCCTATGGTCCCGGCGCTACTGGCCGTCCTAAGGGGAAAAAGACTTCGACCTCTAAGGTCTCTCTTGTACCCCATGCGAATGAGGCTCGGATGCCCGAGTATCTCAAAAGCGCAAAAGATCTTATGAACACCTACGGCACTAACGAGTTGCCGACTGGTCTTCAGCCTCGCTGGCTTCTGAATAAGAAGAATCAGAACATTTCGAAGGGTATGACAGGTAACTGATATGGCTAACAGAGATACCCCAATGCAATGGGAAGATTACTCCACCTCTCAACGCAAGAGCATTGCTTCGGAAATTAACCGTATTGGTAAGTCTACAAAGACCAACGCAGCGGAATCTGTCTCTAAACTTCGTACCACTGAGTCTAAGGAATCTAATAAGCAGACTAACAGGGAAAAAGCCGGTAAAAAGGCCAATGTCATTGAGTCTATTGCAGGTACTTTCAAGGATAAGCCTATTACTCTGCAAGGGGCGGCTAATCGTAGAGGCGCAGCGTTTAGTCGTGCTATCGATTATGCCCGTAACGAAAACACCACTCTTCCGGGCGCTGGGTGGTACATAGATCACTCTGACTCTATCCAGCAGTCTCGTGGTGATATTCCTTTCCGCAACGCTGCCGCAGCCGCTGCGGCGTTTAGTCCCGGTAAAGATCCTAAGGTAGACGAGTTACCAGCGTTTGCTGAATTGGCGAAACTTCATAACGAAGACCATTCAGTAACTGTGGATAACACAAGTAACAAAGTTCGTGATCTTAGTTCCCAAACTCTCGCTAGGTTTGCTACTCAAGCGGCTGCTGAGAACTCGGCTAACGCTGAGCGTACAGTAGTTTCTTCATCTGAGACATTCCATGTGGCTGGTAGGCCCCATGAAAGAATGACTGTTAAGGGTATCGACGCTATGCGTGGGGTTACGTCTCCCGAGACGACAAATGACCCAATGACTGCTCCTAAGACATCCTCATACTTCCATTCTATTGCTGATGCAGGCGAAGCATCATTGGAAGAGAAGATAGATTACGAGAGCATCGCTAGACATCTAGTGACTGGAGACCCCAAACAAGGGATGTTGATGTTCTCCGCTAAGGAGCCGGGAGCACCTGCTAAAAACAGTATTCTCAGCCCGGACCACGATACTGCTGAAGACACTTGGATGCAGGCTATTTCTTCGGGACAGGCACTTTCTGCTAAGCAGAATGGTCGCAACTTTTCACCCGCTAAGCGTGCGGTTGATAAGGGTGGACCGGGAGATATGGCCTCTTTTCAGAAGAGGAACACAGATCTTCCTAAGGTCGCTGAGATTACTAGTGTAGGCGCAGTCCATGCCTTTAATAATAAAGCCACCCGAATGGCTGCATCGGACGTAGGACCTGTTTCGTTTGACCAGTTTGGTCAGCATATTCAGGTACCTTCTGTGATGATGCAGGAGGTTGCTTGGACTCAGGCTCGCCGTGAAGCAGGTGGCGATGCTCCATTCAATGCCTCCCAACGACAGAAGGCCAAAGCGGATAAGGCCGCAGCCTCTGAACGTCGTAGCAACGAAAGCGGCATCCAAGATTCTTTGTTCGACTGATTGACTGCTAAAGTAGCCGACATATGTCCCTTAACTTTTATCCTCCCTCATACCGTGCGGCAGCAAGCGATCTTACTATTGCCATTAGCCCGCTCGGGTTGGTGGAACTTGCGGATGAAGAGTTTGAGGTCCACGGTCCTCGCCTAAACCGATATGCGAGTAACTGGGCTTGGTATCTCGGCCACCACTGGGCATACCGCCGTGAACTCGGTGAAGCCCAACTTTCTTTCAACTACGTCAAGGCGTTTGCCGATTACTTGGTGAACTTCACCTTTGGTAAAGGCGTAGAATTCGGTTCTCCTGAGGCCACACAGGGCGTGGTTCCATATCTACTCAAGCGTGCTTGGGAACATGATAACGACAAGCAGACAACTCTTTGGGAGATGGGTCAGCATGGGTCGGTCTCAGGAGATGTCTTTGTAAAGGTTGCATACGAGGAACCATTCGTTGACGCTTCCGGTCGTCCCCGACAGGGCAAGTTCCGAATTCTTCCTCTCAACCCTGCCTTCTGCTTCCCCGAATGGCATCCGCACGACCGTACCCGCTTGATCCGTTTCAAGTTGAAGTACAAGTTTTGGGGCACCGCTTCTGACGGTGCTCGTCAGGTCTTCACCTATACGGAGATCCTGACTGAAGACTTCATTGAGGAATACATCAATGATGAGCGTATTGACCAGCGTCCGAATCCTCTTGGAGAGATTCCGATTGCGTACACGCAGAACATTCCTGTTGCTTCATCACCTTGGGGCCTTGCTGATATTACCGATATCATCAGCCTCAATCGTGAGTTCAATGAAAAGGCGACGGAAGTCAGCGAAATCATCAACTACCACGGGTCGCCCGTTACGGTGATTATCGGTGCCAAGGCATCAAACCTTGAAAAGGGACCGAAGAAGGTATGGACCATCGGTGCCAAGGATGCCAAGATTCAGAACCTCTCCATGGAGACCAACTTCGCTGGAATCATGGGGTACATGGAACTGGTCAAGCAGGCGATGCACGAAATGACCGGTGTCCCTGCTCAGGCTCTCGGACAGATGCAGCCGATCAGCAACACAAGCGGAACTGCGCTCGCTGTCCAGTATCAGCCTCTAATGCAGAAGTATGGACTGAAGAAGACTCAGTACACCCGCCTATTCAAGCGGATTAATGAACTGATCATCCTCCATGCGGCCATCAAGGAGCCTGAGGCTCTTATGTACAACCCCTACGTCGCCACTGTGCCGCTTCGTATGGGACAGTATGAGCAATTGGACCCGTCAGATCCCGTGACGTATCAGACGACCGTACACTGGCCTGAGCCGCTTCCTGTTGATGTCCTTATCAAGATCAACGAGATTCAGGCCCGTATGTCTATGGGTCTTGAATCCAAGCGTGGCGCTCTACGAGATTTGGGCGACATGTTTGCTGAGCAGAAGATCGCTGAGATTAACGACGAGATGATGGAGGATATGAAGGAGCAGGCTGCTCTTAACCTCATTCAGGCTCAGGCTTCTCAGTTTATTATTCAGGCCACGGGTATGACACCCGATGGTCAGCCATTGATGATGCCCGGTCAAGACATGGGCGACGGAACAATGGCACCCGGTGTAGACCCCAATCTCGCAATGGAAATCATGCAGAGGGCATACGGCCAAGAGCCGCCTCAGCGTGAGTCATTTGAAGAGAGTTAAGGGTTTGCGATGATATGCCATAAAGTATGGTATATCTATATATGTAACAAACAGCAGTAATTGGACAAACCACCGTAGAAGGAAACAAATCTCATGTCGCAGGAAGTATCAGAAGCAAACGACGGTTTCTTTGTTGGAACCGATCCTAAAGAGCCAATTCGTACTTCCGCCACATGGGCTGAAGTTCAGAATGAAACTCTTGCAGGGAATCCGCTGGCCCATAGCCAGCAAAATGTTGAACAGAACGTCGCACCCACCGCAGCCGATACTCGTTTCTATACGGACGAGGATCTTGAGCGAGTTCGCCGTGAAGAGAAAGACAAACTTTACGGGCGCATTCAGACCATGGACGAGCAGTTGAAGGCCATCCAAAAGGAACGTGAGGCAGCCGAAGCGGCTCGTCTCGCAGAACTTGAGGCTGAAACCGAAAAGGCTCGTCGCGAAGAAGAAGAGAAAATGGAGACTCGTGATCTCCTTCAGCGCAAGGAAGAGGAGTGGTCAAGCCGCTTTTCGGAACTTGAAGGACGTTACGAGCAGGACCGGGCAGTCTTTGAACGTGAGCGTCGATTTACTGAACTTGAACAGTATCGACAGGAGCGGATTGCTCAAGAATCCGAGTACATCATTCCTGAACTTCGAGATCTCATTACTGGGAACTCGGAGCAAGAAATCGATGGTTTCATCGAAGAGATGAAGTCACGAACTGCCGCAATCATGGGTCAATTTGAAGCCTCGGCTTCGACTCAGCGGCAGGCTATGAGGGGAGCGGCTCCGACTGCTCCTCCTGTGGGGCCACTGGAGCAAATGCAGACGTACGAATCGATCACGCCGGATGATATTCGGACAATGGATATGGAAACGTATAAAAAGTATCGGGCGAGCCTTCTGAACGCTGCTGGCCGTCAGTACCGAGGCTAAGCAGAAGAAGTACAACCCTATTAACCAAGCCAGTCCATAGGAGGACTTTCCAATGGCTTTTCAGATCCCCGATGGGTCTGCTATCACCGGCACTAACCGTGTCGCTGGTGGCGTTGCCGGTTCGGCATTCGGCGCTCCCGCTGGATACGACACAACCGGTGCAGGTGCAAATATCACAGGTGGCTATGGCGCAGGTATCACTTCCGGTACCTCCCTCATGGGTCCTGCGATTCAAACTGTTTGGTCGAAGGAAATCCTCTTTCAGGCCATGCCGGTTCTCCGGTTCGAACAGTTTGCCGTAAAGAAGACCGAACTTGGCGTTATGCCGGGTCTCACGGTTAACTTCATGCGTTACAACAACCTTCCGATCCCTTCGGGTCCGCTGGTTGAAGGTATCCGTATGAAGACCTATGGCATTACCGCTCAGCAGTACCGTATTACGGTTGCTGAACACGGTTTCGCTATTGCCGTTTCGGAACTTCTCCTCAACGCCTCGTTCGATGACGTTATGGCTTCGGCTTCACGTCTCCTCGGACGCAACATGGCGCTCTACATGGACACGCAGGCACGTCAGACGCTTCAGTCGGCAACCAGCAAGGTCTACGGCTACAAGGCCCCGACCGACCTGACCTCCGGCTACGGCATCTACAACAAGGGCGTTCAAGGCGCTTCCGGTACCATTGGTTCCGGCGGCTTCTTCCTCACCCCGCATGCGGTCAAGGATGCAGTGCTTGAACTTTCAAGCAAGAACATTCCTCGCCTTGGCGAGACCTATGTCTGCTTCATCCACCCGTCGCAGAGCCGTCAACTTCGTGACACCCCTGAATTCATCGAAGTTTCGAAGTACGCCGCTCCCGGCAACTTCATGCTTGGTGAAATCGGTCGTCTGTACGACGTTGTCTTCATCGAAACGACTCAGGTTGGCCGTCCTCTTTCGGACCCGGCTGACTACATCAACACCGCCTACGACGATGGTACTCCTGCCGCATGGCGTGGTACCGACTCGCAGACCGATGGTCCCGATGTTAGCGCCGCTACCATTGAAGATTCACCGGGTACGGGTGCCGAACCGGGCGCAGTTGCGACCCCGGGTTGGGATCAGTACTGGCCTGAAGACTTCACGGTTACCCCGGACACGGAGCAGTTTGAAGCCCTTATGCTTGGTGACAATGCATTCGGTCATGCAATCTCGCTCCCGGTGGAACTCCGTGACGGTGGCGTTCTTGACTTCGGTCGTGAGCACGCCCTTGCGTGGTACAGCATTTGGGGCTTCGGCCTCATCACCGATTCGGCAGTCTGCAAGATCGTCACCAACGGCTGATCTTCAGTACCCCGAATTACCTTTCGGATACGGGGGTGGGTCGTCAAGACCCACCCCTGTGTGCGATACTACATAGAAGCAGTATCAATCAGTATCGAACCTTTCATAGGAGAACACACCGTGCCTGCACCAAAGCCAGTAAAGCCTCAGAACGACGAACGTAATGAGGAAATTGAAGGGGGCATTGGAACTCTTTCCAATGTTATGACTACGTCTCCCCTACCCGAAGTCGAAGTTGATCCCGTCGCCAGCACTGCCCGCACTGAGGGTGGCGTTCAGACGGTAGTGATCCGTGTCAACGAGAGCATTGAAGATATGTCTTACGTTGCCGGGGGTCGCACAGAGCGATACACCTTTGAACAAGGTAATCGCTACCGAGTCCCGATTTACATTGCCGCAGAACTTGAAGGTCTCGGCAAGGTTTGGCACTAAGGAGCCACCCCAATGGGTATTGCAACCGTCCACTATCTTTCAATGAACGCCCGAGACGGCGTGGTAGACATTCCTGATGAAGAAGGTACCAACACAGTCCTTGAGGACTGGAGTGGTTCCTACACGTTTGACAATCTTCAGGTACCTAACGTCTACACGGTTAACTGGGGCGATGGCTCCAGCACCGAGGACGTGGTAGTGGGCGGTGCAATCTCCCGCATCAAGACCAGCGATTTCGATACCGATGTTCCGTTCATGTTTAATGATCCGAACCCGTACGACATGGTCATCCTTCCTGATAACAAGACCGCTTACGTTACGCAGCCTCAGGCTGGCGAATTTAACGGCAACCCAGTTGGTCGTATTAGCGTCGTTGATCTTCAATCTAAGCAGGTTCTAGACGAGATCGCTATCCCCAACAACTTTATTGTATGGGGTATTACTGCCACTTCTGATGGCAGTAAGGTCTATGTCGCTTCTAGTGCAACCGCAACCGACGATGATGACAAGATTTTCGTTATCGACACCGCTAAGCGTGAGGTCGTAAAGGAAATTACTGTCGGCCTTTACCCGAGTGGAGTTACCCTTAACCCCGCTGGGACCGAACTTTGGGTCACTTGCACTGCCGATAGTTCCATCTACATCATCGACACGGCTACGGATGAAGTTGACCGCTTCTTGGAATTCCCTGATAGCGGTACCGAGCCTATGCGTGGAGTGTTCTCCAACGCTGGTGACGTGTTCTACGTCACTCTTTGGGGCCTCGGTCAGGTTGGAGCCATTCAGTCTGATGCTGAAGATCTCGCTGCCTTCGACTTTGTCAATGTAAATGAGCCGTTTGGTATCGGCAAGAATGACGATGGAAGCCGCCTTATCGTGGCATCCAACGATTCCGGTGAAGTAGTCATCATCGATGTTGACCCGTTTGAAATTCTTGACACGGTTGAGACTGATGATTTCCCGTGGGCGATTGCTGTCGATGCAAACGACGTTGCCTACGTCACTCATGGAAGTGGCGACGTATACTTCGTCAACATCAACACGGCGACCCTTGGCGGCTCTGAGTACGTTGGCGCTAATGCCAATGGTGTCGCTATTTCCCCGAACGGTGTCTACGCCTATGTGACAGTGTTTGGTTGGTCCGACTGCGATGGTCAAGACACTAACTTTGACCTGAGCCACACCTACGCCACCCCCGGCACTTACACCATTACCGCAACTGACAAGGATGGTCAGGTTGACGTTAAGGGTACCGTTACTGTCCTTGTTGACTGATCTAATCTAGGAGCAATTCCAAATGGCCCTTCGTGATGGGTTCCGTATCCCGAATGCTGATACGTTCGCTCCTGACTTTCAGACAGCACAGCCTGATCAGGGTGATTTCCTGATCCTTGGCAACAGCCAATATGGCGTTATTACTGGTTGCGGTATCTCCCCCAGCGGCTCTTATTCAGTAGCCGTTGGGGGTGGACCCAACTTGCTAATTGTGGCTGGTCAGTTGTACACATTGGCCCCCGGACTTGGGCTATCAGTATCCCCTCCAGCGGCTAGTGCTCGTTTCGACCTAATTGTCTACGACACAAGCCTTGCTTCGCCGTTCGCAGTAGTAGCAGGCACTCCTGCTCCTAACCCGGTATTCCCCGATGTGACGAGCACTATGACGGTGCTTGCTGCCGTATTTATTCCGGCATCGGGCGGTAGCGGTGCGATACGCATTATTGATAAGCGTAACTTCCTTCAGACGGAAGTCATTGGCGTTAACTCACCAATGATCCTAAAGAACCTTGATAGCAGCGGTGCTTATATCAAGGTGAGTATCGATGGAAGCGGCAAGATCTCTTGGGGTGACGGATCTAGCACTGTCGATACTTCGGTAGAGCGCATTAGTGCAGGTAAGTTGCGTACACCCGGAGAGTTCTCAGCCGAGGTACTCACTGCGTCGTCGTCTGCAACGGTGGGTGGTAATGACGTAATTACTACTGAGACCATCGACTGGGGTAACTCTCGCCCTAGCGCTAGTACTAAAGATATTGGTGACGTGTACGTCAACAATACTACTGGTGATATCAGCGTAGTTAAGTTAGACCCTCTCGGTGCTAAGGAGTGGACTTCCCTCCAGCCCAACCTTCCATCAGGTTCGGTTATTCAATCTCTTGTAGCCCCTGACCGCATGCCGGGATGGCTTCCACTCATTGGCGGTACCATCGCTACATCGGAAGCGGGTAATCTTCCTACCCTTTTCCCCGAATGGGTATCAGGTAGCAATATCACGTTGCCTGATATGCGTGGTCGTATCCCTGTTGGCGGTGGAGACATTTCTAATGGCTCTGTCGGTTCCACACATGGTAGTACCCCGCTGGATGGAACTGGTAAGACCTCGGTAACTCTTACCGAAGCGAACCTTCCTCCCCATAGGCACCGCAACAGTAATACCACTGCGGCAGCAGGTTCTCATTCCCATACTGGTACTACCGCTGGCGGTGGGTCACATTCCCACACTACAGACGGCCATGTGGGCGGTACTGGAGACGGCGGCGCTCACGGTCATTCGGCTACCGATAGCGGTCACTGGCATTACTGGGAAGGCGGCTTCCCTATGGTTGCTACGTTCCCTGACGCTCCGCACGATAGTTGTATGGATATCCCGTTCGCTGATGCGTCCCATACCTATCGGACCCGACCTGAGCCTCACTCAATGTTTGGAACTGCAAACATCACCGTAAACGGTGCTGCTAACCATTTCCATTCAATCGGTACCTCATCAACTCATACCCATTCAATTGATACTATGAGTACAGCGAGTGCCCATACCCACGCCATCCCCGATCATCTGACTATCGGTAGTGGTACCTCAGTTACCGTTCAGCCCCCGACGCTGAATCTCTACTTCTATATTAAGATTTAGGGGGTAGAACGACTATGGCGACAGAACCTGTCGTTTACCGAGTCGGCTCTTTCGTACCAAACACCGTTACTGCATCCGCTGAGTTATACGCCGAACAACTTGAAGAAATGCCTTACCCGTTCGGTATGAGCGAATATGCAGACGGATCAAATTGGCCCCCAGCCGGATTCTCAGGAGTAGCGGTGACTACATCAACATCTACTAATACCGCCAGCCTCCTCCCCGAGGCATATAACCTTGAGTGGGTTCAGGGTGACACGGCTGAATTCCAGTTCTTGTTTACTGACGTGAACTGGACACACGTTGACCCCGAAGAGGTCGATCAACCTGAATGGGTTGAGACGACGTGGTCTGCTCAGGTCCGTAACCCTTATATCTATTCCACCTATGCCTCTGACTATTGGGTTCCGGCATATGGGTATCAATACAACTGGTGGCGTGGTAACAGCATTGTTGCTGAGTTTGATACTACCTCTGAACTTATTCAGGGCTTTGATACTACCGATCTAGAGCGTTGGGCTACCCGA
>Ga0315909_10000523_pt1 | contig 51691 bp, 45 predicted proteins | sample LakEriMetagenome_11_FD_203527 | JGI IMG/M metagenome (GOLD analysis project Ga0315909, IMG submission 203527) | Freshwater fungal communities from buoy surface, Lake Erie, Ohio, United States - Buoy 2 MA125 | ecosystem: Environmental > Aquatic > Freshwater > Lake | place: USA: Lake Erie, Ohio... | reverse complement strand
AGTATTTCCTGATATACAATTAAAAACAATTGAAAATGCTGGACATTGGGTTCATGCAGAAGCTCCTGAAGAGTTTATGGATACTGTGTTGGAGTTTTGTTTGAGATAGTTTATATTGAATTTTCGGACACCACTCAACTACCTTCGAAATTCTAAATTGATTCATTTTTCTCCCTTTGAGAGCTTGTACCGATAACTATCGGTAGGAGATAAGAGGGGTGACAATTTGAGATAAAGTGATTATGATTTTCACTCTAAATATCAATAATATAACTCATTGTAAAAGAAAAGACTTAGGAATAAACTGATAAATATTAAAAATAGACACCGCTTCACCTCCCTTAATCCCTCATCAAGGAGGGAAATAAATTCTTAATAATAAGCCTCTTTCGACAAATAATTCGTCACATAATCAGCAACACCTTCTTCTAAAGTATGAAAAGGAATTTTATAATCTTCACCGATTAGTTTTGACATATCTGCTTCAGTGAAATATTGGTATTTATCACGAATATCGATTGGAGTATCTATGAAATCAATGTTTTCTGGTTTATCAACGTTTTTAAACGTGTTTTTAGCTAAATCTAAGAAGGTTCTTGCTTTCCCTGAACCCAAGTTGTAGATACCTGAAGTTGGTTTATCTTGCATTAAAAATAGACAAACTGAAACAACATCTTTTACGTAAACGAAATCACGTAATTGACCTCCATCTGTATAATTTGGATTATGAGAACGGAACAATTTCATCCCTCCATTTGCTTGTATTTGGTTGAATGTATGGAAAATTACACTCGCCATTCTTCCTTTATGGTATTCATTTGGACCGTAAACATTGAAGAATTTCAAACCAGCCCAAAACGGTGGAAATTTTGTTTGTTCTAACACCCAAATATCAAAATCATTTTTAGAATCTCCGTAAGGATTCAATGGCTTTAAGCTAGGAATAATTGAATGATCATCTTTATATCCAAATTCACCTAAACCATAAGTAGCCGCTGAACTTGCATAAACTAATGGAATTTGATGTTCTACACAAATTTCCCAAATTGCTTTGGAATAATTAACGTTTAATTCATCAAAAATTGCTTTGTCAAATTCAGTTGTGTCAGTTCTTGCCCCAATATGATAGATGAAATCTACTTCTTTCGCAAAGTCTTTCAACCATGCAATAAAATCTTTTCTTCCAACTTTCGCTTGAATGGTTTTACCCTCTAAATTATTTGCTTTTTCAGTTTTAGAAAAATCATCAACAACTACGATGTTATTGAATCCTTCTTTGTTTAATTTACTTACCAAACAACTTCCGATAAAACCTGCAGCTCCAGTTACAACTATCATATATTAGACATTAGAAAATTAGATAATAGATTTTTAGACTCTATTTTATTAGAATAAACCGTTAATTTCTGCTTCAATTGCATTGATAATTTTCCCAAGATCTTCTTGATCATCATGAAAACGATTGTTATCAATATCAATAATTAATAATTTACCTTTATCATACGTAGAAATCCAAGCTTCGTAACGCTCATTCAAACGTTTCAAATAATCTAAACGAATACTTTCTTCGTAATCTCTACCTCTAGCTTGAATATGATTAACCAAAGTCGGTACACTCGCTCTCAAATAAATCAATAAATCAGGTGCTGCAACAAAAGAATCCATTAAATTGAATAATGAAAAATAATTTTCAAAATCTCTTGTTGTCATTAACCCCATTGAATGCAAGTTAGGAGCAAAAATAAATGCATCTTCATAAATCGTACGATCTTGAATCACATTTTTCTCCGTTTCTTTTATTTCTTGAATTTGCGTAAAACGACTATTCAAATAATAAATCTGAAGATTAAATGACCAACGTTGCATGTCTTCATAAAAATCATTCAAATAAGGATTTTGCTCCACATCTTCTAAATGTGTTTCCCAACCGTAATGTTTTGCTAAAGAATTTGTTAACGTTGTTTTTCCTGATCCAATATTTCCAGCGATTGCAATATGCATAGTATTAATTTTTTGAGTGTGTTTAAATTACCTAAACAGGGTTCCTAAATTACAAATTTTGCGCTTAACAACAACTGTTTTATTGAAAATTTAACGTGTATTTTTTAATTTGATTTGGTGTTCTAAAATAAAAGAACTCGCCACTTTTCTTAAAATCAATTATTTCTGTGTCGGGAAGTTTTATTTCAATTAAAGCTTTCGTTTCTTTATTTATGATAATTAATTGCGTTTTCTGAAATAAAAACAAATGCGTTTCATCTGCACTAACACTTACCACACCTTTAAAATCAAGCAAATCAACTAATGAGCCGTACAAATCTAACACATAAACACCTTTTGTAGAATCAACCAAAAACAATTGATAATTCTTCTCAGTGACAAAACTAAATTGAGCAGAATTCAATACCCCTTTTAAATTCTCAATATCTTGTTTTTGATTGGTTTGACCAAGTGATAACAAATGTAAACGAGAATTCAACTGATCGTATACCCAAAATTTATCGGGTTGAGCTGAAACAACAACAGAAGTTGCATTGCCGATGTCATTATCCATCAAATCGATGCATGGTTCAAACTGTGTCAACGTATTATCTAAAATACAAAATTGCTGTTGTTCCTCTGAAAAAACAATCACTTTCATTGTATTTATAGGCTGTATAGAGGAAATTCGACCAATCGATTTCTGACTTTGAGAAAATTTTAAAACACCGATTGAGTCATACTTCTGAAGCAATTCCTTATTCGTTAAATAAACATTTTCTAGAACATCAACGTTCCAAATACCTGAAGAATCAAGATTAATTTTCAACTTCTCGTTCCACTGATAATTTTGAGCATCAGCGATTCGTGAGATAAAAATCCCAATAAATACAATCAAATATTTTAATTTAATTCTGCTCAAAATTCAATAATTCATCTAAAATTAATCGATCATTCATTAAACGTGGAATTTTATTTTGTCCACCTAATTTCCCTTTCGATTTTAACCATGCATCAAACGTACCAGGTTTTAAAACATTTATTTTAGGGAAATCCATAATTAAATTTTTTGTGCGTTTTGCGTCATAATCTGAATTTAATTCTCTCAAGGTTGAATCTAATTTTTCAGAAAATAATTGCATGTCTATAGGACTTTCAGAGAACTCAAAAATCCATTCGTGTCCACCTTTTGAATTTTCATTCATAAAAACTGGTCCAGCAGAATATTCTTTCAACTTCGCATTTGTCATTTCACAAGCTTTAGCTACTGCTAACTCAGCATTTTCAACAATTAACTCTTCTCCAAAAACATTGATAAATGATTTTGTCCTTCCAGTAATTACAAAACGATAAGGTGTTTTAGACGTGAATTTTATAGTGTCGCCAATCACGTAGCGCCATAAACCTCCATTTGTCGAAATAACAATCGCATAGTTCACTCCAACTTCAACTTTCGAAAGATTTATAACGTTATTTGAAAGTGCTCCTTTAAAATCATTCATTGGAATAAATTCATAGTAAATCCCATAATCCAACATCAATAACAATTCATTTTTTGATGGATCATCTTGAATTCCAATAAATCCTTCTGATGCATTATATGTTTCAATATAACTCATATTTTCATCCGGAATCAATTGCTTGAATTGTTCTCTGTAGGGATCAAAACTTACACCTCCATGCATATACAAAACCAGATTTGGCCAGACTTCTTTTAGATTTTTTTTACCTGAAATTTCTAATACTCTTTTCATCAGTACCAAGGTCCAACTAGGTACTCCCGCAATTATACAAACATCTTCATTGATTGTACTTTTTGCCATTTTCTCAATCTTCTCCTCCCATTCATGCATCATGGCGATTTCTTTGGCAGGAGTTCTTCGACGCTCAGCCCACCAAGGAAGATTCTTTACAATAATCGCAGATAAATCACCTGAAAATGACTTTTCAGTTACGGAATTTATTTCAACACTTCCACCAACAATTAAATGTTTCCCTTTGTATAACTTTGCTTCTGGATGTTGCTGATAATAAAGGGCTAATAAATCTTTCCCTCCTTTTTGGTGACAATCTTCTAATGCTTCTTTTGAAACTGGAATCAATTTACTTCGATCAGAAGTTGTTCCAGAGGATTTTGCAAACCATTTAATATCTGTTGGCCAAAGAATATTTTCTTCGCCTTCTAACAATCGATTTACAAATGGTTTTAATGTGTCATAATCCTGAAGATCAACATTTTTCTTGAATGATTCGTAACAATCTATATCTCTAAAATGATGAGTCTTACCCCATTCGGTATCTTTAGCCTTTTCAACTAATTGCCCTAATAATTCTTCTTGAACTTCAAGTGGATATTTACGAAACAAATCAATTTGATGAATTCGTTTTTTCATGATCCACGCGAAAATAGAATTAATCGACATATGAACTTTTAAATGTGAGGGTTAAAAAAAATCCTGCTCTCTTTGAACAGGACATTTTCTTTCTGATTTTTCGAGGTTGATTAACCCCAAATCATAATTGATGCTAAAATAAGCAATACAATAGCTGTATACAAAGTGCCTATCGCAACTGTTGATCCTTCGAAGAATTTATCAGACATAATACTTTTTTTTTCAAATGTAAGAAAAAATACAATAAGTAATTTGATAATATTTTAAAAAATTATAGAATCTGAATCAATATTAAATATTTACCAAAATTGCTGTTATTATTTAATGTGTTAACATATATTCCTCTAAATCATCATAGCTAGAACTAAATGAAAAAACCTCTTTTAAGATGAAATAATTTGCCTTCTCGTTGCATTTTGTATAAGCATATTTAGCCCAATCCAAACGATTTGAATCAAAACTAAATTTCTTTGCAATATCAGCTATTTGAGAAGCATTTAAATTTCCTTTGTCGATGTATTTTTTAGCTTTATCCAATTTCTTAGAATCAAAACTTTCTTTATCTAAAGAATTCAAAAACTGCGTAAACATTTGTTGATTGTACTGATTATTTACTGTTGTATTTGGATTGCCATTTGTATAAACTACGCTACCATTATTTACACCTAATCCATTTTGAATTGGTGTATACCAGTTACTATATTCAACAATTACATTTTGTAGAATTGTGAAATTACCATATACATCAACTTCAGCCACAATGCGCTGATTTGAATTTAAATACATGGATGAATTATAAAGAAATATTCCCGTATTTTGCTCAATAACTTGAATAGGAATAGTACCTCCCGGTAAATCGAAAAATCGAAAAATATTCGTTGAATTATATTGCGTTTGATTATAAACAGTCGAATAATGCGTCCCTGTTTTTAAAACTCTAATAAAAATTTCAGCTCCTTGAACATTTGATGTTAAACCGAAAAATGCGATTGCGAATAAAATTGTTTTCATAATTCAATGTATTGAATGAATAATTACTAATACATATACAATCATTGAACCAAAAAAAAAGCTGATGCAAAACATCAGCTTAAAATTTTAAATATCAGAACCTGGAGCAGCATCGTCTTCTGCCTTTTTCTTTTTCTTACGTCCTTTTAATTCAACATAAGTATATGTTTCTTGGCCCTTTTCATTGAATTTATGTTCTTCTATAACGATATTCTTTTTATTATATAAAGCTCTTCTTTTAATTTTTTGATCAGGATAATATTCTTCAAACCATCCTTCCATTTTTCCTTTTTTATAATTTTCTAAAGTTTGTAAATGTCCTTCGTAGTAAAAAGTTTTAAATTCTCCTTCCTTTACATCTAATTTCCAGTGTTCAATTTTCAATAATACACCATCATCATAGTAATATTTGAATTCACCATCTTTTTTACCCATTACAAAATTACCTTCTTGCAATAACTGCCCTTTAAATGCATATGCTTTAAACGAACCATTCAACAAACCTTTAGAATAATGTAAATCTTTCTCAATTTTTGATCGCTGGTAATAAGTTCTTTTTTGACCTTCTAATAAACCATGACTGTAATTTTCATACAATGCGGTATCTCCTTTTATAGTAAAAAACACATGTTTACCATGTTTTTGCCCCATAAAATAGTTCATTTCCCACTCAATTGGACTGCCAACCGTATCGAAGTAATAAATCCATTGTCCATGTCTTAATCCATCAATATTTTCACGAATTACCATTGGGCAACCAGATTCATAAGTCGTAGTATCTTTTCCAGATTCCTTTCCATTGATAAATGTCACACGATGTTCTAACAAACCATTGTTGTGACACGTTTCACAAACACCTGTAAAAGGTAAATTATCAATCCCTGAAGTATAAGTATTAGAATTATCGTCGTAATCTAATTTTTCATTACAATCTACAGCACCTGCCAATTTACCACATTCCCATTCCGCAAAACGAGCATTACGTTTACGATCAAGTGATTTTTGATTACATGGCTTTGCCGTTTGAACACCAATCTGTGCAATTAAATTTGTTCCCATCAAAAGCAACAATGGCAAAATAAAGTTTTTCAGTTTCATCATTTCTAGGTTAAAATTATTTTAAAATAGATCAAATATCATTCCTTTTCAACAAGATCAATGATTCTTTTAATTTCGCTGGAATTTCAATTGTTTCATTTTTAGTTGCATCGAAACAAATCATTAATGAACTTCCAGTTGTATAGATTTCCCCTCTCACTTTTAATTCATATTCAAACGTAAAACTTTTTGTTCCAATTTGAGTTGTGAAAATAGTAATTTCAGGAGTATCATGTAATAAGACAGATTTATGATATACAATTTCATTTTTCTTTAGTAACATACCATAGGCATTCCAATCCCATTTCTCTCCTAATAATTGCTGAAAATATTCAACACGTGCCAATTCAAAATAAGTTAGATAAACTGAATTGTTAACGTGCCCCATGATGTCTAAATCAGAGAAACGAACTTGTATATTTACTGGTTTAATCATTTTTTATCAAGTAATTCAAATTCAGAATTATTACTAATATATTCAGGAACAATTTCTTTCATTTTAGAAACTATTTCATTGTTTTTTTGAGCTTCAAACAATTGAATTAAATCTTCAATCTGTTTAATTTTTGCTTCATCTTCGATACGAATTTTCGCTTTTAAAATCTGAGGGTGATGCGTCGGAAGTGTATTTTCTTCTTGCGCTAACAATTCTTCGTATAACTTTTCTCCTGGTCGAAGTCCTGTTACTTTTATCTCAATATCTTTTCCTTCTTCTAACCCACTTAATTGAATCATCTTACGAGCTAAATCAATAATTTTAACTGATTCGCCCATATCGAATACAAAAATTTCGCCACCTTCACCCATTGCTCCTGCTTCCAAGACTAGCTGACAAGCTTCTGGAATTGTCATAAAGAATCGTGTAATACGTTTATCTGTAATCGTTAATGGTCCACCTTGTTCAATTTGTCTTTGAAAAAGTGGGATAACAGATCCATTTGAACCTAGAACATTTCCAAAACGAGTCGTTACAAATTTTGTAATTCCCTTTTCGTTTGCTGCTTGAGCATAAATTTCAGCAATACGTTTTGAGGCTCCCATCACATTCGTAGGATTCACCGCTTTATCCGTTGAAATCATCACAAATTTCTTCACCTGATATTTATTCGCTAAATCTACTAAGTTTTTCGTCCCTTTTACATTTGTTAAAATTGCTTCCGAAGGATTATTTTCCATTAACGGAACATGTTTATATGCAGCTGCATGAAACACATACTCAGGGCGATAATATTCAAAAACACGCTCCATTCGTTCATAATTACGAATATCTCCAATTACAACTTCAAAAGCTAAATCAGGGAATTGGGTTAGCAATTGATTTTGAATATCATACATTGGAGATTCAGCTTGATCTAACAACACAACTTTTAAAGGTTGATACTTCGCAATTTGCAATACCATCCCGCTACCAATTGAACCGGCAGCTCCAGTTACTAATATCGTTTTATTATTTAATTCACTTGAAATTTTTTGCTCGTCCAACACAATCGGCTTTCTGCCTAAAAGGTCTTCTATTTTAATTTTACTAATTTGCTTTGTAGAAAATTCACCATTAATCCAACTTTTTGGATTTGGAACTTGTTGAACAGTCACATTGTTATTCAGACAAACATCAATAATTTTCTTTTTATTTTCTTCTGTTGGATCTTGAATTGCAATAATCAATTGGGTGACTCCCTCATCTTTAATTAACGTCTCAAGTTTTGAGGAATGAAAAATGGCCAATCCTTCTAATCGACTTCCTGACATCTTTTTATTATCATCAACAAAACCAATTATTTGATAAGAGATTCGTTGATCTTTCTCAATTGTTCGTTTTGTAATTAAACCAGAGATTCCAGCACCATAAATCAATATTCGCTCGTCACTATTTTTTATTTTTATAGACTCTAAGTACATCAATTTAATAAAGAATCTCGCCCCGACCAATGCCATAATTGAAGCTAAAAATTCAATTAATAAAACTGACATTGGAAACAAGAAAAATCCGTCCATAAAATATAAACGAACCAAACCTCCAACAAAGTAAATAACTGATGTTGTTAAAATCGCAAAAAACAACCTTCGAAAATCAGCAGTTGATGTATGCCTAATTAACCCTTTATGAATTTTAAAAAGATAAAATACTGCAAATTTGACTAGAAAATAAAAACCTATAGATTTAGATAAAATTTCCCATTCTTGCTGAAACAAAGCAGTATCAGCCTTTAAATCGAATCGAATTAAATAGGCGAAAAACAATGATAAAAGTGACAAAAATAAATCCATCACGATTATGACCCATCTTGGTATACTTGTTTTTGGTAAAAGCATAAACAAAAGTAAAAAAAAGTTTAAGTTATTTTATATATACTTTCAAATGAACAATTGTTCTTATTATTTATTTCACAATTTCCCGAATCATTTTCATTATTCTCCACCAAAAAGGTGCATCATTCCATGAATAACGATAATAATCTACATCAATGGCACCAAAGCTTAAATTAAACCTTCTAATGCTCTCAATTCTTGATCCACCAAAATCGAATACCTTTCCATTATTAATAGAATCAAGAATTACATTGTTCATACAAGCATACATTGCTCCTTGCTTTTTGTAGGTTTCTTTGCATGCACCTTTTATATATGTGATTCGATTGTTAAATTGACTAAAAATCATCCCTCCAACTAAATCCCCTTCAAAATAAAAACCTAAATAGTTTATATATTTCCATTGATCTAGGTTTTCTGTCAGTTGAAGCATCACTTGTCTAGACTTACCATTAAAAACATCAACTTTTTCCTTAAGTTCATCCATTATCAACAAAACCAGATCATGTTTTGTTTTCGAATCATTTATTGGTTGAATTTCAATTCCTGACTTCTGAAATTTAGTAATCATTCGTTTAGCTTGACTATTCAATTTTAGATCAACTAATTCTTGATAATTAGTCACCGCTTCAACTTTACCTTCAAAAGTAGACCTTAAATAAAAGTCAGCGACTCTAAAGTTTTCTTTTAATAGTTTTAATACATTTTTTTTAAACGTATCTACTCCTACCCACTCCAAATACCGGCCAAAAATAGGAATATATATTTGTTTTACACCTAAACGAATAACATAAGGAATAGCAATACCAAAAGTATAATCTTCATCGACCAAAAGACACCAATTTTCAGCAATTGAATCAAGATAAACTGAAGTAGAAAAAATAGTAGTATTGTTAGTGGTTAATACTAATACATCCCATTTAACAATATCTATCTCTCTTCTTTCAATTATTTTAATCATTACTTTAAAAAATCTTTGATAATGATAAAGATACAAAATCAAGAATCATTTAGAATAATTTTACAAACAAATACCTTTTTTGTGCTTTATAAAAGCAAAAAATCAAACTCCAATGATTACTTTTGCTAACCATAATTAAAATTATAAAATGGAAAAATTTGCACAATCTTTTTTTTCAATGAAAATGATGACTTTAGGGATGTTCATCTTCCTTTTTGCAATCGGAGCAGCAACATTTCTAGAATCAATATACGATACTCAAACAGCAAGAATTATAATATACAATGCACTTTGGTTTGAGATCCTTTTAACTTATCTTGGAATGAATCTTATCTCAAACATTTTCAAATACCAAATGTATAAACGAGAGAAGATTGCTTCTTTAGCTTTTCACCTTTCATTTATCATTGTATTAATTGGTGCTGGAGCAACGAGATATATTAGTTTCGAAGGAATGATGATGATTCGTGAAGGCGAAAAATCAAACATTATCATGTCTTCTGATCCCCACTTATGGTTTAAAATCAATGATGGGAAAATGCAATATTCATACAATGAAAAAATGTTAATGTCTGAAATTACAGATAACGATTTTTCAATAGATGTTAACTTTCCTAATCACAAAACTCCTGTAACAATTGAGTATGTTAATTTCCAGAAAAAAATGATTGATTCATTGGTAATTAACGATTCAATTAATGGATTTGTGCTTGATATCAAAACGAATGGAATGAAATCAAATTACTTAGAGAAAAATAATTTCTTGATGATTAATACGATACCACTCTCTTTTGAAAAAGAAAATGCTGCTGAAGGAATTAACATTTCAACTGTAAATGGAAAATTGATGTTAAAAACTGATTTTCCAATGAAATATTTACCAATGTCTGAAATGCAAAAAGTAAGACAATCAGGAAAACCAGTTGACGAATCTTTATATGTTCAAATCCCTGTTGATACGTTGGTTGAATTCAAAACAACAACATTATATCTAGTAAATGGTCAACAATTTGTATTCAAACAAAAAATCGATCATGCAAAAAGAATGAAATTACCTTCAGGAAACAAAAAAATTGGTTCTGATTACTTGACTGTGAAAATTACGGATGGAAAAGAAACTAAAATTGTGGAATTAGAAGGTGGAATGGGCGCTATTCCTGAACATGAAGTTTTCAATTTTGGAGGTTTAACTTATGAAATGGAATACGGTTCTACTCAAATTGAAGTTCCGTTTTACATTGCTTGTAGAAACTTTACTTTAGATCGTTATCCTGGATCTAATTCACCATCTTCTTACTCAAGTGATGTAACAATCATTGATGAGAAAAACAATTACTCAAGAGATCAAAACATCTTTATGAATCACGTAATGGATTATCAAGGTTACCGTTTCTTTCAATCTAGTTATGATGAAGATGAAAAAGGGACTCGTTTAAGCGTAAATCATGATTGGTGGGGAACTACAATTACGTATGTTGGTTATTTGTTAATGTTTATTGGTATGATTTTATCATTATTTGCTCCAAATGGTCGTTTTAGAGATTTAAATGAACGATTGAAAAAAATCAAAGAAAGAAGAGCTTCTTTAGGATTAAGCGCATTACTTGTGATCTTTTCGATGATGCAGTTCAATTCATTTGCTCAACATGAAGGACACAAACACGAACAACCTATGTTTAGAGTTGTTTCGAAAGAACATTCTGATAAATTAGCGCATTTATTGGTTCAAGAGTTTGATGGAAGAATTTCTCCGATGCACACGCTTTGTGACAAGCTGTTAAGAGATATTGCAAATAAAACATCTTATAAAAACTACAATGCTGTTCAAACTATTATGAGCATGCACATGTATCCTGATTATTGGATGGGCGAAAAAATCATTGAAATCCCAGCTAACTTAAGAGAAAAATTAGGGGTTAAAGAATTCGCTTGTTACAAAGAATTAATCGACAAAAACGGTCAATTCAAATTAGCGAAAGAATATGAAGCTGCTTTTCAACGAAAAGAAGCAAACAGAGATGAATTCGATAAAAAAACAATCAAATTGGTTGATAATTTTCAAATTGTTGATGCTATTTTCAGATGGCAGTTCATGAAAATCATTCCTGTCAAAAAAGCGAAAAACAATACATGGTTTGTTCCATTAAGTCCAGAATTAACACAAATTGATTCTACTTCTTCTCGTTTGGCTTTACAATATATTTCAAGCTTAAACAATGCAGCAAAAACAAATTCATTTGGTGAGTCAGACAAATTATTGGAAACATTAATTCAATTTCAACGCAAAGTTGCTGCAAAAGTTGTTCCTTCAGAAACAAAGATTGACATTGAAATCAAGTACAATAAAATGACTATTTTCAAGAATACGATGATGATGTACATTTCTGTAGGTTTCATTTTGTTGATTTTCTATTTTGTCAAAATCTTCATCCCTTCTAACAACATAGAAAGTAAATTAATGAAACGTGTTGGCTGGATTGGATCAGCAATACTTTTTGGAGCGTTCCTTTACCAAGGTGTTGGAATTGGATTTAGATGGGTTATTACAGAACATGCTCCTTGGAGTAATGGTTATGAAGCAGTAGTTTTTATTTCTTGGGTTACGATGTTATCAGGATTCATCTTTGCAAAGAAAAACAAATCTATTTTGGCTGCTACAGCAATTTTAGCTTCTATGATGATTATGGTTACAGAAATGAACTTAATGGATCCACAAGTTACGCCGCTACAACCTGTATTAAAATCATATTGGTTAATGATTCACGTTGCGATCATCACAGGTAGTTATGGTTTCTTAGGATTAGCTTGTATTCTAGGTTTATTAAATCTAATCTTGTATACATTCAGAAACGAAAAAAACGGCAAATCAATCACACTTCATATCAGCGAATTAACGTATGTTTCTGAAATGACAATGACCGTTGGACTTTTCATGCTTACCATCGGAACATTCTTAGGAGGTATTTGGGCCAATGAATCGTGGGGAAGATATTGGGGATGGGATCCAAAAGAAGTTTGGGCATTGGTTTCTGTGTTGGTTTATGCGATTATTCTTCACTTACGTTACATTCCTGCTGCAGCAAGTAAATTCACTTTTAACGTTGTTAGTTTCTGGGGGTATTCAGCAATCTTATTTACGTTTTTTGGAGTAAACTTTTACCTTGTTGGATTACACTCTTATGCACAAGGAGACGGACTTGGAAAAGTGCCAAATTGGATTATTTACACTATTTTCTTCTTTATTGCATTTACAATTTATGCGAAAATTAGAAATAAAAAATACACAAAATCGATTCAAAATTCTGAGACAATTTAATCTTCAATTGTAAAATTATGAAACTAGACATTCTTGCGTTTGCTGCTCACCCTGATGATATTGAATTATCTGCTGCTGGTACATTGATGAAACACATTCAGCAAGGGAAGAAAGTCGGTATTATTGATTTAACACAAGGAGAATTAGGTTCAAGGGGAACAATTGATACCCGAAGAGAAGAAGCAATCGATGCCTCAAAAATAATGGGAATTCATTATAGAGGAAACTTAAAAATGGCAGACGGATTTTTTGAGCATTCGAAAGCAAATACATTAAAAATCATAGAGCAAATTAGGCGTTTCAAACCTGAAATAGTTTTAGCAAACGCTATTTTGGATCGTCACCCTGATCATTCAAGAGCTTCAAAATTAGTATCAGAAGCTTGTTTTTTATCTGGATTAAGAAGAATTGAAACACATAAAGAGAATGAACTTCAAGAAGCTCATCGTCCTAAATTTGTTTACCATTATATCCAAGATAAATACATCGAACCTGATTTCGTAATTGATGTAACTGAATTTCATGAACGTAAAATGGCAGCTGTAAAAGCTTATAAAACGCAATTTTACGATCCCAATTCAAAAGAACCTCAAACCCCAATTTCCGGACAAGAATTTTTAGATTTCATCGAAGGTAGAATGGAACAGTTTGGTCGTGCAATTGGAGCAAAATATGCAGAAGGCTTCACCGTTGAAAGAACGTTGGGAGTTGATAATTTTTTCGATTTGATTTAAGAAGTTTAAATTGTTTAACATTTGAATGTTTAACGATAATTTCTTGACCTTATTTTTCAACCAATAAATCCTTTATTTTAGCTAAAATACCTTTCATTGAACTTACACTGAAAAGATTTATGCATAAATACAAGGAAAAACTTCAATCAGTTGTCGATCATTTTAACAATGGCGATTACAGTTTAGGATACAGAAAATTAATCGATTGCGTTTTAGACACTAAAAAACTTGAATTCTATAAAGAATGTATAGAATTAACTGACTGGAAAGAAACGCACGTTCCTTCGAAAGATATATTACATCAGAAAGTAAACGATTTCATCAAAAAACTTTCGAAAGTTGAAGTTGAATCTGAAAAACAGAAAACACTTTTAGAAGCTACTGAACTTTCAAAAAAATATGGTCGAGGAAATTTCCAATTAAGTGACATATCACTTAGCATAAAAACAGGTGAAGTTTGGGGATTAGTTGGAGAAAATGGAAATGGAAAAACAACCTTACTTCGAATATTATCAAAAGATTTAAGTTATGATTCAGGTGACATTTCATTCAATATCGATGATGAAGAAAGAGATGATTATGATCTACGAACGAAATTAACATACATTCCTCAACGAACGCCAAAATGGTATGGCTCTTTAAAAAGCAATTTAAAATACGCTGCAAGTCATTACGGAATTAAAGGAGAAGAAAATGAGTTAATGGTCAATATGATGATCATTCGTTTTGGACTTTGGAATTACAGAAATCACAATTGGGACGAACTTTCATCAGGCTATAAAATGCGTTTTGAATTGGCTAGAACATTTTTAAGAGCTCCGAAAATCTTATTATTAGACGAACCTTTAGCTAATTTAGATGTTTTAGCACAACAAATAGTTTTAGAAGATTTAAAGAATTTATCTCAAAGCATTTCCAATCCAATTGGTATTATTTTAAGTTCACAGCAGTTATTTGAGGTTGAAAAAGTTTCTGATAAAGTATTATTCCTTAAAAACGGTCAACCAACACATCTTTCAGACGCGAATAATGAAACCACATTATGTTTTATGGAATTAGATGTTACCTGTACCAGAGAAGAATTAAATGAGGCACTTAAAGACATTAAAATAAAAAAAATGGACTTTAATGGTGGAATGTATTTATTGAAAATTGAAGATGAAAATGGATTTAACAATACACTTTCAGCACTTATTCAACATTCCATTGAAATAAAATACGTTCGAAACATTTCTCAATCTACAAAACGACTGTTCATTTAATCTAAGAGATATGAATTTATATAAAAAATTTACGGATTATTTACTGGAGAATCATCCTTTGCTTTGGCATTCTAAAGCAATTCAATTAACAATTATAAGTCTTCTATTTTGGTTGATTTCATTCATTTTAGGATATAATTTAATTTCATTGGATATTCTAAAAAGTGAATCTATTTTCAGTTATTACTTTGAAAGTTTATACATCCTTTTCCATATCATTTTCTGTATTATTGTTATTTGTATTTGGGCTATTTATTTCTACAAAAACAATGCTTTCAAAAATTTATACCCCATTCAAAAAGGATATTTTACAAAACTGTTTTTTCTACTATTCATTCCTTTTACACTTTTAGTTTCTGCTTATTACCCTTTCACGAAAGGATGTGTTTCAAAAACAAGAAGTTATTTTGATCCAAATGAATTGAAGTTAGAAATTAATAAATTAAACATTGCTAACGCTTTTTTAATTAATAATCCTGCGGATTATAGAATTGATTACCGTGTTTTTCCAAAACCTTATCCTGTTGAAAATATCAACTTTGATAAAAATAAAAATAATTGGAACTATGAAGTTTCTGTGATAAAAGACCAACAAAACAATTATAAAACATTTGACCCGAGAGAATATCAAGAAAAATTTGAGATTGAAGAAAACAATCATAAATCAATTTATTTTAAATCCTATCAATTAGATATTCATGGAAAAAAATGTGATCCTAAAAAAGTCATTTGTAAAATCTATTCAAAAGAAGAATTAGATAAACCAAAAGAAAATGAAATAATCAATTTCTCTAATATATTGATTACTAATAAAAAAATAACAGATCGATACATTTATGGCGGGAACTATTATCAAAAAGAATACAAAGCAAATTACGCACCTAAAGTTTATGATTGGGTTAGAAATAAGAAATTCAGTGCGATTCAAAATTCAATTGATGAATTCAATGCAATTTGCTCAAAATACACCATTGATCATCAGATAAATGCAAAACACATTGTTCGATTTTTAAAGTACAAGAAGTTCCTAAACTTCAAAACATCAATCGTTAAATCTTACGAAGATCGTTTTTCAAATTACAACAAACAAGATGAAATTAATCAAATCGAATCTGTTTTAAAACGTAAAAAAGAAACGATTAGATACATGGCGAATCAACACGTTTATTTCTATGATAAGGCTTCATTGGAATCCATATTTATAAATTTCAAGATATCAGAAAAAAGTGTATTTCAAGAATATAGCATATTGATTTTTGCTTTTATTTCACTGTTCTTAGTTTGGTTATTCATCTGCTTTGAATTTACGGTGATTAAAAGTTTCTTAATAAGTATTCCTGTTGCAGGAGTTATAATCATCATAAATAGCTTGATTGTAATTTACTCGCATTCCTTTGGGAATAGTGATGGCTCTTTCCTAATATCTTTTGTCATCACCGGATTTATTATTATTGTCATGACAATTATTAGTGTAAACTCTTCATTTTTCAGTAAAAAAATCACAACGTTACTGATTAATTTATTTTATTTATTAGCTCCAATTTACATTATGTTATGTGTATTATTTTACAACGAATTAACTAGATGGATATATATTCAAACACCTTGTTATGGTTTACAAAGAGAAAGTAGAGATTCTATATTAATGATCCCAAACTTATTCTTTATTTATTCTGTAATTGGAATTTTAGGCTTCTTTTTTATTCTTCGCAAATGGAAAGCTAAAGCGGAATAAAGTCAAAATGGTTTTTTAAAAAAACTACTCATAACTTAAACGATTAATTTTGTAATTTTACAATCAATGCTCTTTTACACAACTCATATTAATTCTGATAAAAATGCTAAATGGGTTGTCTTCATTCATGGTGCAGGTGGAAGCTCCTCTATCTGGTACAAACAAATCAATTCTTTTCGAAAACATTTTAACCTACTTTTTGTAGATCTCAGAGGTCACGGTCAAACAGAAGTTGACGAGCACATTAATACTAGCAAAGAATATTCATTTGAGTCCATATCTCAAGAAGTTTTTGATGTTTTAAATCATTTAAAAATAGACAAAGCTCATTTTGTTGGCGTTTCACTGGGAACAATTCTGATTCGTAAAATGATTGATATGAATCGTCATCATATTTATAGCATCATAATGACTGGAGCGATTATTCGGTTGAATAGAATTTCTAGGTTTTTAATTTGGGGTGGCAACATTTTAAAAAACAGCGTCCCTTATTTGTTTTTATATAAACTTTTCGCAGTGGTAATCATGCCTCGTAATAATCATAAAAAAGCGAGAGAAATATTTATAAGAGAAGCGAAAAAGTTAAAACAATCAGAGTTTTTACGTTGGTTCGGAATGACTAAAACACTCAATAAGGAACTAAAAGCTTTTGAAAAAGAAACACATTTAGTTCCAATCCTTTTCATTAGTGGAAGACAAGATCATTTATTTATAGAGGATGTAAAAAAAATGGCAGATAGAGAATTGAATGGAAAATTAGAAATCATTGAAAACTGTGGACATGTTGTAAACATTGAAAAAGCAGAACTTTTCAATGAGCTATCAATCGAATTCTTATTAAATCAAAATCGATTTAAATAACAAATCTTTCAAAAAGGAATTAACAAAATCTTTTTGGTTTACTTCGTTTACATCTGTCAACTTCTGTAAATTATAAACAAAAAATTGTTGTTGATGAGAAGTCTCTATTAGCGTTGTACTTAATGATTTCGGAAATAAATAATTAGGATTGTATTCAACAATTAAACCTGCAATTTTAGCACATAAATCTTTGTATGGTTTAAAAACTTCATCTTTATTTATTTCGGAAATATCTTTTACCAAATAGGCTTTACTACTTTCTATAATCACAATTTGATTTAAAAATTTCTTATTGTAATCAAATTTCCCAGAATTACCAGGTAAATCAGAAGTCAACAAATCAATCACAGCAATTAACTTTATTTCAGGATTATCTAAATTTTGTAATTTGAACATCACTAAAAACTCCATATAACTCCAGTACCAATTCAAAATATACAATAATAACTTATGTTTATTTTCGAAATATCGATATATTGTTGCTTCCGTAGTTTGAATTTCAATCGCTAATTTCTTAAAAGTAAACTGCTCAAAACCTAAAGTATAGATTAAGTCAATGGCATTTTTAACTATTTGTCTTCCCAAATCAGTATTTTCTGGATCTTTGACAAATAATTTACTATTAACATTAAAAGAAACTTGAAAATCCATTTTTCTATTTTTTTACAAATGTAGTAAAATGATTCATTATAATAGTAAAACATTTTTTTAAAATAATTTAACAATTAAAAATGATAGTATTACTACCATTTCAAAAAGTATTGTATATTTGTTAAAAAAAATTAACAAAGATGGATTCATTTTCAAAATTATGGCAACTGATTTTAGGAGAGAAAAAAGAAATTGGTTCAATTTACTTTTATGCAATCTTAAATGGATTCGTACAATTGATGATTCCAATTGGTATTCAGGCGATTATTGGTTTAGTTCTTGGCGGAACAATGATTACTTCAATGTACATCCTTATCTTTTTGATTGTATTTGGAGTTCTTGCAGGTGGTTTAATGCAAATCAATCAAATGAAAATCATCGAGAAAATTCAACAAAAAATCTTTACTAAATATGCTTTTGCATTTACTGATAAGTTAGAAAGAATCGATATCAACAAAAACCATAATGGTTATTTGCCTGATAAAGTAACCAAATTTTTTGATGCAATCAACCTTCAAAAAGGTGTTTCTAAAATATTATTAGACATCCCAGCGGCAACGATTCAAATTGTATTTGGTCTGCTTCTATTAATGATTTATCACAATGCTTTCATTGTATTTAGTGTCTTTTTGATTGTAATACTATGGTCGATTTTAAAATTCACTAGTAAAAAAGGATTGACAACAAGTTTAACTGAAAGTAAATACAAGTATGCAGTTGCAGGTTGGATCATTGAGTTAGCAAGAAATATTAATTCACTTAGATTATCAAAAAATCACGAATTTAATTACAATCGAACTGATAAAAACTTAGTAGGATATCTTCAAGCAAGAAATAATCATTTCAAAGTTCTGATGCTTCAATACAAAACGTTAGTTGTTTTTAAAGTAGCGATTACTGCTGCAATGCTAAGTGTTGGAACTGTATTATTAATCAATCAAAAAATCAATATTGGTGAATTTATTGCATCGGAGATAGTCATATTAATGGTAATAGGTGCAGTTGAAAAATTGATTAGTAGTTTAGATGTAATTTACGATATTTTAACTGCAATTGAAAAATTGGATAGTGTATTAGATTTAAAAAATGAAAAAACGGGTGATATCGAATTAAAAAAGGATGATTTAACAATATCTTTAAAAGATGTTTCTTTCCAATTTGAAAATGGAAAATTAATTTTTTCAGATATAAATCAAACAATTAACAAAGGAGACAAAATCTGTATTTATGGAGAACCACAAGTTGGTAAATCTACATTATTGAAAATATTAGGCTTTCATTACCTTGACTATAAAGGAAATTTATTAATCAATTCAATTCCACAAAAAAACTATTACTTGAATTCGCTTCGTAAAGCAACATCTTACTTCTCAATAAATAACAATTTATTTCTTGGAACACTTTGGGAAAACATTTCATTAGGAAACAACCAACTTGATCACAACGAATTAATTAAAATAACTCATGAACTTGGTTATGATTCAATATTGAATGAATTCAATCAAGGATTTGAAACCATCATTGAACCAGAAGGGAATGCAATTTCTAATTCAACAAAAATTAAAATATTAATTTTAAGAGCAATTGCAAATCAATCAATTTACACCTTATTAGATGAACCGTTCAAACATTTAAATGAAGACGAAACTGATAAGTTAATTAATTACATAAATATTCAAAAAGACAGTACTTTTATTGTAACTACAAAAATTAAAAATATAGCTCTACAATTTGAGAAAAGCTGGGAAATTAAAAATGAAAAAATCATCCAATTAAATAAATAAGTGATGGAAAAAATCATTAAAAATAAAAAAGACTTAAAGGCGTTAGATTTAATCTATCGCTATGACAAGGAAAGCAAAATCAAATATTGGTTCATAGGAATCATAGCATTTTTGTTGATTATCCTTTTCTTGCCCTGGACACAAAACATTGCGACTAAAGGATCAATAACAACGCTTCACCAAGAACATCGTCCTCAAGAAATCCATTCACCTATACCTGGTAAAATTGTAAAATGGTATGTAAAAGAGGGTGATTATGTAAAAGCCGGAGATACGATTTTAAAATTAACGGAGATAAAATCAGACTATCTAGATCCGAATTTAGTTAGTAGAACACAACAACAAGTGGATGCTAAAAAAGGTACCGTTGATTTTTACAAAAGCAAAATAAAAACGACAGAAAAACAAATTGTAGCAATTGAAAATGCAGGAAGATTAAAAATTGAACAATTAAAAAATAAATTAGGTCAATTAAATAATAAATTATTAGCTGAAAAAGCAGAATTCGAAGCAATTAATAATGAGTCAAACATTGCAAGAGATCAATTTGAGCGACAAGAAAAAATGTTTGAGCAAGGATTGGTTTCTCAAACTCAATTACAACAACGAATCGTTTCTTACCAGAACATTTTGGCTAAAAAGACAATGATTGAAAACAAAATTGCTCAAACAAAACAAGAAATACTGAACATCAGAATAGAACAAAACAGTGTTGATCAAGAATACACAGAAAAAGTAAACAAAGCAGAAGGAGATAAACTTCAAAGCTTAGGAGCAATTTCAACAGGAGAAGGTGAAATAGCAAAATTGGAAAATCAAGTTACAAACTATACGATTCGTAATGGCATGTACTATATCCTTGCTCCTCAAGATGGTCAAATTGTACAAGCAAAAAAGACAGGTATCGGAGAAATATTAAAAGATGGTGAACGAATTGTTGGTATTGTTCCAACTAGAGTTGATTACGCTGTAGAAATGTATGTTAGACCTGTTGATTTACCATTGGTTCACAAAGGACAAAAAGTTAGATTTACATTCGATGGTTTCCCTGCAATTGTATTCAGCGGATGGCCTAACAATAGTTACGGAACATTTGGAGGTAAAATTATTGCTTACGAAAACACGATTAGTCCAAATGGTTTATTTAGAGTGCTTGTCGAGGAAGATTCAACAGATCGTAAATGGCCAAAACAATTAAAATTAGGAAGTGGATCGCAAGGGATCATCCTACTGCACGATGTTCCTATCTGGTATGAATTATGGCGAAACATAAATGCTTTTCCGCCTGATTATTACGAAATGGAAAAGAGTTCTAAAAAGGACAAAGAAAAAAAGAAATAATTGAACGCATATAATCCGAATGATATGAAAAATCTACTTTATAGTTTAAGCATACTTTTCGTTTCTGTTGTGAGTTTTTCTCAGACAATCGAACAAACATTAAATGCTGAACAAGTATTAGCTATTGTTCGTCAATATCATCCGATTGCAAAACAAGCTACGATTCAAATTAAAAAATCAGAAGCAGACATTATTATTTCAAAGTCAGGCTTTGAACCTATTTTTAATAACTATTCAGCTAAAAAAACAGTTGATGGTAAAAACTATTATGATTACAATTCACCTGAACTAAAAATCCCAACATGGTTTGGTATCGAAGTATCAGGTGGATTAGAAAGGCTTTCAGGAAATCAATATGATCCAAGCGAAACAATCGGTAAAACAAGCTACGTAGGAATTAGTGTTCCTCTGGCTAAAAATCTATTATTTGATAAAAGAAGAGCAGCTTTAAAACAAGCAAAAGTATTTAATTCACTTGCGATCAATGATCAAAAAGCAATATTGAATGATTTATTGATGGATGCAATGGAAAATTATTGGGCATGGGTAAAAGCTTATCAAACGTATGAAGTTATTAAACAAAATCTTCTAGTTAGTCAGAAAAGATTAGATCTAACAAAAAAATCATTTATAAATGGAGAACGTCCAGCAATAGATACCGTTGAAGCCTTAACACAATTACAAAGCAATGAATATGAACTAAATAAATATTGGTTAGAATTTCAAAATGCTGGATTAAGTCTTTCTGCTTTTCTTTGGACTGAAAATGATACACCATTTAATCTGCCTGAAACTATAATTCCTCAATCAGGATGGCAAGATGAAAAAATGATGAGTCAGTATTCATTCAATTTAACGGAATTAGTTGAAAAAGCAAAAGCAAGTCATCCGCAATTGTTAATGTATGATTATAAATTAAATTCGTTGGCCATCGAAAAACGATTGAAAAAACAAGAATTACTCCCTAAAATCGATTTGAGATACAATCAATTAGGAAAAGGATATGACTTATATCAAACAGCCACCACTCCCCTTTTAATGAATAACTTTCAATATGGAATAAAAATGGAAGTTCCTTTGGCTTTATTTCAAGGTAGAGGAGAATTCAAAAAAGTAAATTTAAAAATTCAGGAAACGCAATTAGATCAAAATCAAAAACGATTACAAATCGAATTGAAAGTAAAAAGTTATTTCAACGAATTGGAAAACTTAAAGAAACAGATTGAATTGCAAACAAAAAACTATGCGAATTACGAACAATTGGTAAATGCTGAAGAGATTCGTTTTGCAAATGGCGAAAGTTCTTTATTCGTGATCAATAGTCGTCAAAACAAAGCATTAGAAGCACTTGAAAAGTTAATCGAAATCAAAACAAAATATTACAAAACGGTAGCTGCTTTACAATGGAGTGCTGGATTGTTGAATTAAACTACTTCAAATGTTTCCTCAACGAAACCAAGTGCAACTTCAAAATACTTGCCATATTGTTATATTTCATATAACGTTGATCATTGTGAAATTGTGCTAATTCTTTTTTCAATTGGTCGATTTTCTTTTTGGTCGAAAGTTCTTCTTTCATCATTGTATCAAACAAATCTTTCAAAACATAGCGCGAATGCTTGATTCTTCTAGCAATTCTCGAACGTTCTTCTATTTGATATTGATTGATTGTTTGAGGATTCAACAATTCAGTCACTAATTTCACCAACGGATTATTCTCTTTGTAAAATTGAGGCAAATATATTTTTCTCTTTCCTTCATAACATTGCTGATCAAAATCGATTGCTCTGATTCGGTATTGAACATCGTCAAAATCGTGCGTAATTTCAACCACATAATTATACGAACGCATATCTCCTAAAAGAGTATAAAAACAACGTTCATTGAACTTGATAAACTCTTTAGCTAAACGGGTGTTATTGGTTTTAGGATGAAATAATTCTGTCTTAATAAAATCATCTCCAGGAATACCCGAAATATGCTCTTCTATCAACGTGTTTTCATCCACAAAATAAGTAATTCGATTCGGCGAAAGAATATCTTCCATTTCTAAACCGAAAATTCTGGAGACATCTGTTCGTTTCACATAAAAATAATCGTAATTATCATTGAAATTATTGATGATCTTAATACGAAATGGATTCGAATTTCCAAACAAACAAAAATCGATACGATCAACTCGTAAATGCTCGATAACAGAAACATCCCCTTCCGTTTTTAATAAGGAATAAACATAGCACAAGTCTTTGTTAATCTGTTGAAATTCATCTTGCGGATACATCACTGAAATCCATAAGGTATTTCCTACAGGAAAAGAATCTGTATACTGTAATAATGAATCGTACGAAAGCGGTAATTTCTCTACCCTTCCATACTTCATCAAATACCGATTGACATTCTCTGTTATCGGATAACATTTTTTCTTGTGAGAGATGTTGTTCATAGGCTAAAAATAATATTCATTGGGTAAATTACACTTAAATCTTCGATTTTTATTAAAAGAAAATAAACATACTTTTAACATTCCATTCTACTTATTATTCCTAAATTTAAATAAAAAACCATGATTAGTTTAAAGAGCATTCAAACCGAAGTCGACGCAAGTTATTTGTACAAAATCCTTTCAGAAAATGAAGAAGATGAAAATGTAGCAAATGTATTTCGTCAAATGAGTGAAATCGAAGAAAGTCATGCGATTGCTTTTTTGAGTAAAAACAATTTAGATATATCTCACCTACCAAAACCTTCTAAAAGAGCAAAAATATTGAATCGAATAGGCCGAATTTTAGGATACGATTATGTACTTGGAGCTCTATTAGATACTGAGAAAAGTCTTTCTAATTCCATTTTAACTTCCCGTAAAAAAAACAGTTCCGCGAATTCGATTTCAGATACAGCTCACGTTACGATCTTAAAAAACATATTAAATAACAATACAAACATTTCAGGTTCCAACTTAGCTCGATTTGAAAAAAGACATCGTTCAGTTGGAGGAAATGCTTTGAGAGCAGCAGTTCTAGGAGGAAATGATGGTTTAGTTTCTAACTTCAGTTTGATCATGGGAATTGCAGGAGCAAGTAGCGGACAAAAAGAAGTGTTATTAGCTGGATTAGCTGGACTTTTAGCTGGGGCATTGTCGATGGCGTTAGGTGAATGGATTTCTGTGAAAAGTTCTTTGGAATTGTACGAAAACCAAATGGAGTTGGAAATGGAAGAATTAGAAGCCAATCCTGAAGGAGAAGAAAAAGAATTAGCATTGATTTACATCTCTAAAGGAATTGCTGAAGACCAAGCCAGAAAACTAGCTAAAGAAATAATTGGAAATAAAGAAATGGCTCATGAAATCTTAATCAAAGAAGAATTGGGAATCAATAAAGAAGATTTGCAAGGTTCAGCCATTGAAGCAGCCATTACATCTTTCATTTTATTTGGTATTGGGGCTATAATTCCGTTAGTACCGTTCTTCTTTATGGGTGGAACAGAAGCTATCATCATCAGTACAGTACTAAGTGCGCTTGGACTATTCTTAATCGGAGCATCCATTACCTTATTTACAGGAAAAAGCGTTTGGTTTTCAGGAATGCGTCAAGTCATTTTCGGACTAATTGCAGCAGCCATCACTTTTGGAATTGGACATTTGATTGGGGTTTCTGTGATGGGGTAGTTAGGTGCAAGTTAAATAAAATTCAAAAAATGAATAAATTATTACTAATAATAATACTCAGTAATTTTTATAAATTGTCTTCTCAAAATTTATGTAAGACTCTGGTATATAAAATGGAATTTGAAACTAATATAAATGATTCTTTGATTAAAAAAGTTGATACTCTTGAAATTCAAATTCTGAATAATGTTTTTAGTTTTAAAAGAAAAAATCAAGTTAATTATTTATTAATAGACTACAACAAATCGATTAGTTATGAAATTTTATCAAATGCTAATCAAGCTAAAGTCATTGATAATAATGAAAAGATAAATATTGATTCAACAAATGTTTTATACAAAATAGATAAAAAATGTTCAGTTGATTCAATAAAAAAAGAGATTCTAAATAGGCTGTTATATTCAAAAATAACCATTAACAATAAATGTAGTGACTTAACAATAATATATAATAATGATTCATTAGAAACTAAGAACAATATATATTTATTAAATGATGGATTTTTGGAAATTGAAGGAGTTAATCAAAATAAAATTATTGAAAAATTATCGTTCAATTATTTGAATTCAATTAAAATTAATTACAATCTAATTGTAGAGAAATTTTATTGCCCGGAAAAAAAATTGTTCAAACTACCAAGAAAAAAAATAATTTGGGACAGAAATAAAGGGCAATACGTAAAATATAAAAAAGCAACAAACAAGTATTAGGCAAAAGCCAGCGAAAAGTACTTTACATTTTAACACGCTGTTGCCTAGCTTCAAAATTCATTTCACATAAGTGACTAAAATCTCCCCTACTTTCGATTTGTTAACGAGATTTCCATTATCCAATAATTCCAAATAGGTATCATCAACATTAGTTTCAAAATGGAATATATCTTTGTTTGTCTCGCTTTGTTTCAATTTAAAATAGTTCCCAACTGATTCAAAATAGTACATTCCATTTTTCGATTGAAACATACTAAAAGTATTCTTTGAAACATATTTAGTTTTTTCATTTACTTCAATTAAATTCCAATTCCCTTTGGTTGTATGTTGCTCGAATTGTTTTAAAAATGAAATGTATTCATTCGCTAAACTGAAAACTACTTTTAAATCAATATCCTTAAATGAATTTTCTTCCACTTTTTCAATCGTTTTACGATTAATCAACTCATACCGATACGTTCTTACAACTTGGATATTTTGAATAAAATAATTGGGGTCATCAGCATATTTATATATTTTTTTACATTCAACAATCAATGGAAATGAATAGTAATTTAAATCCGCAGAACTAGAATGCATCCAAATATAAAGTGAGTGCATTTCTGCATCCGAATAACTAATTTTACTTTTATCAAATCGATTGTTATCCGAAAATCCAAATTTCTTAAAAAAACAAATCGCTTTTACTAGGTTTTCTGTTTGAAGTATTGGTCTTGTAAATGTATTTAAATCTTGGTCACAAGAATCTAATCTTCTCCAGAAATCATCTACCAACGAATCATTGGTTAAAGAATTGATTTCATTGAAAATTTTAGTAGAATCTAGTTGAGCAAAAGAGAAATTAATACTTAAGAAAATTCCTAAAATAGATAGTTGCGTTTTAAATTTTGGCATAATTCATATTGATTACTTAGTTAAACTTAAAAAAAAATCAACTTAATAACAAAAATCAACATCCTTTTATACTTCAATATGCCCTATATGATTCATTTTTTTTAACTTCATATCCTTAAAACAAAACAGATGATTGATTTCAGAAGCGATACCGTTACCGTTCCATCTTCAGAGATGAAAGAGTTCATGTTTAACGCCAAAGTTGGAGATGATGTTTTTGGAGAAGATCCAACAATTAATGAATTACAACAATTTGCAGCAGACTATTTTGGAAAAGAAGATGCTTTATTTTGTAGTTCGGGAACGCAAACGAATCAAATCGCAATCAATGTTCACGTTCGACCTGGTGGAGAAGTGATTTGTCATGAAGAAAGTCACATTTACAAATACGAAGGTGGAGGAATTGCTAAAAATTCAGGCGCTTCAGTAAGATTATTGCCAGGAGACCGCGGTCGTTTAACTGCCGAAACAATTTCAAAATGGATCAATCCAGATGATATTCATTTCCCTGTAACTGAATTAGTAAGTTTAGAAGACACAGCCAATCGTGGTGGTGGAGCAGTTTACGACTTTGAAGAAATAAAGAAAATTTCAGCTTTATGTAAATCACATCATTTACCCTTGCATTTGGACGGCGCACGCTTGATGAATGCTTTAGCTGTGAATGGAATATCGGCAAAAGAATACGCCAACCAATTTGATTCGATTTCGCTTTGTTTATCAAAAGGTTTAGGCGCTCCAGTTGGTTCATTATTGATTGGAACAAAAGATTTTATCAAAAAAGCAAGACGAGTTAGAAAAGTGTTAGGTGGTGGAATGCGCCAAGCGGGATTTATTGCAGCTGGCGGTCTTTATGCTCTGAAAAACAATGTCAATCGATTAATTGAAGATCATGAAAATGCAAAACAACTTGAATCAACTTTAAATGAATTAAATTGGGTAAAAGAAGTTTTAACTGTTGAAACAAACATTGTAGTTTTGTTCTTAAACGATGCTTCAAAAAGAGATGTAATATTAGCTCAATTAAAAGAAAAAAATGTGTTAGCAATGGCATTTGGTGAAGGATCAATTCGCTTTGTTACACATTTGAATCTTACAAAAGAAGATGTTTATACAACTTGTGAAATTTTAAGAAAAATTAGTATTTAATGCAATAACTGATTTTGAAATAAAATATCTTATACGTATATTTGAGTAAACAATACGTATATGAATACAAAGTTGACTTTATCTGTTGAAAAATCTATCATTGATAGCGCAAAATTGTATGCAAAAAAAACGGGGAAAAGTTTGTCTGAAATAATTCAAAATTATTTAGAAAAATTGACTCTTGATGAAGAACACGAGAGTAATTTATCTTCAAAGTTGAGTAAAATTGTTGGGGCAGTTGAATTACCAAAAGATTTCAATGAAAAAGAAGAACTAAGAAAATACATGGAGAATAAACATTTATGAGACATATTTTTTTAGACACAAACATTATTATTGATTTAATTTCTAATAGAGAGCCTTTTGGAAAAAGCGCAATACAAATTTTCCAAGGAGCAGAATCAAAAAAATTTAAATTGTATGCTTCTAGCCATTCAATTGCAACAACTCATTATTTGCTAAAGAAATTTGTAGAAGAAAAAAAACTGCGCAAGATTCTATCAGAGTTATTAAATTTTATAAATATAATCTCAATCGACGATGTAATCATTAAAAAAAGTTTAAAGTCAGCACATAAAGATTTTGAGGATGCACTCCAAATGAATTGCGCTTATTCTAATCCAAAAATAGAGTGCATTTTAACTCGAAATATTAAAGATTTCAAACTTTGCGAAATTGATGTATATACATCTGAAGAATTTCTAAATTTATGAAAAAAGTAATTTTTATATTCATACTTTCCCTTTACGCCTGCTCTTCTTCACAAAAAGAAGAAACTGTTTCAATGGAGGAAATCATGCCTTCTTCAGAACGTTACAAAGAGGGTGATTATCCGAAAAAGAAGAAAGAAAAAGAAGTTTCATTTTACGATACTCTTCAACCTTTTTATAAGACTCTATTAGATTCATTGATGATTCCAAAACAAAAAATAAGATTACTGGAATCAAAAGATTTACCTGATCGATTTGAAGTAAAAAGCAGTCAAAAATTGGTTTGGAACTCGAAAAATGATTCTGTCAATTTTTATCATTGGAATTTCAAAGATTCATCTAAAACATTGAATGCATTTTACAATTGGATGGATTGCTATGGTGAAAAATGTAAATCAATTAAAATTGGCACTTCAATTAATTTTCAAAAACGTCCTTTCCTACTTTTAGTCAGAGAAAAAGATTTATTTTTCATTGATGCTACAAAGAAAATAAATCCTGAAACATGGATTAAAACATTGAACAACAACATCAAAAAGCCTTATTGGAAATATGTGATTTCCCAAACTCCAAGAGGAAAAGCAAAATGGGAAACAATTAAAGACACGATTCACACTGAAATAAAAACGATAAAATGAAATTTGTAAATAGAGGTTTTATTACCGTACGTCCAAAAAAAGCATTTTTCGAATGGGCTAACTCTTTTGAAGATGCGATTGAATTTTCTGAAGATGATCAAATCGAACCAAATGTTTATTTAATCACGGAAGATTTTTTCGATATTGAACCAATTATCGAACAAAACTTTAAGAAAATTTTCGAAAGTGAATTATCAGCGGTCACAGAAGATTCAAACGATTGGCCAGAAAACAGAAAAATTGAAACCTTCAACGAATGGTTCGATTTAGAAATCGGTTCAATGGTTTTTGACCTAGAAAAAAGCGATTTAAAAAGAGAGGAAATCTAATAAGATTTTGGATGATAAATTTTGGATTTTGAATGGAAGTTCTTAATCCAATGTAATTCATTCAAAAAATTCAAAATTCAAAATTCAAAATTTATAAAGTATGTCAAATATATTTTTACAACAAAACTTTAACACTCCTTTCAATACAATTCCATTTGAGAAAATTTCTTTGGATGTGTTTAAGGAAGCATTCCCTATTTTAATTGAAAATGCACGTCAAGAATTTTTAGCATTTTGTGCAGACAAGTCTGAAAATACATTTTCAAACGTATTCGATGCAAAAACACCTCATCAAGATGCTTTAGAAGTTTGCTCAACTGTTTTCTTTAATTTAACTTCAGCTGAAACAACAAAAGAGATGCAAGCGTATGTTCGCGACTTAATTCCTGAATTGACTAAATTTAGCTTGGAGAAAAAATTAAACAAAGATTATTTCAATCGAATTGAAGCTGTTTACAATTCAACTGACAAAACAAAATTGACTTCTGAAGAAGCTCGTTTATTAGAAGAAGTTTACAAAGGATTCTTAAAAGGTGGTATCAAATTACCTGAAAATGAACAAATCATTTTAAAAGAATACACGGAAGAATTAGCGAAATTAAGTCAAGAATTTGGAGAAAACGTTCTAAATGCAACGAATGAATTTCAGTTTTTCATTGAAAACGAAGCAGATTTAGATGGTTTACCTTCAGATGAAATTGAACAAGCGAAAGCAGAAGCGATTGAAGCTGGAAAAGAAAATGCTTGGTTGTTTACTGGACAATACACATCTTACTTCCCTGTGATTAAATACGCTAAAAACAGAGAAATCAGACGTCAGCTTTTAGAAGGAATCAATTCTAAAAATAGCGTTGGAAAATACAACAATCAAGAGGTAATCAAGAAAATTGTTAACCTTCGTATTAAATTAGCAAACCTACTTTCGTATCCAAACATTGCTGATATGATTTTGGAAGATCGAATGGCTAAATCTTCTAAAAACGTCAAGAATTTCTTACATGAATTTGTAGAGCCTGCAATGAAAAAAGGAACGCAAGACATGGAAGAATTAAAAGCATACGCTCTTAAAATCGATGGCATTTCTGATCTTCAATCGTATGACACTTCTTATTACAGCGAAAAATTACGTCAAGAAAAATACAATATCAATACTGAATTATTAAGACCTTATTTTCAATTAGACAAAGTAGTTGCAGGCGTTTTTGAATGTGCTAAAAGATTGTATCAAATTGAATTTATCGAAAACAAAGAAATTGAAGTTTATCATAAAGACGTAACAGCTTACGAGGTAAAAAAATTAGATGGAACTTTTGTTGGAATTTTCTATGCTGATTACCATCCTAGAGAAGGTAAAAAAGCAGGAGCATGGATGACATCATTTAGAGGTCAATACAATGATGGAGTTGAACATCGTCCACATGTGAGTATTGTTTGTTCGTTTACTAAACCAACAAAAGAAAAACCATCTTTATTGGCTTTTAGCGAAGTAACTACTTTGTTCCATGAATTTGGTCACGCTTTACACGGATTATTAGCAAAAGGGAAATACGAATCTATGTCAGGAACATCAGTTCTGTGGGATTTCGTAGAATTACCTTCTCAGATTTTAGAAAACTGGTGTTACGAAAAAGAATGCTTGGATCTTTTCGCTTCTCATTACCAAACAGGAGAGCCAATTCCTCAAGAATACATTGAAAAAATTAAAGAAAGTTCAACATTCATGAGTGGTATGGTAACTGCTCGTCAAATATTCTTAGGAACTTTGGACATTTCATGGCATACAATGGAAACACCTTTTGAAGGAAATGTATTGGAATTTGAAAACAAAATCAATGAACAATTTCAATTTACTCCACGATTAAAAGACGAAAGTATAAGTACTCATTTCTCTCACATCTTCCAAGGAGGTTATACTGCTGCTTATTACTCATACAAATGGGCCGAAGTTTTAGAAGCAGATGCTTTTGAATTATTCTTAGAAAAAGGGATTTTCAACTCTGAAGTTGCTCAATCATTTGAAAACAATATTTTAAGTAAAGGAAACAGTGAAGATCCCGAAATTTTATTTGAGAAATTTAGAGGTAGAAAAACAAATAATCTTGCATTATTGAAAAAATTGGGGTTGAATTAATTCTCAATTAAAATAAATATTGAAAGCTGCCTCAAATGGGGTGGCTTTTTTTTATTAACCATATAAGGCATATAAGGAATTATAAGGATTTAAACCAGAAACTTATATAGCTGAAATATTAAAAAAACAAATATCACATAATCCCCCCTCTTATATGACCTTATATGACTTATATGGTTTTAAAATAACAAAGCATTTCAAACAAAACCTCAAATCTCTTATTACTTGTCCCGTATTTCAATCGGGATGGTATTATCTACTAAACACAAAATCTGGATCAATAAACCTTCGATCATACAGAAACGTCTTGTCAGTTAAAGTCAAAAGAAACGCATTTAATTCTTTCTTTTCTTGGGTAGATAATTTCCCAACGGAAGTAACTCTTTGATCAACTGTAGAATTGTGATTTTGACCTTCGCTGTAAAAATTTAAAACATCCATTATTTTTTTGAATCGCCCATCATGCATGTAAGGATAAGTCATTTCAATATTTCGTAAACTTGGGATGGTAAAGGCATATTTGTCCTTTTCATTTTTTGTGATTTTATACCTCCCCTCGTCGTTAAACGAAGGATCAACTTTTAATCCATTATTTGCAAAACCGTTGTTTGTAAAAAGTGGTTCGGTATGACAACTAGCACATTTTGATCTAAATAAAGTCAATCCGTTCATTTCCATTTTAGAAAGCGTGTCTTTTTGCTGGATATATTTATCGTATCGCGAATTTGAAGAAATCATCAAACCCATAAATTGCGTTAACGACTTAAAAATACGTTCTGAAGTAATTTCTGAATCTTTATATGCTTTTTTGAAAAGAGAGACATAAACAGGATCATTTTTAAGTTTCACTAAAACATTTACCATTTTTTCATCCATCTCGATAGGATTTTCAATCGGACTCATCGGTTGAATTTCGATATGATTCACTCCCCCATCCCACATGAAAGAATTTCTCCAAATTAAATTTTGAATTGGAGGAACATTTCGAGTCCCTATTTTAGCATAAATTCCATGACTTAATTTATGATCCACATGCGCAAATGCTGCAATTCGCTCATGACAAGTGGCACAACTTACCGTATTATCTTTAGACAAGATTTCATCGTAAAATAACTTTCGACCTAAAACAAATTTTTCTGGACTTAGTTTATTTTTGGAAAATGAATAATTCGGTTTCGGGAAATAAGATGGATAAATTAACTTCACATCTTTCTTTGAGATTTTAAAAACATCTTCAAATTGATCCAAGCTCAACATTCCTAATGAAGAGGAAATTATTAAAAATAATATTAAAATCCGTCTATTCATTTCAAACTAATTATTGAAAAAATATCATCATAATTATCTGCAACAATCTTATTCTGAAAAGGTTCTACAATTGAACTATTTTTCGAAAAATCGATAGATGTTGGACGTTGAAGAATTTCTAAAACATCAACATTAATTAGCATTTCAGTCAAACTACTTTTGGAAATTTCAATCGGTTTTGGAAAAGATAATTGTATTTTTCGAATCGCATTATGCGGCACTTTAAATCCCCCAATATGATATTCAAAAAAATGACCTGGTGAATTAGAAAAAGAACTATTCCCTTCTAATTTCATGAAAATATAACCTGAATTCCAAGTCCAAAACATAGCGTTGATGACATCTAAATTTCCTGTTTGAGCTCCGCTAACATTATGTAAACTATCTACACCAATAATAAATTCAATCGCTGAATAAGTACCTGAAGGAATTGTCATCAAATTATTCGAAAGTGTCGAAGAATCTTCTTGATCAATTAAAAAACTTATCGAAGAGGCTGTTTGTTTTCCATTAACATTCTGAAAACTCACATTGCTTATGTAATATTTAAATTTTGAAATTGTAAAATCTTGCTTCAGGTCATTTTGATATGTTATTGAATCAATAATCAAGGGCAACTCTCCTACCCTATTTTGAAATTTCAAGTTTAAATTTTGGCTAAATAACATAAATGGGAAGCCTATTAAAATGAATAAGCTTCCCAAATGAAATACTATATTATCTCTTACTTTCAATTTATTTTTTAATAATTCTATGAGTAGTAATCATCCCGTTTGATTCTAATTTCAGAATATACAAACCTTTTGATTCATTCGATAAATCAATCCCATATTTCATACTTGGTTGTAAAAAATCAATCGTTTGGACAATTTGACCTTTCGAATTTAATAAAGTCGCTTTTACATTATTAATACTATTCGGATCAAGCTCGATATAGAAAAAGTCTGAAGTTGGGTTTGGAGAAACCGTACTTATGATTGTTGAATTCCAATTCTCTTGCAATTCAGCACTCGTTGATCCAGTATAAACAGTAGTAGAACCAGGAATTGTATTATTTCCACCTTGAGGTCCAGTATTACCAGATTGAACGGTACCATAATAAGTTGCCCCAATTACAAATGGATAAACTGGATATAAATTCGCATCAATCGTTACGAAATAAGCATAAATACCATTTGGATATTCTGGTGTAATACAAAAACGACCGTTGTGAACATCTAAATCTCCTGCCCCCTGCGTAAACACATAATCTTCACACATATTTCCTAAAGGATATGTTGAATTTACAGGAGGTCCGTTCAATCTAGATGTTGCAGTTGACAGCACGTAACTACTTTCCATTCGCTTAATTGCTCCTGTTCCATCTACATTTGTATAACCGTAAGCTCCATAAATCGGGAAACCATCGAAAGCATAACCTATAATTGGAGAATGTACGCTACTATTAGTCGCATCATACAAACAAGAAGGATTTACGTGATGATGATATGTCCCTTGTTGATTTGGATGACCTAAACAATTATCAAAACTTACACCTTCATACACTAAAGCATTTCGGTTCCACGTACCAGTTCCAGGACTACTAAATGAACTTGTCGTATTGTTCCAATAATATCCATCTTTTTGATTAAAAATTACAACACCATTTGTCCAAACACCTATGTTCCCCATTGGAGTTGCTGTTAAAGTTCCAGTATTTTGAACTGGATTTCTTGTCAACTTTGTAACTATACTTTGATCAGAAGGAGTATTTGGATTCGCTGTCCAAGGTCCAATTGTATAATCCGGAATACAAGTACTACTAATATATACATCTGTAGAAGTATATTGAACTACTTGAACATTTGACTCAATGCCACCATAACCAGTTGCACCAGTCGTATTCCTTATCCACGAAATTATTTCTGGACCTTGTGAAAAAGCTGTAGGCAAATTCACTAAAAGTAGACCAATAATTAATATTCTTTTTTTCATAATTTAATAGTTTTAAATTTAATTTAAATCGCTCATTACAAATGTATTTTTGTTTTTCATACTTAAAAAAACTTATCGGTAAACGTCAAAAATGTATCGGAGTTTAATTGATTTACTGTTAATTTAAGATTAAGAATGTAAAATGTTCAAACTTGTTGATAACTTCGATTCGTAAATTCAAAAAAAAAACTATTTTTGCAACTCTAAATTTGGAACATGTTAGAAAATATATCAGATATCAATTTAAAAGATCAGTTTAAGAATAATCCTAAACTAAAAAGAACAACTTACATCGTTGGTGGATTAGTGGTAATCGTATTAGGTTATTTCCTTTACAAACAATTTGTATGGAAACCAGCTAACGAAAAATCTAAAGGTGCTTACTATGTTGGTTTGAACTTAGCTGATAAAGATTCAACTGATGCAGCAATCAACGAATTAACTCCAGTTGTAAAAAAATTCGACGGTAAAATTGGTGGAGAAGTTGCTCAATTCGTTTTAGCTCGTCAATACATGGCAAAAGGTGACTTTAAAAAAGCATTAGACGAATTGGAAGGTGTTGATGTACAAGATACATATGTAGCTGCTATGGCTTTAGGTCTTCAAGGAGATTGTCAAAGTGAATTAGGGAAACACGATGATGCAATTGAATTATATGTTGATGCTGCAAAAGCAAGTGATAATGAATTAACTTCACCAATGTATCTTTTCAAAGCAGGTTTATGTGCTGAAAAATTAAAAGATTACGAGAAAGCAACTGAGTTTTACACTCAAATCAAAGAAACTTATGGTGACTTTGCTCGTCAAAAAACAATTGAAAAATATATCGCTAGAACTAGCAATAATACTAAAAAATAAATATGGCAACAGCAAATCGCAATTTGTCAGAATATAATAAGGACTTTGTTCCAAACGGTGCCGATTTTAAAATCGGCATTGTTGTTTCTGAATGGAATGATTCTATCACATTGAATCTTTTAAAAGGTGCTAAAGAAGCGCTTTTAGAAAACGGAGTTAAAGAAGAGAACATCTTAGTTCGTTTTGTACCTGGAGCTTTTGAATTACCCTTAGGTGCTCAATACATGTGCGAATTCACGCAAGTAGATGGCGTTGTTGCAATCGGAGTAGTTATTCAAGGTGAAACAAAACATTTTGATTTTGTTTGCGACGGAGCAACTCAAGGAATCAAAGATGTTAACTTACAATACAATACTCCGGTAGCTTTTTGTTTGTTAACTGATAATAATATTCAACAATCAATCGATCGTTCTGGTGGTAAACACGGAAACAAAGGAATCGAATGTGCAATTGCATGTATGAAAATGATTGGATTGAAAAAAGATTTTGAACAAGAAGCGACACGTTTTTTAAATAATTAATCTAAATACTTTTGCTATGACACTAATAAAATCTATTTCTGGTATCAGAGGTACAATTGGCGGAAAAGTAAACGATGGTTTAACTCCTATTGATGCAGTGAAATTTGCTGCTGCTTATGGAACTTGGTTGAAAAACAGAAATTCTTCTAAATCATTAAAAGTTGTTGTTGGACGTGACGCACGTTTATCTGGACAAATGATTTCAGATTTAGTAATCTCAACTTTAGTAGGATTAGGAATTGATGTCGTAAACTTAGGTTTATCGACTACTCCAACCGTTGAAGTTGCTGTTACGATGGAAAACGCACAAGGTGGAATCATTTTAACTGCTAGTCACAATCCAAAACAATGGAATGCTCTTAAACTTTTAAATGAAAAAGGTGAATTCATTTCAGGAGCTGATGGCGAAGAAGTTTTAAAAATTGCTGAAGAAGAATCTTATTCATTTGCTGAAGTGGATGACTTGGGTAAAGTTTCAGAAACTGACGAATATTTACAAAAACATATTGATGCTATTTTAGCATTGCCATTAGTTGATATAAAAGCGATTGAGGCTGCTAATTTTTCGGTTGTTGTTGATGCTGTAAATTCCACCGGCGGAATTTTTGTTCCTGCAATGCTAGAAGCATTAGGAGTAAAAAACATTACTAAAATGTATTGTGAACCAACAGGTCATTTTCCTCACAATCCAGAGCCATTACCTGAACATTTAACTGATTTATCAGATAAAATCAAAGAAATTGGAGCTGATTTAGGTATTACTGTTGATCCAGACGTAGATCGTTTAGCATTGGTATGTGAAGATGGTTCTATGTTCGGTGAAGAATATACATTGGTGGCTTGCGCTGATTATGTGTTGACTCATACACCGGGTGCAACTGTTTCAAATCTTTCATCTACAAGAGCATTGAGAGACATCACAGAAAACAGAGGTTTAGTATATTCTGCTGCTGCTGTTGGAGAAGTGAATGTCGTGACAAAAATGAAAGAAACAAACGCTGTAATTGGTGGCGAAGGAAATGGTGGTATCATTTATCCAGAATTACATTACGGACGTGATTCATTGGTTGGAATTGCATTATTCTTAAGTCTTTTAGCTCATAAAAAAATGAACGTTTCTGAACTTAGAGATAGTTATCCAACTTATACAATTTCAAAAAACAAAATAGAATTAACTCCAGAAATCAATGTGGATAATATTTTAGCTGAAATGGCTAAAAAATATGCTTCTTTTGAAGTAGACACGATTGATGGCGTTAAAATATACATTGAGAAAGAATGGGTTCATTTACGTAAAAGTAACACAGAGCCAATCATTCGAATTTATTCTGAAAGTGAAACTGCTGAAAAAGCAAATCTCTTCGCAGAACGAATTATCAGTGAAATTAAAGAATTGATATAAAATCAAAAGGTTGTAATATAAATTACAACCTTTTTTGTTTTACCCCCTTTTATCCTTTCGAATAATTCGAATAAATAATATCAATCCAAGCAATACAGCAAAACTCCCTATAAAAAATGGCATTCCATAAATCGGAGTAGAAAAATTCTCTTTTGCTGTGAAGTAGTAAAATATCGCCATCATAATTGGTGGCCCGATGATTTCAGCAATACTCAATACACTTGTAATTAAACCTTGTAATTCACCTTGCTCACTTTCAGATACTTTATTGGACATGATAGCCCTTATTGCTGGATCAATTAATCCTGAGAATGCATAAGGCATCATTAAGACATAAATCATCCAGCTTGAAGTCGATAATCCAATCGCATTCATCACAATAAAGGTGATCAACATACTGAAAATAGCCGTTTTTTCTTCTCCGAATTTTTTAGATATTATTCCAGCTAAACCTCCTTGAACGATCGCTATACAAACACCAACAACTGTTAATGAAATACCAACATCTTTAATGCTCCAATCAAACTTTCCAATGGTATAATAATTCCAAGTACTATGTACAGACATACCTCCAAAGAATACTAAAAACAAGACCACGAAAATCAATGCGAAACCTTTGTATTTCTTCAATTGAAAAAAAGCTCCAACCGGATTTGAACTCTTCCATGAAAAAGCTCTTCGGTTTTCAACGCTTAACGATTCTTTTAGAACAATTGTTCCGTAGACTAAATTCAATAAAGACAAACCAGCAGCGAATAAGAATGGGGCTCTAACATCCATATTACCAATCAATCCTCCAATTGCAGGACCAATTATAAAACCGATTCCAAATGCAGCTCCTACAATCCCAAAATTTTTAGCTTTATTCTCAGGAGTTGAAATATCAGCAATGTATGCAGAAGCAGTCGTGAAACTTGCGCCAAACATTCCAGACAAACATCTCCCAACGATTAACCAAGCAATCGTTGGAGCGAAATACATGAAAATATAATCGATTCCTAAACCAAATAAAGACATTAATAAAATCGGTCTTCTCCCATAACGATCACTTAAAGAACCAATTAATGGAGAAAACAAAAATTGCATAAAAGCATAACAACCTAAAATAATACCATAATATTCAGCTGAATCCACAATGCTTATATGCGCAATATCAGAAACCAAACTGGGCAATGAAGGAATAATTATACCTAGTCCTGTAGCATCAATCACAATAGTGATAAAAATGAAAATAAATGCGTTTTTAGAATTCATATATTTTTTAAAGCTTCAAAGATACATGAGATTCTATAATAAATGTTAACCCTTGCTTTAACATTCAAACGTTCTTCTTATTTTCACCTAAAAAAAATAGACAATGAACAATACGAAAGTAAATGCAATCGTAACCGGCGTAACTGGTATGGTAGGTGAAGGCGTTTTAAATGAATGTTTACTTCATCCCAATGTTGAAAAAGTTTTAGTCATCAACAGAAGACCTTGCGGAATAGTTCATCCTAAGTTAACAGAAATCATTCATCAAGATTTTTACAATTTTGAACCAATAAAAGATCAATTAAATGGCTACAATGCTGCCTTTTTGTGTTTAGGGGTAACATCCGTTGGAAAAAAAGAACCTGAATATTATAAATTAACCTATACATTGACGTTGCATTTTGCTGAATTACTGAGTAAAATCAATAATAATATGACTATTTGCTATGTATCTGGCGTTGGAACCGACAGTTCAGAAAATGGGAAATCAATGTGGGCAAGAGTAAAAGGAAAAACTGAAAATGATTTAATGAAATTGCCTTTCAAAAAAGTATTCCCATTTCGACCAGGATTTATAAAACCAACTGAAGGAATGAAGAATACTCATAAATTCTATAAATACATTAACTGGTTATTCCCACTAGGGAGAGCGCTTTATCCACAAGGATTTTGCACCTTACAAGAAGTTGGTTTAGCAATGATCAACTCAGTAAATTTAGCTGAAGACAGAAAAATTATTGAAGGGAAAGATATAATCGAATTAAGCAAAAAGAATTAATTAAACTTAATTGCCTTAACAGGTGTAATTCGAGTAATCACATAGCTTGGGATTATTAATGCAGTCAGACAAACGATTAATGTTCCCAAGTTTAAAATTGCCCAATGCCAAAAACTCAGTTCAATCGGAACTTCGGTTAAATAATAAACTTCTGGATTCAAAGTAAAAATTCCAAATTGACTTTGAATAAAACAAAATCCTAAACCGATAACATTTCCCCAAATCATTCCTCGACCAATTAAATAAGCTGCTTGGTATAAGAAGATTTTACGAACACTCCAATTTGTTGCTCCCATTGCCTTCATCATTCCAATAAAGTTAGTTCTCACTAAAATAAGAACCAATAAAGCGGAACCCATATTAATGATTCCGATAATAATCATCAATGTCAAAATGATCACCACATTCAAATCTAAAAATCCAAGCCAAACAAAAATATCATTCTGATTATCAACAATGCTTGTCACTTTTAATTGCTCATCAAAAGGCGTTGGTATAAATTCGATTTGCTTTTTTAATTCATTTACCATTTCAGGTAATTCATCCCAATTATCGATGTTTATTTCAATTCCACCAATATAATTTTCGTAACTTCCTTTTCCATTCGTTTGTTCAAATATGATTGTCTTTTGAGAACATTGAATCGAAAACTTGGTTCCATCTTCATTTAAATACTTTTTGATAATTGAACCATTTTCATCTTTTTTAGGGTCACACAATGAATATCCTGTTCCCTTAATTTTTATAGATAAGTAAGCTGTATCTGGAATACTTGTTTCTTCATTTTTCCCTTCAATGTTATTCCAATAATCAGATGCAATCAATTTAATTACTGTGTCTTTTGTTGGACAAATCGTGAAGCCAGAATAAGTATCATAACCCTCACCCCAATCGTAACGGTAATTCCCATTTCCTCCGTTAATATCTGCTTTCACAATTAAACTTTCACTAGAAAGTGTATCTTCAACAATGATACTCGCTAAAATTCCCCAATCATTTAGGAGTTGAACATTACGAATATCTCCAATTACAATCTTTTTATCGAATTCTTCTAAACCCGTATCGTAAATCCCTACAACTTTAAACATTCGTTTGATTGGCTGATTTTTCACGAAAAAAGCTCTGATTTCATCTCCAACTTTAAAATTCAAATCTCTTGCAATTCGATCGGAGATCAATAATTCATTTGAAGGTAAGCTTGTATTAAAATTTGGCAATTTTCCTTTGATTAAATTTTCTTTGAAAAATTTCCAATTGTAATCCGATCCAACACCTTTAATGATTGCACCTTGAATTTCTTGCTGTGTATCTGAAGTATCTTTACCATTCGCGAGTTTATAAGTCACATCTATTTTATCCGATTGAAATAAAACCGGTTTATAAGCCGTTGCATTATAAGACGAAATTCCTTTCATTTTTTTCAATGCCGGTAAAAAGGTCTGATTTTTGTTTATTGGATTACATTCGTAAATACTTCCCTCACCGGAGTTCATGACAAAAATATGAGAGCCAAAGCCTGAAACTTTTTTGCGCACTTCATGCTGAAAACCAGTCACTATGGCAATCGTAATTAAGTTAACAACAACGGCTAGTGAAATACTTAATATAGATATACGCACAATTGGTCGAGAAACTTTAGTACCTTCGACCTCATTTTTGAGAATTCTTTTCGCTATGAAATGTTCAAATGACAATATTCTATTTTTTAAGGCACTAAAGTACACAAAGCTTTTGTCCCTTAAAAGTATTTTGTTGTTTTTGATTGCGTCTTGCAGTTTATTGGCTGGAAGTGAGAATAAAAAAAATGCCCCAACGGTCAGTCAAGAGAAAAAAAATCAAACCATTATTGAAGAACCTGTTGAAGAAATTAAAACGGAAACAGCTCAACAAACAGTTTACCACGATCCAATCGTAGGAGCTGAACGATTGAATTTATACATTGATTCTTTAAAAGGAAAAAGAATTGCGATTGTAAGTAATCAGACTAGCGTTGTTGGAAAAACACACATTGTTGATACACTTTTAGCTCATGGAATAACGATTGCAAAAGTATTCGCACCTGAACATGGATTTAGAGGTGACGCTGATGCAGGTGAGAAAGTAAATTCTTCTATTGATGAAAGAACAGGAATTCCAATAATATCTTTATATGGTAAAAACAAAAAACCATATCCAGATCAATTAGAAGATGTTGATATCGTTATTTATGACATTCAAGATGTAGGAGTTCGATTCTATACGTATATCTCAACGTTACATTATGTAATGGAAGCTTGTGCTGAAAATCAAAAACGTTTATTAGTTTTGGATCGACCAAATCCGAATGGACATTACATTGATGGACCAGTAAGAGATCATGCACACAAATCATTTGTTGGAATGGATCCAGTTCCAATTGTATACGGAATGACAATCGGTGAATACGCTTTAATGGTCAATGGTGAAAAATGGTTATCTGATAGTTTACAATGTAATTTATGGATTGTTCCTTGCAAATATTATGTTCACAAATCAAAATACAATTTACCTGTTGCACCTTCTCCTAACTTAAGAACAGAAATTGCGGTTACGCTATACCCAAGTTTATGTTTATTTGAAGCAACCAGTATTAGTATTGGTCGTGGAACAGAACGTCCATTCGAAATGTTTGGACATCCGAACTTTCCATCAACAGGTTATTCTTTTACACCGGTACCTAGTTTTGGTGCAAAAAGTCCATTATGGGAAAACACTCTCTGTAATGGCTACGACCTTCAAAACAGCCAACGTAGAAGAACGTATGAAATCAATTTAGGATGGTTGATTCAAGCAAAAGCAATGTTGGGAGACACAGTAGAATTTATAAATCAAACCGATTTCTTTAACCGTTTGGCTGGAAATAGTGCTTTAAGACAACAAATCTTAGCTGGAAAAACAGTAAAAGAAATTCGCGATTCTTGGAAACCGGATTTAGATAATTTTAAAAAAATCAGACAAAAGTATTTGCTATACAAATGATTCATCATTGTATTCAATTCACGTAATTACTTTCAAAAAAAATCTTATATTTGACTATGAGGATTTTGGGATTCATTTGTGTTTTTGGTTTCTTACTTTCATGTAAAAATGAGAAAGTAGATGAACCTATTCCTACTCCTGAAAATCAGATAAAAGTTACCGTTCAACCTTATTTTGGATCAGAAAAACTTTTTTTAGACTCTATTTTTACTTTTTCAGACGGAAATCAAATAAAATTTACAGACATAAAATTTTATTTTTCAGAACTAACAAATGACAATTCTATTCAATTAATTGATGCAGCCCTTTTTAATTATCGAGTTTCAGGCACTTCGTTTTTCTTAAAAACAGGAAATTATTCTGATTTTACAACTTTGAAAGGCTACTTAGGTGTTCACAATGATAATCATAAAGATCCATCTGCTTTTCCAAACGACAGTCCTCTAAACATCATGAACACAGATGGAATGCATTGGGGTTGGAATTCTGGATACTCATTTGTTCAAATTGAAGCAAAAGCAGATACACTAAATGACGGTAATTTAAATTTTGACCATACAATTGTATTACATGTAGGTACAGATCAATTTTTACAAAATGTAAATTATTCAAATTTAAATTGGCAAAGTATTGGTAATTACACACATCAACTTGCCTTTAAATTGGATATGAAGGAAGTCTTTGAAATCAACTCTCAACCAATTAATATTAAAACGGAGTTCATGACTCATAGTAGTGCTGGTCAAGAAACTTTAAGTTTAAAAGTAATTCAGAATTTTAAATCCGCTTTAAATCCGATGTAAATATGAAAATTGTATTTCTATTATTTATCGGTATTATCATTTTCCTTTCATGCAAGAAAGAAAAAGTAGGACATCAAACTACTCCATATGCATTAGAGATACCATCTCACTTCCCTTCAATGATTATTCCTGAAGACAATCCAATGACTGTCGAAGGAGTTGCCTTAGGAAGAAGATTATTTTATGAAAAAATGTTAAGTGGTGATAATTCGATGTCTTGTGCATCATGTCACTCGCCATCTACTGCTTTTTCAGATACAGCTCAATTTTCAACAGGAATAGACAAGCAAAAAGGAACTAGAAATTCAATGGCTCTTTTTAATTTAGGTTGGCAAAATTATTTTTTCTGGGACGGAAGATCAGCTACACTGGAAGAACAAATATTAGAACCTGTACCAAATCCAATAGAAATGCATCAATCTTGGAAAGATGCCATTTCAAAATTAAGCAATGATATTTCATATAAAAATGATTTTTTCTTTGCATTTAATACTAAGGAATTTGATTCAACTCATGTTTCAAAAGCAATCGCTCAATTTTTGAGAACGTTAATTTCTGGGTCATCCAAATACGACGTTATGTATAAACATGCAAATAACATGAGTTTAAACTCAAATGAAAATAATTTACTTCAAACCGTAACCCCTGAAGAATGGGCAGGTTACGACTTATTCAAAAGTTTAAATGGAGCAGATTGTTTTCATTGTCATAATGGTCCATTGATGCAAGTTGAAAGTTTTAGCAACAATGGTTTAGATCAAAGTTTTACAGATTTAGGAAGAGGTGGATTCACTAATAACTTAAATGATAACGGTAAGTTTAAAGTACCATCTTTGCGAAACATTGCCTTATCTGCACCCTATATGCACGATGGTCGATTTCAAAATTTAGATCAAGTTATCAATCACTATTCTACTGGTGTAAAACAAAGCGCAACGATTGATCCAAAAATGGAATTTGCCTTTCAAGGAGGAGTTCAATTAGACTCTCAACAAAAATCATTGCTAAAAGCATTTTTAATGGCTTTGACAGATTATGAATTTATTAATAATCCAAAATTCAAAGCACCTTAACCTCAGTTCATTCAAAGAGAATTCAAAACATTTTAAGAACTCACAACAATTGAAATGTTAATTATTTTTTCCTTGTTATTCTAATTTCGTAACTTTACCTTTACATATGTATTTAAAGTAACTTATTTCGCATTTATACGTTTAAAAGTATGAAGTTAACTAAGTTCAAAATGTTTCTTTAAAGTTCAACTAATGACGGAAGAAAAAAGACAAACAACAGAAGAAAAAGCACTCAAAATCAATTTAACGAGAGACATCTACGGATGTTTTGCTGAAATTGGTGCAGGTCAAGAAGTAGCTGCTAACTTTTTTAGAGCTGGAGGAAGTTCGGGAACAATTGCTTATTCGCAATCAGCTTATGACATGAAAGTTTCTGACTCGATGTATGGTGAAGCTTCTCGTTATGTATGTGAAGAACGACTTTTAACAATGTTAGAAACAGAATACGAAACAATGAAATTTCGATTGCCTGAAAAAAATAAAGACACTCGCTTTTTTGCTTTCTGTAATACTGTTGAATCTTTAAACTACCATAAAACAAATCAAGGTCAAGGTTGGGTTGGAATTCGTTTTCAATTGAGCTTAGATTCAAAACCAAATGATATTATTTTGCATGTCAAAATGCATGATACCAATAATAAAAATCAACAAGAAGCTTTAGGGGTTTTAGGTGTAAATTTAATTCATGCAGCCTACTTTCACAACGATGATTTAGATCATTTCCTAGAAGATTTAGTTCATCGTTTACCAAGAGAACGAATGGAAATTGATATGTTGCGTGTTTCAGGTCCAGAATTTGAAAACATTGACAATCGAATTATCGCATTGAATTTGGTAAAAAAAGGAATTACGGATGCTACCATGTTTGATTTATGTGGAAATGTACTTCAACCTGCTACTGCACTATATAAAAGAAACATTCTTTTGATGCGTGGTCGTTTCAGACCAGTTACAAAAGTTCATATCGATATGATTGAAAATGGTACTGCCAATTTCATGAAAGAAGAAGAAGTTGAACCTGAAAATGTAAGTCTTATTCTAGAATTAACTCTAAAAGACTTAACTGCTGATGGTAAAATCTCCGATAAAGATTTTGTTGACAGAGCAGAATTACTTGGAACTTTAGGATATACAGTAATGATTTCAAACTATTTGAAACATTACAAAATGGTTGATTATTTAGCTAATATTGCCAAAGGCAAGAAAATGGGAGTAATCTTAGGTGTATACAACTTACATACTATTTTCGATGAACGTTTTTACGATAATTTACCAGGCGGTTTATTAGAAGCTTTCGGTAGAGGTTTTGGTCACAATGTGAAATTATTTGTATACCCTGCTATCAATGTTGATACTGGTGAAATGTATTATTTAGAAAATGTTAAAATACCTGAACATTTGAAAGGACTTTTAACATACATGAAAGACAATAATAAGATAGATTCTATCAAAGAATACGATCAAAGTCAGTTGCATATTATGTCTGACGACGTACTTTCTAAAATAAGAAATAGCGCTACTATGTGGGAAGATGATGTTCCTGAAGTTGTAGTAAAAGCTATCAAATTTTACGAACTTTTCGGATATTCTCAACCTTCAGTAGAACAACCAATTTCAATTTAAGAAATTATGCCTCACATAAAAAACGCACAAATTAGATTTAGGATTATTGACAGATGTTTAAGAAACAACTTCCGTCCTTTTCCAACAAAAAAAGATTTAAGAGAAGCGTGTGAAGAGGCATTATATGGTTTAGCTGAAGGAGCAAATATTTGTGACTCAACTATTGAGAAAGATATGTTTGCTATGAAAATGGAGCATGATGCACCAATAGCTTATAGCAAAAGAAATAGCGGCTATTATTACAAGGATGAAAATTTTTCAATTAATGATATTCCGCTCTCTGAAGATGATTTAAATTCCATCAAATTTGCTGCGAAAACCTTGATGCAATTCAGGGACGTAGATTTATTCAAACAATTTGGAAATGCGATAGACAAAATTGTAGATCGTATTAATATTTCATCAAATCCTGCTGATCAAGATGTTTCAAATTATGTTCAATTTGAGTCAGCTTTATCAAATGGTGGAAGTGAATATTTATCAGATTTATTAAGTGCAATTAAAGATAGTCAATTAGTGACTTTTGTATATACAAGTTACGTTTCTGACAAACCGAAAGCACGAAAAGTTATACCTCTTTTGCTAAAAGAGTACAGAAATCGTTGGTATCTAATCTCGTTTGATTTTGACAAACAAAGCGTTATCACATATGCTTTAGAACGAATATCAGAATTAGTAATCACTGAAGAATATGGAATAAAACCGAAAGATTTTGATCCTGATATCTTCTTCAAACATGCCATTGGAATCACAAGTGGAACTGAAGAACCAATGACAATTCATTTTAAAGCAGATAAAGTTTCAGCGAAATACATTCAATCACAACCTTTTCATTCTTCACAAGAAATAATCAAAGAAGGTAAAAACAGAACAACTTTTCAACTGAAAATTATAAATTCAGAAGAATTTATGAGATCTGTATTAAGCTTTGGTGAAGGAATCGAAATTGTTGAACCGAAAGAATTAAGAGATGAAATTATCTCTAGAATTAAAGGAATGTCTAAAATTTATGAAATTTAATTGTACTAAATTTTTTCCTTTTCCAAAAATCATCCTATTACTTTTACTAGTAATACGTTCATTTAATTCATTTTCAAGTGTTTCTTCAGTAAATCATTCGAATGAAATAAAAAATCTACGTAATTTAATTATTACAAAACCTGATTTATCAAGAATCATAATTGATCAGAAACTTTCTCAATTTTCAAAAAACACTAATTACTGGTTAGATTATCAATTGTTAAAAGTTGAATTATACCGATTTCGAGGTGATTTCACTTACATGAAATTGGCATTATTCAATGCCATCAGAGTAATTACTCCAAAAACACCTATTGAACAAAAATTACTGGTCGATTATTACCGCACGATCAATTACGCCGTAAACAATGATATTGAAAACCATCTAAAACTTCTAAAAAAGACACTACTCTCAGCTAGAAAAAATCACTTCAAATACTTGGAAGCAATATGTTTAAGTACTTATGTGAAATATTATTTTGAGCATAAAGAATTTGTTAAAGGGAGAGAATACATTAATAAAGCTCGAAAACTCTTTCACGAAATAAATGACTTAAATTCAAATTTAATTGTTGAAATTCGAGATGGTATCGGTTATTTTTGGGAAGGTAAAGATCAATTAGCATTGAATAAATTCCACGAATGCTTAAGCTATTGTCATAAAAATAATCTAAAACTGAATGAATATTACCTTCTTGTTAACATTGCGGAAACTCATTTATTTGCCGAAAACTACGATAGTTCAAAAGTCTATTACTATGAATTTCTAAAACACAAAAACCAAGCAGATTTAAGAGATGTTTATCAAGCTTATTTAGGTCTTGAATTGTTTTATAAAAATCAAAATAAAATAGATTCAGCTTACCACTTTTCCACTTTAATGCATCAAGTAGATGATTCAATTAAGAAAAATTTAGATAAAAAATTAAGCGAAGAAATTGAAAAATCATTTGAAAAAGAACAAAATAACAAAGCGCTTCAAGAGAAAGATCAAGTCATTAAAGATGTTCGAAAAACAAATAAATTAATTCTTACCTTTTTAATTATTGGTTCTCTCCTACTCTTGTTTATTATTTCGATGATTCTTTACGCATACAGAACAAAGACTCGATTAAACAACGTTTTGGTTGAACAACAAAAAAGTATTATCGAAAAAAATCTATTAATCGATACAGCCTTGAAAGAGAAAGTTATTCTTTTAAAAGAAATTCACCATCGTGTGAAAAATAACCTTCAGATTATTTCTAGTTTATTAAATCTACAATCCCGAAACATTGAAGACCCAAATGCTTTGAATGTTTTAGAGGAAGGAAAAGAACGAATTCAAGCAATTGCTTTGATACACCAAAAATTATATCAAGCAGATTCATTTGCTACTATTGACATGGAAGGCTATATCGAAGATCTTGCTTGTCAATTGCACAAAACATACATTTCAAACAATAAAAACATTGAATATTCAATTGATTCAAAAGATATTCATTTAAATCTCGATACTGCTGTACCTATAGGATTAATCATTTGTGAATTGGTTACCAATTCCTTTAAACATGCATTTCAGAAAAAAGACCAAGGCAATTTATTTATCCGAATCCATGCTTTAGAATTGACAAATAAATTTGTTCTAGAAGTATCTGACAATGGAAGCGGAATGGATAATACGCTAAAGAAAGATAAAAAACAAGGTATTGGTACTGAAATCGTCGAGGCTTTAACCGAACAATTAGATGGTGAATCAATTATCGAAACATCTGAGAAAGGAACAAATATTAAAATCTTTTTCTTTCAAGTAGAAAGTTAATTCCTTTCATCTGCTTATATTCGTTAAAAAATTTTCTAAAACATGGAATTAATTATTTCTACAAATAATGGCGTTTGCGAATTGAAATTAAATCGTCCTGAAGTCTTCAATTCTTTTAACAAAACAATGGCCTTACAACTTCAAAAAGCATTGGATGATTGTGAGAAGGACGATTCAATTCGAGCTATCATTATCACAGGAGAAGGAAAAGCTTTTTGTGCTGGACAAGATTTAGCTGAAGCAACTGATCCAAATGGTCCTGAATTGCAATCAATCGTTAAAGATCATTACAATCCGATTATAGAACGTATTAGAAATATTGAAAAACCGATTATTGCAGCAGTGAACGGTGTTGCAGCTGGTGCTGGTGCAAACATTGCGTTAGCATGTGATATTACTATCGCTAAAAAAAGTGCTAGTTTCATTCAGGCATTCTCAAAAATTGGTTTAATTCCCGATTCAGGAGGTACTTTTTTCCTTCCAAGAATTATCGGTTCTCAAAAAGCACTAGCTTTAATGATGACTGGAGATAAAATCACAGCTGATCAAGCTGATCAAATGAATATGATTTACAAATCTGTTGAAGATGAAACGTTTTTAGAAGAGGTTTCTGCATTTGCAAATCAATTAGCTCAGATGCCAACAAAAGGTTTGGGCTTAACAAAAAAAGCAGTGAATTTAAGTTTCACAAATAACTTGACTCAGCAATTAGCGGTAGAAGAAGAATTACAAACAATTGCAGGTCAAACAAATGACTTCAATGAAGGGGTTCAAGCATTTTTAGAAAAAAGAAAACCATTATTTACAGGTAAATAATAATAACTATGATCGAAATTGGAGTTTTAGGTGCTGGAACAATGGGTTCTGGTATTGCACAAGTAGCTGCTCAAGCAGGTCATGTTGTACATTTAGTGGATGTAAATGAATCTGCTGTTCACATTGCAAAAAGAAATTTAGAAGCTGTATTAAGTAAGTTGGTTGAAAAAGGCAAGATTTCAATTGATGAACAAAATGCAACCATCGATAGAATTAAATATAGTTCAGACATGCTTTCTTTTCAAAATTGTGGTTTAGTAATCGAAGTAATTATTGAAAAAATAGAAGTTAAACATAAAGTTTTTGAGCAATTAGAAGGAGTTGTAGCGAAAGATTGTATTCTAGCAAGTAATACATCCTCTTTATCCATTGCATCAATCGGTTCTGTTTTAGAAAAATCAGATAGAATTATTGGAATTCATTTCTTTAATCCGGCTCCATTAATGCCTTTGGTTGAAATTATTCCTTCTGTTCAAACGAGTAATGAAACATTAGAAATTGCAAAGAATTTAATTGCTTCTTGGAAAAAAACGGTTTGTATTTGTAAAGATACTCCTGGATTTATTGTAAACAGAGTTGCTCGACCTTTTTATGGAGAAGCACTTCGTATTTATGAAGAGGGTATTGCAGATTTTGCGACTATCGATTGGGCGATGACTTCTATTGGAGGTTTTAAAATGGGACCTTTTACATTAATGGATTACATTGGAAATGACGTAAATTATGCTGTAACAGAATCTGTTTTTTCTGCGTTTTATTATGACCCAAGATTCAAACCTTCATTCACACAAAAAAGACATTCTGAAGCAGGTTTTTATGGTCGTAAATCAGGAAGAGGATACTACAATTATGCTGAAGGTGTAGAATTTCCAAAACCAAATGAAGACAAAATTATTGGTCAAGAAATATTTGAAAGAATCATCGTTATGTTGATTAATGAAGCTTTTGATGCTTTATTCTTAAATGTTGCCTCAAGAGAAGATATCGATTTGGCAATGATGAAAGGTGTGAATTATCCTAAAGGATTGTTACAATGGGCTGACGAATTAGGATTGGATTGGGTTCTTTCTAAATTAGAAAACTTATTCGAAGAATATGGTGAAGATCGTTACAGACCAAATCCTTTATTGAAACGAAAAGTAAAGAATTTAAAATTAGTATAAGATTAAATTAAAAAGGCAGAATATTTAAATTCTGCCTTTTTAGTTATATAAATAATTTTCTATCCAAATTCAACCATTCTAAAGTTGAAGTTGAGAAAATATTTGTTTGATCTTCAATACTTAAATTGCTTTCTTCGATGAATTTTCCGAACTCTAAATCACCCAATGGGAAAGGATAATCTGTTCCGAAACAAACACGTTTGCTTCCTTGCATTTTTAAAATGTATTCCAAGGCATCAATGTCATGTGTAATACAATCTACCCAAAATTTACCAACGTATTCTCTTGGATTAATTGGGTTGTCAATCGCAACTAAATCTGGTCTGCAATTAAAACCATGCTCAATTCTTCCCAATGTCGGTAAAAATGAACCTCCAGCGTGAGAAAAACAAACTCTTAAATTAGGTAAACGCTCTAATACACCTCCGAAAACCATCGAACAAGCTGCACGAGAAGTTTCAGCAGGCATTCCAACTAACCAAGGTAACCAGTATTTTTCCATACTATTGAACCCCATCATTTGCCAAGGATGAATCATTACAGCCATTCCTAAACGTTCGCAAGCTTCGAAAATAGGAAAGAATTTTTCTTCACTTAAATTCTCATTATTGATATTTGAACCAATTTGAATTCCAACA